>SMTZ1_10009492_pt1 | contig 13500 bp, 11 predicted proteins | sample DeeMarSWOR136_30_FD_25667 | JGI IMG/M metagenome (IMG submission 25667) | reverse complement strand
AGGCGCAGGGCGTTGGTGACCACCGCGAGCGAGGAAAGCGACATGCCGAGCGCCGCCAGCCACGGCGGCACGAAGCCAAGGGCCGCAGCGGGAACGGCGACAAGGTTGTAGAGAATCGCCCAGGCCAGATTCTGGCGGATGATGCGCAACGTGCGCTGGCTCACGCTGAGCGCATCGGCGAGATGTGGGAGCTGCTGGGACAGCAGCACCATGTCGGCATGAGTCACTGCAATCTGCGCGGCGCTGCCCATGGCGATCGAGACCTGTGCCTGCGCCAGCACCGGGGCGTCGTTCACGCCATCGCCGACCATCGCGACGATGGCGCCCGAATCCTGCAGTTCACGCACTCTCTCGAGCTTGTCATTCGGCTTCAGGTCGTGCGCCCAGCTCTCGATGCCAAGCGCGTCGGCCACATGCTTTCCGGCGGCTGCATGATCGCCGGTAAGAAGCCAGACGCGCTTGCCGCGTTGCCGGAGATCGGACACCAACTCGGCCGCACCGCTGCGGATCTCATCCATCAGTACAAACGCCGCAAGCGGCTCGTCGCGTGAGGCCAGTATGACCACCGTGCCGCCCTCGGCACGCAGCCCTTCGAGTGCCGCAGGGGGCACACGCTGCCCGCTACATTCAGCGACGAAGGAGGGCGTTCCAATATAGTAGGTATCTTCTTCAATCCGGCCACTCAGCCCGCTGCCGGGCTCGTTTTGTACTTCCGTGGCACTCGGCGCGTCGCCACGATTGCCAGCACGTAGCGCATGGGCAATGGGATGTTCCGAATGCGCTTCGAGCGCCGCGGCGAGTGCAAGGCAGCGCTGTTCGCTCGCGTCGCCAAGCGTTTGCGTCTGCGCGAGCCGCAGCTCTCCACGTGTAAGGGTGCCGGTCTTGTCGAAAACAAAATCGGTTGCATGCGCGAGTGTCTCGAGCGCGTGCCCGCGTGTCGCCAACACGCCAAGGCGCGTGAGCCGGCCGGTGGCGGCAGTGAGCGCGGTCGGCGTTGCGAGCGACAGCGCGCACGGGCAGGTGACAACCAGCACCGCGATGGTGGTCACGAACCAACGACCCGGATCGTAGAACCACCATGCGATGGCGGTGGCGGCAGCAAGTGCAAGCACGCCAAGTACGAACCATGAGGCCACGCGATCGGCGACCTGTGCGAGGCGCGGCTTCTCCGATTGCGCGCGGTCGAGCAGGCGCAGGATGCCGGCGAGCACGGTGTCCGCGCCGGTGCGCTCAATCGCGACGAGCAACGGGCTTTCGACGTTGACCGTGCCGCCGATCAGTGCATCGCCGGACTGCTTCGTAAGCGGCAGGCTCTCGCCGGTGAGCAGAGATTCATCGACACTCGATCTCCCCTCCCGCACGCGACCGTCGGCGGGGATGCTTTCGCCGGGGCGCACGCGCACGCGATCACCGGGATTTAGCTCCGCTACCGGCACCACCTCTTCGGCCCCGTTCTCAGCGAGCCGTGTCGCCATGGCCGGTGTGGCGTGCACCAGTGTTTCAGCGGCCTGCGCTGCGTGGCGGCGGGCGTTGAGCTCGAAGTAGCGTGCGCCGAGCAGAAAGAACACGAACATCGCGACCGCGTCGTAGTACACCACGCCAACGCCAGTCAGCGTAGTCCAGACGCTGGTCGCAAATGCCGCGAGAATGCCGAAGCTTACCGGCACGTCCATACCCGCGCGGGCGTGGCGCAAATCGTTCCAGGCGCCGCGCAGGAAAGGTTGCGCAGAGTAGAGCAGCACCGGCAGGGTGAGTGCGAGGCTCACCCAATAGAAGAACGGTCGCAACGCCGCATCGGTCGACGACCATGCCCCGGTATAGAGTGCAACTGCGAGCACCATGATTTGTCCGGTCATGACGCCAGCTACCCCGAGGCGTCGCAGCAGCCGCCGGCGCTCGGTTTCCAGCACCTGCTGGCTGCGGCCGGGATCGTAGGGATGTGCGAGGTAACCGATGCGCGAGACCGCGGCAAGGATGTCGCTGAGGTGAATCACGCGTTCATCCCAGCGCACCCGTGCGCGGTAATTGGCGTAATTGATCTGCACCGACAGCACGCCGGGTAGGCGCGAAAGATGCTGTTCGTTCAGCCATACGCAGGCCGCGCAGGTGATGCCTTCCAGAATGAGCGCGGCCTCGCGTGTGTGTTCGTCGCTCGCCTGCACAAAGCACTTCTGCACCGCGGGGTGATCGTAGATGCGGGCTTGGCGCAGAAACTCAGGCACGATCTCATGGGCGGTATTGGCCGGAGCGGTGCGGTAGCGGTAGTAGTCGGAGAGCCCTCCGTCGATGATGGCCTGCGCTACGGCGGCGCAACCGGCGCAACACATGGGGCGCCGCTCGCCTTCATAAGAGACAGCGAAGCTGCTACCCCGCGGCACCGGGAGGCCACAGTGAAAGCAGGTCTCAGTCGGTTGTGGGGCGGTCATATGGCGTTGGAGGGCGCAGCGTGCGCGAGCAGAGATCTGGCCGCTTCCGATTGTCGGGCTGCACGCAAAGGAAGGCGCGATTGTACGTGCTGGACAGACGGCACGCATGGATGCGATGTCGAGGTACCGGCAAACCAGACGAATGTGCACGGTTTTTCGGCGGTCACTGATTGGCTAAAATTTAGAAAATTATGGATTACTAATTTACTGGGAAATTAGCCGATTTTTCGTGACTTTCTGGCATGTGCGGTGCGTTGACGCAGCGCGAGCCGATGCACGAAACTGGGCGACCATCGATTTTCACGACGCGGTCATTTCCCCCGATCGCCGATTACCAAAAGAAACGCGGAGGAGTCACTAACTATGGTTCTGAATCACGTCTTCGGGCTTTTCTCCAAACCGGAAAAGGAATGGAAGAGCATCAAGGGCGAGCACTGCTCGGTGGGCCGCTGTTACTGCTCGCACGTACTGCTGCTTGCCGCGATTCCCGCGATTGCCGGATACATCGGTACCACCCAAGTGGGCTGGCAGGTAACGGGTCGCGAGGTACAGAAGCTCACGCCACAGAGCGCGGTGCAGATCGCGTTGCTGTTCTACGCCACCATGCTGTTCGCGGTATTCGCGATCGGCAAGCTCATTCACTGGATGGGCCAGACCTACGGCTCCAAGCAGCCGCTGCCGCAGTGCATTGCGCTGGCAGCCTATACCGCGACGCCATTGTTCCTGTCCGGCATCATGCTGGTGTATCCGGTACTGTGGTTCAACCTGATTGTCGGGCTGCTGCCGCTCGGTTACTCCGTTTACCTGCTCTATACGGGTGTGCCGGTGATGATGGGCATCAGCAAGGAGCGCGGCTTCCTGTTTGCCAGCGCGGTGTTGGCGGTCGGGTTGGTCATGCTGGTCGCGGTGCTCGCGGCCACGGTCATTCTGTGGGACATCGGCGTCGGTCCGGTTTTCACGGGCAGCTGACATCCGCTGCGCGATGATCGGGTCGGATCTTTCAGCGGAATCGGCGCAGAATCTTGATCTACATCAAGCGCCGACCCGCGCGGGCGCAGATACTATCCGCCGCGCCCCGGGAACGTGATGCTGTTGCATTGTTTATCGTTAACGCTCGCATGAGGAAGCCACATGGCTGAACAAGAAAGCTACAACCTCAAGGTGGTACGACAGTTTGCCATCATGACGGTGGTCTGGGGCATCGTCGGTATGCTGGTCGGTGTGCTGATCGCCGCGCAAATGGCCTGGCCAGTGCTCAATTTCGACATTCCCTGGCTCACGTTCAGCCGGTTGCGGCCACTGCACACCAATGCCGTGATCTTCGCATTTGGCGGTTCGGCCCTGTTCGCGACCTCCTACTATGTGGTGCAGCGCACCTGTCATGCCTCGCTGTTTGCGCCGGGTTTGGCGGCGTTCACCTTCTGGGGTTGGCAGGCGATCATCGTCTCGGCGGCCATTACACTGCCGCTCGGCATCACCTCTTCCAAGGAATACGCCGAACTGGAGTGGCCGATCGACATCGCCATCGCCGCCGTCTGGGTGGCCTACGCGGTTGTCTTCTTCGGCACCATCATGAAGCGCAAGGTGCCGCACATCTACGTTGCCAACTGGTTCTACGGCGCATTCATCCTGACGGTTGCCATCCTGCATATCGTTAACAGCATGGCGGTGCCGGTATCGCTCACCAAGTCTTACTCGATGTACGCCGGCGTACAGGATGCGATGATCCAGTGGTGGTACGGCCACAATGCGGTAGGTTTCTTCCTCACCGCCGGCTTCCTCGGGATCATGTACTACTTCATCCCGAAGCAGGCCGAGCGACCGGTCTACTCCTACCGCCTGTCCGTGGTGCACTTCTGGGCGCTGGCCTTCACCTATATCTGGGCCGGCCCGCATCACCTGCACTACACGGCACTGCCGGACTGGGCGCAGTCGGTTGGCATGGTGTTCTCGCTGATTCTGCTCGCGCCGTCCTGGGGCGGCATGATCAACGGCATCATGACGCTGTCCGGTGCCTGGCAGAAACTGCGCACCGACCCGATTCTGAAATTCCTGATCGTATCGGTGTCGTTCTACGGCATGTCGACCTTCGAAGGCCCGATGATGTCGATCAAGACGGTAAACGCGCTCTCGCACTATACCGACTGGACCATCGGCCACGTGCACTCGGGCGCGCTCGGCTGGGTTGGCATGGTGTCAATTGGCGCCATGTACTTCCTGATTCCGCGGCTCTTCAACCGCGAGCTCTACAGCACGCGTCTCGTCGAAGCGCATTTCTGGATCGCGACGATCGGCATCGTCCTGTACATCGCCTCGATGTGGATCTCGGGAGTGATGCAGGGCCTCATGTGGCGCGCGGTCAATGCCGACGGCACCCTGACTTATTCATTTGTTGAGTCGGTGCAGGCGATGCATCCGTTCTACATCGTGCGTACCCTCGGCGGGCTGCTGTATCTGAGCGGCATGCTGATCATGGCGTACAACATCTGGAAGACCATCGCCGGTGCGAAACCCGCCAAGGTGGCGGTGGTCCCGGTGGTAGCGCACTAGCCCAAGGGGGAACAACATGTCCGGACATGAGAAAGTTGAAACAAACGTCGGGCTGCTGATCGTCCTCACCATTCTCGTGGTGTCGATTGGTGGTCTGGTGGAGATCGTGCCGCTGTTCTTCCAGAAGTCGATGACCGAGGCGGTGGCGGGCTTGAAGCCCTATAACGCCTTGCAGCTGGAGGGCCGGGACGTCTACGTCCGTGAGGGGTGCTACGTCTGTCACTCGCAGATGATTCGCCCCTTCCGCGCCGAAACCGAGCGCTATGGCCACTACTCGGTGGCGGGCGAGTTCGTCTACGATCGGCCATTCCAGTGGGGCAGCAAGCGCACCGGGCCGGATCTGCAACGCGTCGGTGGGCGCTACTCCGACGACTGGCACCGCGTGCACCTGATCAATCCACGCGATGTGGTGCCAGAGTCCATCATGCCGGGCTATCCCTGGTTCGCGACCAACAAGCTCGATGGCAAGCTCATTCAGAAGAAGATGCAGGTGCTGCGCACGCTGGGCCACCCCTACACGGACGAGGAGATCGCCAATGCGCCCAAGGAGCTCGAGGGCAAGACCGAAATGGACGCCATGATCGCCTACCTGCAGAGTCTTGGCACGGCGGTGAAGGTACGGAGATAGTTGTGGGCAGCGTGACGGTACATTCCTTCTGGACGGTAGTGATGTTGGTGGTGTTCATCGGCATCATCGTCTGGGCGTGGAGCGGCAAGCGAAAGAAGGCATTTGACGAGGCGGCGCGGATCCCCCTGGAAGACGGGGACGACGCCGGGCAAGGCGCATCCGGAGAAAAGAAACATGGCTGACTTCACCAGCAATTTCTGGAACTGGTTCATCATCATCGGCGTGGTCGGCGGCATCGTCGCCATGTTCTGGCTCAACATCTGGCAGAGCGAGCGACGCCGCTCCGCCGAAGAGAAAGCCAAACCCATGGGCCACGTGTGGGATGAGAACCTGCAAGAGCTGAACAATCCGCTGCCGCGCTGGTGGCTGAACCTGTTTTATCTCACGCTCGTGTTCAGCATTGTGTACCTGATTCTGTACCCGGGGCTCGGCACCTTCGCCGGCGCACTCGGCTGGACACAGGTCGGTCAGTACGACCGCGAGATCGCTGCGGCCAAGAAGCAATTCGATCCGTTGTACGAGAAGTACCTGAAGGAAGATCTCAAGACCCTCGCCACCAACAAGGAAGCGATCAAGACCGGCGAGCGGCTGTTCGTGAATTACTGCACCACCTGTCATGGCTCGGATGCGCGCGGCGCCAAGGGTTTCCCGAACCTGCGCGACAGTGACTGGTTGTACGGCGGCGAGCCGGAGACCATCAAGGCGTCGATCATGAACGGTCGCCAGGGCGTGATGCCGGCCTGGGGCGCGGCACTTGGCAGCGAAGGTGTGTTTCAGGTTTCGGAATACGTGCTGTCGCTCTCGGGTCGACGCGTGAACGAGGAGGCGGCATTGGCCGGCAAGGAGAAATTCAAACAGCTTTGCGTGGCCTGCCACGGCGCTGACGGACGTGGCAACCACCAGCTCGGTGCCCCGAACCTCACCGACGACATCTGGCTCTACGGCGGATCGCAAAAGAGCGTGATGGAGACAATCGAGAAGGGTCGCAGTGGCCGCATGCCGGCGCACAACGAATTCCTCGGCGAGGCCAAGAGCCACCTGCTGGCGGCTTATGTCTACAGCCTTTCTCGCTCGTTTGATCCTGAACGGGAGCGGCGCTGACGGTGAGCAACGCCCCGGAACGGGAGGAGGAGAAACAGAACGACACAGATAACAAAACCCGTGTCCCGTCCCTGGTAGAGGCCCAGGACGAGGTCGCGCGCCTGCTGAGCAAGAAGAAGCAGGCTACCCCGGCCGGGGAACACCCAACCGTCAAATCGCCCGCCAGCCTGAAGCGCGTTATCCCGCTTGCCGAGGCTGACGCCCTTCAGGAAGCGCTGTATGCCAAACGTCAGCGCGTTTATCCACGCGAAGTACACGGTCTGCTCGCCAACTGGCGCGCGGCCATGGTCGCGGTCACGCTCGGCATCTACTATTTCCTACCCTGGCTCAACTGGGGGCCCGGCCGTCAGGCCTTCCTGATCGACCTGCCGGGCCGCAAGTTTCATCTGTTCGCCTGGACCTTCTGGCCTCAGGACCTGTTCTATCTCAGTGCCGTCCTGATTATCTCCGCTCTGTCATTGTTTCTGTTCACCGCCATCGCCGGGCGGCTGTGGTGCGGCTACACCTGCCCGCAGACCGTCTGGACGGAAATGTTCCTGTGGATCGAGCGCAAGATCGACGGCGACCGCAACAAGCAGATGAAGCTTGCCGCGAGCCCGTGGACGCGCCAGAAGATCCAAAAGCGCATCGCCAAGCACTCAGTCTGGATTGTATTGGCGCTCTGGACCGGATTCACTTTCGTGGGCTACGTCACGCCGATCCGCCAACTCGCCGGCAACGTGGCAAGCCTATCGCTTGGACCGTGGGAGACGTTCTGGATCTTCTTCTACGGGCTTGCCACCTACGGCAATGCCGGCTGGCTGCGCGAGCAGGTATGCATCTACATGTGCCCGTATGCGCGATTCCAGAGCGCCATGTTCGACCGCGACACGCTGATCATCTCCTATGACGATAGACGCGGCGAGCCGCGCGGTTCGCGCGGGCGCAAGGACGATCGCCAGGCGAAGGGACTCGGTGATTGCGTCGATTGCACTCTGTGCGTGCAGGTTTGCCCCACCGGGATCGATATCCGTGACGGACTGCAGTACCAGTGCATCGCCTGCGGAGCCTGTGTAGACGTGTGCAACTCGGTGATGGACAAAATGGGTTATCCGCGCGGCCTGGTCCGCTACACGACACAAAACGAGCTCGAACTGGACAAGCCGCGCAAGATTCTGCGTCCACGCGTGCTGGTCTATTCGGGGATGCTCATGGCGATCGCCGTTGCGCTCGTGGTAGCGGTGCTGCTGCGGGTGCCGCTAAGGCTGGATGTCATCCGCGATCGGAACTCGCTGTTTCGTGAGGCGAGCCAGGGGCGGATCGAGAACGTGTACGTGCTGAAACTCATGAATATGGACAGTGAGCCGCACCGGTATCGGATCACGGCCACCGGTATTGAGGGTCTTGCACTGCGCGCCGACGACGAGCTGATCACAGTTAAGTCCGGCGAGGTCACCGAGGTACCGGTCGCGCTGCTCGCCGAGCGTGACCGCATCACCAAGCGCTCCACCCCAATCCGCTTTCATGCCGAAGCAGAGGACAATCCCAAGCTCAAGGTTGAGGAAGACGCGCGCTTCCTCGGTCCGGTAGACTGACGCCATGAACGACAGGCCCGATAGCCCGAAACGCTGGTACCGCGAGCCATTCGTGTGGCTGCTCATTGCCTTTCCGCTGACGGCGGTGATCGGCGGGTTCGTGACGCTGGCGCTTGCCATCCAGAGCGACGACGGTGTCGTGGAGGACGACTACTACCACCGCGGCAAGGAGATTAACCGTGTGCTGGCGCGCGATCAGGCTGCCGCCCGTCAGGGCCTCGCCGGCACCGTAACGCTGGATACGGCGGCGCAAGAACTGCGCCTGTCGTTGAGCGCCCGTGACCCGAAGGCGGTGCCGGCGCAGGTCGAGCTGCAGTTCCTGCACGCTACACGCGCAGGAATGGATCGCACGCTGCTGCTCGCACGCGGATCGGACGGTATCTACCGTGCCGGACTCCCCGTTCTCACACCGGGCCATTGGCACGTTCAGGTGTCGACGGTCGATTGGCGACTGGTCGGGTCGTTGCAGGCCCCGCGCGATGCCTCAGTGGACTTGCGTCCCGGTACACCCTGAGTTTCCGTTCGTTTCGAAATGCCGGTCGATGTGACTTTGGTCTCGGCCTTTCTGGTCGGGCTGCTGGGTTCAACGCACTGCATCGCCATGTGTGGCGGCATTGTCGGTGCACTCACCATGGGTCTGGCGCCGGCAGCGCGACGCTCTCCATGGACGCTTCTTCCCTACCTGCTCGCCTACAACGTCGGTCGCATTGCTTCCTACGCCGTCGCCGGTGCCGTATTCGGTTTCTTGAGTGCGCAGGTGCTGCGAGTGGCGACCCCGGCCAGCGCGCAACTCTTCACGCGCATCGTCGCGGGTGGATTCATGATCGCCTTCGGGCTCTACCTCACCGGATGGTGGCCAGTTTTGACGCGCCTCGAGCAGCTGGGCGCGCGACTGTGGAAACACATCGAACCGTTCGGCCGACGCTTCGTGCCGGTGAATCATCCCGCCAAGGCGCTGATGCTCGGTCTGGTGTGGGGCTGGCTGCCCTGCGGGATGGTGTACTCGGCACTTGCTTGGGCGCTTGTCTCCGGCAGCGCGGCCGATGGCGCACTGCTGATGCTGGCATTTGGGCTCGGGACGCTGCCCATGTTGCTCGCGCTGGGCGCCGCTGCACGCTGGCTTGGTGGTCTCGCGCGCCAGCGCTGGCTGCGCGTCGGAGCGGGAGTCTTGTTGGTTCTCTTCGGCCTCTACTTCATGCTCGCGCCGCGCACTCATCAGCATGCACTGGCGCCCGAGAAAGCGCCCGTCACAGACCATGCGTACCACGCCGGATTGGTCTTCGGCCGCCCGCAATCAAAACTCCCTGGAGGCCTAAACATGCTTGCGCGACTCACTCTCATTCTTGCCGTCGGCTTCACCCTATTCCATCCGGCAGCGTTTGCCGCCGAAGACAAGGCGGCGCAGCAACGCACTGAAATTCTCAAGATGCGCGATGCGACGCTTGCCGATCTCTACAAACAGAAGCCGGAACTGAGAGCCAAGGTCGAAAAGGCGCCCGGTTATGCGGTATTCAGCAACGTTGGGGTGCAGGTAATTTTTTTCGGCGGCGGTGGCGGCCATGGCGTGGCGGTCGATAACAAGACCGGCAAGGAAGTCTTCATGAATATGGCGCAAGTGACCGCCGGCATTGGCGTTGGCATCAAGGACTTCCGGGGCGTGTTCATCTTCCGCGACGAGACCACGCTCAAAAAGTTCATCTACAGCGGATGGGAATTCAGCGGCGAAGCCGAGGCCGCGGCCAAATCAGACAGCAAGGGCGGCGCAGCGACCGACGCCACCTCAATGCAAAGCGGTATTGAGGTCTACCAGCTCACCAAGTCCGGCATCATTGCCTCGGCCACCGTCGCCGGAACCAAGTACTGGATAAACAAGAACCTCAATCCGTGACACAACACCAAGGCAGGATCGGGACTCCAATGACCGCGCGTCGAATTCGCCTATCGATTGGAAAGGTGGCGCTCGAGGCAGACCTGCTCGACACGCCGACTGCTGATGCGATTTATACGGCCTTGCCGTTTGAATCGCGCGCCCAGACCTGGGGCGAGGAGGTGTACTTCTCGACTCCAGTGCAGGCCGAGCGCGAAGCCGACGCGCGCGATGTTGTGCAAGCCGGTGAATTGGCTTTTTGGGTTGAGGGAGATTCCATTGCCATCGGTTTCGGCCGGACGCCGATCTCGAAAGGTGACGAGATCCGGCTCGCGGCGCGCACCAACATCTGGGCGCACGCGCTGAGTGACGTGCGGGCGCTGCGGGTCGCGAAGGCGGGCGACCCGATCCGAGTGGAAATCGCCTGATTACGGGATCCCGCTGTACCGCCCGGGTCAAAGTTATTGATAGAGCCCCTCGGGCGCACATGCTTAAATGGGGCATCGCCCCTGAACCGGCCCATCGCCATGCGGAACTTCACCTGTACCTGCGGCAACACGCTGTATTTTGAGAACACCCGGTGTTTTACGTGTGGTCGCGTGCTCGGCTTTCTGCCCGAGACACTGACGCTGAGTGCGCTGGAGCCGGCCGGCGAGGTCGACTGGCGGGCGCTCGCCGCGCGCGGCGATTCCTATCGACAGTGCAAGAACTACCGGGAAGAAAACGTCTGCAACTGGATGGTGCCGAGCGACGATCCCCATGCGTTCTGTCGCGCCTGTCGCCTGAACCAGGTCATCCCGAATCTCTCTGATCCGCGCAACCGGGTGCTGTGGGCGCGTGTGGAGACCGCCAAGCGCCGGCTGCTCTATACGTTGATGCGCCTTGGTCTGCCGCTGGTGAGCCGCACCACCGATCCGCAGCGCGGGTTGGCGTTCGAGTTCCTCGCCGATCCCGCAACGGGCCTCGAGTTCGCGGACCACAGCGGTGCGCAGCAGGTACTCACGGGCCACCGGGCCGGTCTGATCACCATCAACATCGCCGAGGCCGATCCGAGTGCGCGCGAGGGCATGCGTGAACGCATGGGTGAACAGTACCGCACCTTGCTCGGGCACTTTCGCCACGAGAGCGCGCACTACTACTGGGACCTGCTGATTCGGGGCACCCAGTGGGAGAAAATGTTTCGTGACCAGTTCGGCGATGAGCGTGCCGACTATGCCGAGGCACTGCGCCGCTATTACGAGGAGCTGCGCACGGATTGGCAGTCAGACTTCATTAGCGCCTACGCGAGCGCTCATCCCTGGGAGGATTTCGCCGAAACCTGGGCGCATTACCTGCATATGGTCGATACCCTCGAAACCGCGCACGCCCATGGCTTCGCGGTCGAAGGACGTACGCTGCGCCCGCCGGTGTCGGTGGATGCGCCACGCTCGCAGCGCGACGCGGCGCTCGACATGGCGCTGGCGACTTTCGATGAATTGCTCGGTGACTGGATCAAGCTCACAGTGGCCATGAATGCACTGAATCGCAGCATGGGGCTTGACGATGCCTACCCTTTCACGCTCTCGCCGCTGGCGCGCGCCAAGCTGCGCTTCGTGCATCACCTGATCGCGGCGCACGCCACCTAGGAGCCGTTCTTCTCCCAGTCGAACCGCGGCAGGCGATCAAAGGCCCGCTCCAGTCCCTGGTTCCAGCGTCGCTGCAGGATACGAAACAGCGGCGTGCTGTATCCGAGCGAGAGCCGGCGCGTCAGCTCGAGTTCATCGGCAACATACATGGCCAATTCCACCGGCGGTCCCACCGAGATGTTGGCGCGCATGGTGGAGTCGATCGAAACCAGCGCACAGCGCGCCGCATCCTCCAGTTCGGTGTCAGGGCGGATGATACGGTCCAGGATCGGTTTGCCGTACTTGGTTTCTCCAATCTGCAGGTACGGTGTCTCGGGCGAGGCGGCGATATAGTTGCCTTGCGGATAGATGAGGTAGGCATTCGGCTCGCGCCCGAGAATCTGGCCTCCCAGAATGAAGCTCGCCTCAACGCTGACGCCATTCTCCTTCAGGTTCGGACCGTATTCGGCCTGTACCCGCTGGCTCAACCGGCCGATGTAGTGCGCGGCATCAAAAAGATAGTGAAAGCCGTGCAGGCTCTCGGGCGCAGACGGGTCTTCGAGATCGCGCTGGATTGCGTTGATCACCGCCTGGGTGGTGGCGAGATTGCCCGACGCCAGCAACACAATGAGTCGCTCGCCGGGCACGCTGAAGACGTGCATCTTGCTGTAGGTGGACACGTAGTCCACACCTGCGTTGGTGCGTGAATCAGACGCGAAAACCAGTCCGCGCTTGACCTTGATCGCCAGACAGTAGGTCATGAAGTGATCGTGCCTTGGGGTCGATTCGCCAGTGTGCCAGCCGAGCGCGTTCCAAAACGGTGCAGTCGGTCGATGCGTTGCACCATTCTTGAGTAGCTTGTCGGTCTGTGCACGTTTATGTTACTACGGTAGTGAGCATGTTGGCATGAATGCGTGCCGGATGCATTCGATCCGGCTTACTTTAAGAAGTCAGGAAAAACAGGCAATGGCGATACGTTGGGGCGGCTACCGCGTCAAGGGATTGTACGACGAGCTGATTCGCGCGGCCGGCAAGCCGCGCGAGGCGGCGCGCGCCCTGGCGGGCTATCTTCGCAGCCTGACCGACGCCGATATCGAGGAGCGCAAGCAGGCGGCGGAGGCGGCAATTCGTGTCATGGGCATCACCTTCACCGTTTACTCGGAAGAGGGCGGCTCCATCGACCGGTCCTGGCCGTTCGACATCATTCCGCGCATTATCCCGGCAAGCGAGTGGCGGCGCATCGAGCGCGGGCTTGAGCAGCGCGTGCGAGCCCTTAATCTGTTCATCAACGACCTGTATCACGAGCAGCGCATCGTGAAGGAAGGCGTGTTTCCGGAAGCGGTGCTCGCCGGCTCCAAGAATTTCCGACCGCAGTGCGTGGGCATCAACCCGCCGCGATCGGTGTGGGCGCATATTTGCGGCAGCGACCTGGTGCGGGACAAGGACGGAACCATGTACGTGCTGGAGGACAATCTGCGGGTCCCGTCCGGCGTGTCGTACATGCTCGAGAATCGCCTGGTCATGAAGCGTGTGTTCCCGGAACTGTTCGAGCAGCACAGCATCCAGCCGGTCGACGACTATCCTTCGCAGCTCTACGACATGCTGTGCTCGGTGTCTCCACGCGTCGCGGAGCGCCCGGAGGTCGCGGTGATGACGCCGGGAATCTACAACTCCGCCTACTTTGAACACTCCTATCTCGCCCAGCAAATGGGCGCCGAGCTGGTCGAGGGGCGCGATCTCGTCGTCGGCG
>SMTZ1_10007872_pt1 | contig 13500 bp, 13 predicted proteins | sample DeeMarSWOR136_30_FD_25667 | JGI IMG/M metagenome (IMG submission 25667) | reverse complement strand
TACTATATATTTGGAAGTGGATGCAGAAAACCCTGAAGCATTACCTCTTTACACATTTCTAGGGTTCAAAGTCTGGAAGGAGAACACTATTTATCAGCTTGAGCTGAAATAATACTGTATTTCAGACCCACACTGTTATTGCTATTCTAAGGGATAAATGCCTGAATGGCTGTAAAGCATGCACTGATGCACTATCTATGGAAACCTATTTATGGACAAAGCTCAAAATACAGCAAAGAGAATACAGTGATAGAATGAGTAGAATACAAAAAAGGTCCCATACAGGTTCATTGGTCGGATTACTGATTCTTCTATTGTTCTTTCTGTTAATTGGAGAACCAGCCACCAGTGGGAGATCAGAGGGAGCACTCTCCTATTCCAGCAGTGATAGAATCCACGAAATTCCTGGAGGCTGCTACAGCTTCCAGAAAAATATCATTGAAAGCGCGGGTGGTACTTATGATCCAGTGTGGTCTCCTGATGGTGAAAAGATCGCTTATATTCTGCACGAGTACAAAAACTCTGAAATTTGTGTGATAGATGCAGATGGAGAAAATCAGAAAAGGTTAACCGACAATACGGTTGATGATACTGATGTTTCATGGTCTCCTGATGGTGAAAAGATTGTTTTCAGCTCTAAAAGAGATGAAGCCTTTGAAATCTATATCATGAATGCAGATGGAAGTGGTGTGAAGAGATTGACCAATAGTTCTGCCACTAATTGGAACCCAGTATGGTCACCTGACGGGGAAAAAATTGCTTTTTGCTCAGACAGGGATGGAAATCCAGAAATTTATGTAATGGATGCAGATGGAGAAAACCAGAAAAGGTTAACTGACAATTCCGCCAAAGATATTTATCCTTCATGGTCTCCTGATGGTGAAAAGATTGCTTTTGTCTCATGTCGAAATGGAAATTACGAAATCTACACAATGGATGCAGATGGAGAGAATCAGATGAATGTAACCAGAAATCCTGCTCATGACATGGATTTTACGTGGTCTCCAGACGGGAAAAAGATTGCTTTTGTCTCTTTCAGAGATGGAACCTTTGAAATCTATGTGGCAGATCTAGAAACGAGAATGCAGGTAAATGTAACCAACAATTCTATGTGGGATTGGTCTCCTGCATGGTCTCCTGATGGTGAAAAGATTGCTTTTGTATCCAACAGATTCTGGAAAGATGAGATCTGTGTAATGGATGCAGATGGAGAGAATCAGAAAAGGCTGACCAAGGAATCTGGTCCAGCTGAACAACCTGCTGATAAGCCGTGGTTTGCCTTTTACTCATGCAGTGATGAGCTGGAATCTTACATACTGGAAGCTGATGGAACCACTGAAAAGGAACTCCCTTTTTCTGATGAAAAGGACGATACTCCCGAAATACTGCAATTTCCTCGCCACTTCTGGGTTAACGTGATTGTTGTCTTCATTTCTACAAGTGCTATCTTCTTGGTTCTCTACAAGTTTAGAAAGAGGCTGTACAAAGACGAAGATGTATGAAAAAATCAGTATAAGATGCAAAATCAACATGGAGAGTGATACAATGGAGAGCGAAAAACCAGAAAATGGGCCTCATGTCCTGAAACATTTCGGGAAGAGACTTGTTGCATTGACAGAAATTGGTACAGGAGCCACTGTTCTAGATTTGGGAATGGGAAGAGGTTCTTCTCTCTTTCCAGCACTCAAAAAAGTAGGTAATCATGGACAGATCATCGGGATCGACATATCAGATGAAATGGTGAGAAAAACTGCAACTGACATCAGAGGATACAACATAAAAAGTGTCAGCCTCATACAGACAGACGCCAAGATCTTGGTTTTCGAGGATGAAACGTTTGATGTGGTGCTCAGTGGATTCTCCTATATTTATTCTACACTGGAAGAGGTCTTACGCGTCCTAAGAGAGGGAGGACAATTCGGATTGACCACCTGGGATACTCTGGAAGATATGGAATGGATGGCTGCATTTTTGAGAAGATACATAGATATTGACAGTAAAAAGGTCTACCATCAGGATACTGCAGAAGGGTTGGAGAGGTTATTGCGTGATGCTGGATTTAAAGAGGTTAAAACAGTAATAGAAAAGGAGGAATTTGCATACAGAAGTGAAGGACAGTGGTGGGAAGACATGCACGATTCGGGCTGGCGCAGCCACCTGGAAAAAATAGAGAGCATGGGGCCTGATAAGCTGGAAGAATGTAAAAAAGAGGCTTTCAAGGGGCTCCAGGCACACAAAGATGCTGATGGGATTCACTTTACTGTATCTGTACTTTTTGCCTTTGGTACAAAATGATTCGGGTAACAGTAGTTTTTTCATTTCTTCCATTTTGCTTGGGTAATTTTTGCTGGTTGTTATGTCATGCCGGATACAGGAGTAACCATGATTTATCTGTACAATTACAGTATCATCTGGTTCATGAGGCATCTAGAAGGAGGAACTTTATTCTCAATTGGATAACCTGGAGATGAAGGTGAGAAATGGGTTCAAGGAGAGCCGCACTTGCTCTGAGTGTTTACGAAAGGAATCTTTATATATATTGAAAACAAAATAAGAGGGACATAACAAAGTGGGGTATACAACCCTGAAAAGGAGAAACTTGAGAAAACCATTGTTCGAAGGCTGAAGGTGATCTTGATTAGTTTTTCCTCGTATTACCCACTTGGATCTACTTAAATCAACTAATGGAGGTGATAGTGTGAAAAAAGGGGAAATACTACTGTCAATATTCATGGTATCGTTCTGGGAGAAGCTTCGAAGAAAACTTACAGGTAAGCCCGAACATCCGGGACATCCAGAACATCCAGAACACCCAGAACATCCAGAGCATCCAGAACACCCGGAGAACCAAAGAAGCCCAAAAAGCCAAAGAAGCCAAAGAAGCCCAAAAAGCCAAAGAAGCCCAAAAAGCCAAAGAAGCCCAAAAAGCCAAAGAAGCCAGGAGAAGAAGAGGAAGAAGAGGAAGGAGAAGAACGAGAAGAGGAAGAAGAGGAAGAACGAGAGGAAGGAAAAGATGTTCTCCTAGATATAGATTCCACCTTCATTCTTCTCAAAGACAACCTGGTAGAGCTGTACATTCATGTAACTACTGAGGCCCACTCTGAGGAGATCTATGATATCGAAGTTCTTCCTCACATTCAAGACCCTCCCTGGGAGAGCGCTGAAGGAGTTGATGCACCAGATGGCTGGATCTCCAAAGACATAGATGGCTGGGTAAAGTTCTACACTGAAACAGACCCCTTACTCAAGTGCAATAAAGTAACGTTTAGATTCAGAGTTCGGGCCAGCCAGATCTCAGACAGAATAAAGCTTCATGCCACAGACATAGATCACGAAAACCTGGGAATAATAATCAGTACTAAAGAGTAACCTGTCCAGTGGATCAGATCTTAAGACTTTCGGGAAACCTCTCCCACATTTTTATTTTTCTCCTATTCTAATAGTAGTCTAAAACAGGGAAAAAAGGTATTTCAACCTCGTCTCATCACAGTTGTATATACCTTTCTCGGGAGTTACTCGTGCAGGGATTTACTGTGTATCCTTTCATTGTTCTTCATCAAAAATGAAAAGTTCTTCAATAGTGGTGTCCAATGTTTTTGCCACACAATAAGCCAGTTTGAGAGAAGGGCTGTACTTCCCCTTCTCCAGAAAGACGATAGTTTCTCTTCTCACACCCACTTTTTTTGCCAGTTCTTCCTGCGTTAAATCGTGCCGGGCTCTGAACTCTTTGATTCTGTTCTTCATGTACCTCTCACCTGATAATAGTACAACATAGACAGAATGCACAGCAGCAGTGATCCTCCGAACAAAACAGCAAGTGCTGCACCAAATAACTCAGTATCCCCTGTCAGGTAAATGTACGCGAGCAGTACTACTCCAGAAAACATGGTATACATGAATGCGTTCCTCGTTGCCTTACCCACAAGCATTTCCAGCATTTCATCGTTTTCTCTGTATAATGAAAAGTAGGATAAAAACCCAAGAGACCATAAAAACGCTGTTTTTCCTTCAACAAAATACAGCAAACTCAAAAGGGATAAAAACCCCAAATACCACAGTGCGTTTTTCATGATATCACCTCCACTACGTCTCCTTTTCTGTCGAAGTACCAGTGAAATGCAAAGTAAAACCCTGCCATCACAAACACTGACACTGAAAGCGCTCCCACTGTATCCATGTCAAGTATTCTGAGGAGATGCAGAAAGATGAGCACGATCATGCAGATGATGCCAGCCCGAAACGAATACATAGAAGCATACACCACAATCCTGTCCAGTCTCTCGTCACTCTTGGGCACACCTCTTGCTTTCTTGCGGCGGTAATCTCTTGCTATCTGGATGTCTGCTAGTATTATCAAAACAAATGCAGTCACCAACGCAGATCTGTACACTGTATTTCCCCACCAGTCTAAAGACATGGACATGGTAAAGGCTGCCACTGCCACCACTGCTGCCACTGTTATCAATGGCCAAACCGGTTCTCGTTCTGTAGTATCACTCATTGATATCACCTTTCCTGCTCAAATACCACCACCACGTACCATGGTCAGGTAGTCCTTTTTGAACAGCATGACTAAGAACCACAAAGGAGCTGTAGAAAAATGTATATCCTTTCACCCACAGCGCTCCTGCCAGAGCAAACAAAGCCACTGTAGTCAAAATGAGTCCAGCAGCTGTTCTGTAGAACACTTCTTTGTTCCATCGGCTGTTCATAGGTTTTCACCTCTGTTATCTATTCCTAACTTTTTGTGGTTTATTTCCAACATAATGTAGTTAATTTCTAACATAATGTTATATATTTCTAACAAGTATATAAAGGTTTCGGTTCATGATCCATGGGGAATTCTGGAGCGCAGTGTATTTTGAGATTGGTTTTCATCTGATCCAATTGATGGGTTAATTCAGGAAAAATTTTTCAAGTTGCTGATCTATGGGCTATTGGAACCCAGGTAGGTAAAGGTACATAAACAAAGGCAATAAAATTATTTGATAATATTTGATAACATTTGACACCTTTTTCCCCAATGTTTACTTATGCGGGTTCACCCTGAAAAATTCATATGATTAAAAGAGTTGAAAACCTGAACCAAATGATGCTAAAACATGGACTGGAAGGACTCTCTGAGGAATACAGGGCCTACTGGCAAATGGTGGAAGCAGGAAATATCAGCTCTAATGAGAACGTGAGAAACCAGCCGCGTGAAAAGAATATCTTCAAAGTTGTTTCATTCGTAGGTTACTCAGTGATCTGCTTTGGACTTTTGTATCTCCTTGCAGTTCTGATGCATTATATGGCAGAAGGGTAAATATACCCTCAATAAGCCAGTGCTCTTAGATTCTTAGATGAACCCTTTACTGTTCAAGCTTTAAACCTTCTGGTTTTCCCTCATGTCTTAAAACCCTTTTCTGACCTCCTTCCACTGTTAAAAGATTTACAATATTTTATGGTGTTGAATTTTTTCTGTATCCTTTGACCAGGCAGATCAAGACCTCTCAATTAGTTCTTCAAATCAATGATCCAGTCTTCCTTGATTATCCCTCCTCTACCACCTCGAGGGAATCTCATGTATCTGTTCCTGATCTCATAGCCGAAGTAGTTAACATATATGAACCCTGCCCTTTCTGCACATTTTATCAAGAATTTGTGGGAAGGAACTGTATATCCACTGACATTGTTATTGCCGATGACTAAAATGTAGTGTCTGCCCTTTTTCAGAATATTTTTGACTTCTCGGAAATGGTGTTCCATATCTTTAAAGAATTTAGCAGCAATATATGCGTGTTTTCTATTTCTTTTCTCTATTTTCGAAATCAGTTCATCAATTTCTTTTATATTCATGACAGGAACAGACTGGTACTCACGTGCTCTAACCTGTTTTGTACCTATGTATCTCGTTTTATATTCATTCTGCTTTTTTTGAGTTTCAAGATCAAAAAGGTCACCCACCCAGAAATATTCAGCCATCTGCGTATAGATGTAGTCAACAGCTTTAATATACGGAGGAGAGGTAACAACCAGGTCAACAAGTGGGAGGTCTTTTTTTCTCCAGATTTCAGTAATATTCCTGGAGTCTGAAGTAAATACTCTTGCCTTGTACTTTGAATCAACTTGCTGGCATAATTCGCTGATTCTTCCCGCGTACTTCTCTAAATTGTTCAAAAAAAGAGGAATTGCAGGCTTGGGTGTTTTCTTTTGAGTGTGAGAGACATAGGTTTTCTGGGACTGATCATCTGCATTTGAGGCTTTTCTTATTACTGAAGAGAAGGTCACTATGAGAAAATCGTAAAGATCCTTTCTATCACTGTACTCTTCAATGCAGTCACGTATGATGCCCAGTTGATTCACTGCATCTTTTGAGAACCAGTGATATAGATTTTTGATTTTTGGTGCAAATTCTCCCTTTTTATTTGATTTAATCTCCTTTTTGATTTCTTCTACACACAAAAAAATTTCTTCCTCTCTTAGTGGTGTGGTCTTCACCTTTGATATGAGCGATGCTAAAGGATCAATCTCTACACCAATTGAATCATGAGAATGCAATAACCCTTCAACCAGTGTTGTTCCAGAACCGCAAAACGGATCAAGAATCATACTGCACTTTTCCAGATATTTTGTGATAGCCCACCGGGGAATGTGAGGAATGAACTTCGATGGATACTTGTGGATAGTGTGAGTAGCATAAGAGACATGGTTACTCAAAATCTGGAATAATTGACCTTCTTTGATGTTCTTGAAAGGAGGAAGATCCCATACTTCTTGCGCACTGGTTAACTTCTCAGACATAGTAAACTCTCTCTCAAAAAAGGTTTTACGTGCTGCAACTTCTTTTGCTGTTGCGAGCTGGTACACAAGTTCCGAGCCACAACGATCTTTTCCACGTTGTATCCTAAAGCTTTTGCGATCTTTGCCAGAAGAATATCAGTAGGTACAACTACCCCGCCATACGCGGAATTTCCCACAATGATAAAACATCTTCCCCCAGAAATGAGTGTATCATGTATTTCATCGAGGATTCTCTCCATATCTGTGAAGTAACCTCTTACCAAAGGGATAACCTTCTTGTTCCACAGTTTTTCTTCATCCATCAGGTCAATAACCTCCTCTAAAAAGTCAAATTCTTTCACATACCCTGTTAAGTCTGCATTAGTATTGGATCTCAGTGATTTTCTTCTCATTTCTCTTAAATCACTGTAGGTTTTAACGAATTCTCCAAGCCATAATTCTAACTTGAATATTTCAAAATAATCGAAACAGTTGCAGTAGGGCGGAGAAAAAACGCAAAGAGATACTGTATCTTCATCTATGTATGCAGTCAGGTGTCGTGAATCTGTGGTGATTACTTCTGTTCTTGTAATCGGATAATAGATTTTTTTGATGTCTGACAGCATGAGCTCCACTTTATCAGCGAAAAAATTGTTGACAAAACCTATTTTGTTTTGAGGATATGCTTTTGCATGCCATCTTTCAATTGGTATTTTCTTGTAACCCTGCTGTGTCCTTTTGGTGAATTTGTATTTGATTCCGTTACCTTCTTTGAAAGTGTTTGAAACAGATTCAATTATGGACAAGTACCCCAGGAGAAGAAAATCCCTGATTTTTCCGTCTGATAGTTGATTTATCCTGTATTTTAGCTTAAGAAGGTACTCTAAGATTTCTGGATGAAATGCTTTACCAACAATCGAGAGGTTGGGTTTTTCAATTGCTGCATCAGAGGTAGAAGACAGAATATTAGTGAAGCTGCACTCAATTTCTATCAAATCCTGCTCAGTATAGTCCCTGGTTTTTACACTGGAAACGAACGTAGAAATCGGGTTAATGTCAATACCTACTGCATCAATGCCTCTTTTCCTCGCACCAAGTAAGGTGGAACCGCAACCGCAAAAAGGATCAAGGACCAGTGTCTCACCTCCCGAAATGAGGGTATCAATTAAATCAATGGAATAGCCTTCCCGATATTTGAACCATCTGTGGACAGGTGCTTCTGCTCTTGGAGAATAGTTCACCATATCTTTGAAAGTCCTATTTTTTTCAATGTTGAAGTCCCTTTCCAAACGAAATAACAATTCAGACTGGGGTTTCCTGGCATGAACCAATGGATAAGATTCTCCATGGAAAGTGATATTCTCGTCTTTGGTTTCTACAGAATCTGTATTTGCTTCACCTGCCATTTTTGCTCCTCCTTTGCACTTACTACTCACTACAAAATCCACTCATTGCAGCTTTTCAACCTTTTTCACTGGAGTGTTTTGCCACACATTAGAACAGTTGTTCTCAAAGATTTCTTTTCTTGTTTATGAGAGTGGATTCTATATTTGCCATTAGTGATGGGTTTGCATCCTTCTTTATAAACTGCATGGAGCATGAAGTAAGTACTCTGTAAAAAGAGGAAAGATTTTTATACCAATTTCCAATCTCTGATTCATGGATGATACGAGAAGACCCTTCTACAATGATGTGTCTTTCTGGGTTCTTATTTTTTCAAACCTCCTCACTGCAGGGTTCGCTGTAAAAGAAGACTGGTCTTTGATAACGTTAATGATAGCCTACTGGCTTCAGAGTTGCATTATAGGACTTTTCAACTTTGTGAGAATTTTGAGTTTGAAAGATGTTTCAACAGAAAGCTTCTATATCAACAAGAACCCTGTTATACCTGGAGAATATGTTAAAATATTTTCAGCACTCTTTTTTGTCTTTCACTACGGATTCTTTCATCTGGTCTATGGCATATTCTTACTCTTTTTTGCCTTTACATCCAGTTCTGTGGTGAACATAACCCATGTCTTGATTGCAGGAGGTATCTTCTTTTTTGATCATTTGTTCTCTTTTAATTACAACAGGAAAAGAGACGAAAAAAGAACGTGGAAGATTCCGCGATTGATGTTCTTTCCTTACGCGCGCGTCATCCCTATGCACTTTGTTATTCTGGTTTACGGATTTTCATCTTCCGGGGAAGAGTTGCTTCTCGTTTTTTTGGGATTGAAAACAGCAGCAGATGCAGCCATGCACGTGATAGAACATAGGTGGAAACCACAAAGCAAACAGGAATTGCTACGTGGAGATTGAGTTATAAATCGTTTGAAGAAAAGAAAAAGGAAAAAGAAGACAGATTTGTGCTGCTCAGAAAATGGTGCTTACAGCATATCCAAGCGACGCCAGTACGAAAAGAATGATGAAGAACACTATCAGGTATACGATCCATACAACAACGGCTTTGAGCCACGATGTATCATAGACGTACTTGGTGACTGCTACGACCAGAATTACTCCAAGGAGACTACCCCAGCTCCCTGCCAGGCCAAAAATTGACGTAAGGATTGCTCCGATCAAAGCAATCATGAAGGCTTTTCCAAGGGTGGCGCCACTGATACTGGTCAGTGAGGCAGCAATGTGCAGTATGATTGCACCGATGATGAGAACCACTATGAAGCCTATTGCTTGTGCTATCCAGTCGGTCATGGTTATACCTCCAGAAGACATTCTTTCCTGCTCTTATAAAGATTTTTGTTATATCTGCCCAAAAGTTCATACATCACTCCTTTCTGGTCAATTACGTTCCTTTCTTTTTGCACTGCTCAAAGAATGATACGAAGACTGCTGGAATAAGAGAATACAGGCAAACCTATATTAGGCAGCCTGCTCATGAGTAAAAGGTGATATAGTGGATGTCGTCATTTCTGATCTGCATATCGGAAATCCCAATTCCACACTTTCCAGCAGAGCTGAAGAAATTGTCGACCAGTTTGTGGCAGAAGTAAATGAAATAGATTCTGTGGGAAAATTGATTCTTCTTGGTGATGTATTTGACTTCTGGGACGAAAACCTATCTAAAGCTCTGAAAAAGTCTTCTCTTTTCTTTGAAAAGATCAGTGAAATAGCAAAGGAGGTCATTTACATTCCCGGTAATCATGACCATCATTCTTTAATACTCTGTGAAAAAATGGAGCTCATCAGCAAAATGGAACAAGAAAAACCTCCAGACCTCACTTTCAGAGACATTCTAAAGTATGAATACCCGAAAAAAGATCCAGAGTTTACAGAAGCAGAATTTCTAAAAGGGCTGTTCCCTGGGCTGCACAACGTCCACCTAAAATTGATTTATCCTGAATATACTTACAAATGGAAAGGAAAAGAGATTCTTTTCAGACACGGTCACTACCTGGATTCGGGACTCTTCAGGGTTATGCCATGGCTTTACGAGTTTTTAGGAGGAAAGATAAAAAGTGAAAGAGACTTTGAAGTTGTCAATACGCCCGTGTATGAATATCTTTACTACTGTGGGACTGTGAGAGAAATAAGTGATTTCTATAAAAGGCTCCACCACTACCTGTACAGGCTGGCCGAAAAGTTCTACAAGAAAAGTGGACACAAGACTATTGAGAGCAGAAAAAAGGATATTGAACGGTTCTTTAAAATCTACCGAAAGGGCCAGTGCCCAGATATACTTGTTTTTGGTCACACCCATGTAGTTGACAGAAAAACGCTTTTTGGTGTAGACTTTGTCAACAGCGGTGGCTGGATTAAAGAAAGGAACATCCCTCATGTTAATACGTATGTTACTATAGGTGATGAGATAGAGATCAAAAAATGTCAAAAAAATTTTTGAAAGTTCCTGTTAGAAGTAAAGATCAGTATTTTTCTGCAACCTGCAAACCTTCCAGAGGTAATTCCCAATATAAGGTGTAAAGGCTGGACTTCAGAGTCAAAATAAAAAAAATAAAAAAATATTAGCGTTTGTAGATTCCGGCAAAGAACAGCACTAATGAGAGCAGTGCAATACTGGGGTTGCTGACTCTGACTCTGATCTCATCATCGTCCCCGAACATGCCAGAGGAATATCCTTCAGCTTTCAACTTGTAATTCCTGTTCTTGTACTGGGTAGTATCCCAGTTCCATTCAAAGGGTTCTGTAGTGTCTATGTACTCTAGATCATTGTTGAGGTAGAACCACACTTCATCAACATCTCCAGTATCTGTGGTGACCAAGATAGTACTAGATACTGTTTGCCCGTTTTGTGGGGAGGTGATTACTACATAAGGATTGAACTCATTGTCAACAGTACAGGTAATGTCATCCTGGTCCCAGAATACACTAGATGAGTAACCCCTAATTGTTACAGTATGGCTGCCATCGGAGTACTGGGTAGTACCCCAGTTCCATTCAAAGGGTTCTGTACTATCAGTGTGTGTGAGTTCTCCATCAATGTAAAACTCTACAGTGTCACAGCCTCTGGTATCTGTGGTGACGGTGACAGTACCAGATACAGTCTCACCTTGTAATGGGTGGGTAATTATAACAGAGTAGTTGTTCACAGTGACAGTGATTGTGTCATCATCTGTGAACTCTCCAGAGCAGTACCCTTTTACCAGGAGTGTGTACTGCTGATCTTCAGAAGCAGTAGAAGTGTCCCAGTTCCATTCAAAGGGCTCTGTCATATCTGTGTACTGTAATTCTCCATCAATATAAAATTCTACTGTATCAATGCATCCTGTTGTGTACGTGGTGACAGCAACAGTTCCATACACTTCAGATCCTGCGTGTGGGTTGGTGATGGTAACTGTGTCAGGTGGTTCTCCTCTCTGAGTCAAGACAGGGGTTTCAGGGTCTCCGATTAAGTTGATCTCGTAGTAGCACCATCTGTAAACAGAGGAGCTCTCTGCTTTTGATACCATGTAGCTCTTTGACTGGTTTAACAATTCACCGAGGTGCTCCTTACCATCACTGAATAAAGCTCTGAACTGCATCTCACAGAATTCGCCAGAGTACTTGGATGCATCACTTCCAGAATACCAGCCAAAGTTGTCATTCATGTAGCACGCAATAGCTCCACAGTCATCTTTGACGTACTCCTCTGCTAAGCAGTCATCATCTGTGAACCGGCCGCAAATGCAAGCAATACTGGTATGGACAGGGAAAAAGTTATTATTGGTCAAACTGGGCACATCTGAAGTGTACCAGGTGACATTTTCACCCACCTCGTAGTTGATGTAGTAGAGCGTGGCATTACCGTGACCTGCGTGCTGGAACATGACAGGCGGGTAGTTCGGTGTACTGCCAAATGCACCGCTCCACGCGTCCTGGTAGAGCTGTTTTGTCACTTGTTGATCTTCTTCAAAGAGTTCTTTCTTCACGTACTCTGAAGGTGTCCAGTATTCACAATCCCAGGCTACCTGTCTGGCATCGGGGCTGTTACCGGACTGGAGCCTTGACTGGTGATACTGACAGACTGTTTCTCGCAGAGCTTGCTCGTAGGTTATGACCTTGTTCACGAATGTTTGAGCTTCTCCCACTGTCTCTACAGGTGCCCGGCCCACATAAACCTCCATCAACCAGTCCACATCATCATTTGTCTCACCATAGATGTGATCGCCGTCAGCGTCAAAGGTGCCATCTAAACACCCAAAGTACATGTCGGCTGCCATATCCCAATCAACGTATAATCCTGCTTCAACACAGAATCCCCTGTAAGGGACAACAGCAATGTCTCCACCGAGGAGGCACCATTGAGTACCCCAGTTATTGTACGCATCAATGATGAAGTTCCTCACTTGTTCTGCAGTATCATAGCCAGTGTAGTTGGAGTATATCCAGTTGATGTCTACAATTCTTGTCCCGATTACGTAGTTGGCCTTCCAGTCAGCCAGTGTCTGAAAGGTGGAAGTTAGTGTACTGCCAGTGATGATGACGTATTGGTAGGTTCCAGGTTCGAGGAATGGTGAAGTAGTAGATGGTCTATTCACATAGGTTGCCACCATCTCAGGATTGTCCACCATACTTGAAACAGCCTGGTTATCATCTGCTAATCCCCGGTATAAGGTGTTCCTGAATTTTTTTCCGAACTTTACCTCAACAGTTAACTGTGGATAGAATTTTATAGTTTTAGATTTCGGCTCATACTGCAAGGGGTATAGGTGCACATACAGTACCTGGAACCCTCTGAAAGACTCCACAGAAACAACCTCAAACAGCTTCCCAGGGTATAACTTATCAGAGTTGTAGATTTTATCGTTTTTCCTCACTTTTATCGGTGTATCACTCAAGGTGCAAGGCGGCTGACCCCAGGTAATATCAATCCCTGTCTGGATTACAGGGGTTGCAGGGTTCACTTTGACGTCTTTCACTTCTGCATCCTGTGGGAGGAGAATCTGAGCAGTTTTAACCGGTATCAAAGGTGTTCCTGCTATTTCCTGAAGGGTGCAACCCTCTACTGCCCACTGATCCATTATTAATGTGGCTGAAAACTCGTATTCTATGGCAAATGAACTACTGGTGGAAATTGCAGGGATGCTCAAGCTCACCAAAGCTGCCAGAACAAGCATTGTCTTTTTACCTTTCAATTCTTTCACCTCTTTTGTAACGTTATAAGTTATTACATATGTGTGCACGTAGTTATAAAATTTTCGCTCAATTGTCCATTTACCTCCCTTAAACCTTTCCAGTATCCATAAAAAGTCATACTTGTGGTTCTCAACTTTAGATTTCGCTTTGAAAGAAATGTAGATT
>SMTZ1_10004854_pt1 | contig 13500 bp, 11 predicted proteins | sample DeeMarSWOR136_30_FD_25667 | JGI IMG/M metagenome (IMG submission 25667) | reverse complement strand
TTGCGCGGGATCTCGGAACTACAACTCTTTCTTCGATTAGTTGCGCTCTCCTCCGAAATACAGTGCTCTCTGACAGACCTGTTGACTCTACGATTTCCTGAGCTTTGGCTTCAAAATTGACTGCGAGCCGGTCGATTATCTTAAGGTCAGCAGCGGTAAAGTGGACACGCTCCGGCTTGCTTGGGGTGGGATTACTTAGAACCAGCTGATTCTCACCCTTCCGAACCTGCGTGGACCAATGGAAGGCATCAAGGGTCCAGCCGGACTTGGTGCTGTATCTGCCATCAAATGCAGGCTTACCAGTTGAAAGCTTCCAGGCCGAAACCTTGGCGGACGTGGTTCTGAGTCCTCTCACTATGTTCAGCATATCTTCCATTCGTTCGCTCGGAATGGTTGCGACGTGCAGGGCTTTCGGTTCTGCTCCGTCTATGAAGAGAGTCTTCGTTATGTATACGGATGAGAGTACGAGTTCCGGGGACTCTAACACGATGAGTACTCGTTGCAGGCCAAGCTTGCCGGCATTGAGTAGCCCCTCCATTCTGAGGACATCGGCTCGACGGAGCCTCTGGACAGCGCGCCGGGTCTGTGAGTAACTCAACCCGCTCTTCTGCGCTAGGCTCCTCAATCCGATTCCGGGTTCCTCAAGACTTTTCTTCAGCACCGCCAGCTCAGTATCCGAGAAGAGAGACACGTTCGCTCTCCAAAGCTCCTCTACCAGCGACCAGAGGTCTTTCTGCGTTATCACCTCGACGTCGCCCAATTTGCGAACAACATCTATCCTCAGTCTTACTGCACTGAATAGGCTCCCACGATAGCTTCCTACTATCTGTCTGAGTCTTTCGATTTCTGGATCCGGTTGAAACACATCAATCTGACCGGCCTCTTCAATATCTCTAAAGGACCTCAGGAGCGCCTTTGCATCAGCAGTGAGCAGGCCTTTTAGATCGGAACCATCCTTGTGTGGCATGACATTCTCCTCCTGTGACAGGATCCTGAGATGGGGGCTCATTTCTTCGTGATATACTCGGAGTAGGGTTCACACCGACCAATAAAAGCCCAGAGAGAAAGCTACAGGGGGGAGGAGTCGCTCCAAAGGCTCTCGAAGTAGGCAGAGGCCATGGCCGCGAAGACTGGAGCCGAACTAAACACTCCAAGGAACCCTCCATCTTCATCCCCGCCGGCAAGCATAATCAGTGTCTGACGAGCATCAATCACTAGACCGGCACCGAACACTCGATCACGCGTTCTTACCTCGAATCCGGTCGGTATCAATGATTTGAACGAAGCATCCACGTCGGAAGTCAAGACCCTGATTCTCTGTGCTTTGACGGACAGAGCTCTGTCAATTATGGGGTTTAGCTCCTCAAGCTCCATGGTCAAGGCAGGCACAGACAGGATCACCTCCTCTCTGGCAGAGTCAAGCATCTCCAACGCCTTGGCAAGAATCGCCGCCCGCCCGTGTAGCAGCCAGACGTCACGTGTTGTAGCTATGGTTTCCCGCTCAAAGATGGCTTGGAGCTCGTCCACAACCAACTTGCTGGCATTCTCCATTCGCTGCTCCCAATCGAGTCTGACTAGACGTACCACCTCAGTCGGAGCTTTGGCAGTATATAGAGTGGGACGGCCTTTACTCACAGTTATGAAACCCTTCTCCTCTAGCCTACCAAGCACGTCGTAGATTCTGGAGTACGGCACCTGGGATTTGGTGCTTATGTCTGAAGCCGCCATCTGGCCGCCTTCAACCAAGGCAAGATAGGATGAGGTCTCGTACTCCGTGAGTCCTAGTTCTTTCAGCGCCTTGAGTGTAGCGTCACTAACCGACATTGTCACCACTGAGAGTGGTGAACCGCGTGCCTATTAAGTCACCTATTATTTCTGGCGATTCTCAACGTACCACTCTAGGAACTTCCGGAATGCCTCAGAGCGATGAGAAACCTTCACTTTCTCATCAAGTGATAGTTCTGCATATGTGCGAGATTCTCCATCTGGAATAAAGATTGGGTCATAACCAAATCCACCCTTCCCGCTGGCTGCACTAGCAATGTCCCCATACATGGTACCTACGAAGTAGCGAAACACCCAGCCGTCAGCGTAGCCGACTCCGGTATCGAAACGAGCATCTCGATCCTCCACGCCATCCATGAGACGTAGAACTCCTTCCATCCCTATCGTTTCAAGGACGTAGGCGGCGTAGGGTCCTGGAAAGCCACTCAATGCCTCGATATAGAGCCCTGTGTCGTCAACCACCACCGGCCGTTTCAGGACCTTATAGGCGTGTTTTGCCGCTTCCATGGCGACCATGCCGACACTTGGTGCTCTTACCTCGTACTTCTCAAGTCCGGATGTTTCAAAGGGAACGCCAAGCTCCTCAAAGACTGGGGTCAGTTCTTCGATCTTGTGTTCGTTCTGTGTAACGAGAATCAGCTTATCCTTTGACATAGGTTAGGACCTCCTTCACGACTTTGTAGGAACTCCGAACGCGCTCCAAGTCGAACATCCCTGTTACGTTCCAGAGAATTATATGCTGAAGGCCGAATCGACAGTATTCCTCAAGCATCTTGATCATCGATTCGGAGTTTCCAGACATGTAGAACTCGTCAAGGACTTCTTTGGGAACCTGCTCTATAGCTTTCATCGTGGTTTCCCGATCATAGCGCATTGGCACATAATCAGTCAGTGAGTAGAAATCCTTCCCAAAGGGATGCTCGTAGCCCAGTCTTGCCCATTCGTCGGACTGATAAAGCAGTGCAAACGCCTTTGCCAGCTTGCTCTGCTTCAGCCTGTCACAAACGGATTCGTCTTCATCTATGATGCACCAGTTCCAAAGGGCGGCCGTAAACGGACCACTCTTGCCCAGCTTCTTCCGATGATCTTCGATTGTCTTCAGACGATTGCCATAATCACTTGGAGGAAGAAGTGTCGGAATCCAGCCATCTGCAAGATCGGCTGTGATCTTCAGCATCTTGGGACCCATGGCAGCAATCCAGATAGGAGGTGGCCTTTCGGGATTCAATGGCCTCAATGACATGACTGCATCTTTCAGTTTCCAGAACTTCCCATCATAGTTGAATGGTTCTTGGGTTTGCCAGACCAAGCGGATTATCTCCAATGCTTCTCTGAGTTTCCCGACTTGCCCAGAGTAGTTCAGACCGTAGGGTTCGATGTTTTCAACCTCCCCGGCTCCAATCCCCAGGATTGCCCGTCCATTGCTAATGTGATCAAGTGTGAGAAATGTCTGAGCAAGTAGGATGGGGTGACGTCTAATAGGCTCGGTCACCGTCGATACCAGCTTGACTTTCTCAGTTACACAAGCGCATGCGGCCATAATACTGGCAAGCTCATAGTAGGTATGAGGTGACTGTTGTAGGAAAGACAATGGCGTAACATCTGAAGTCCATACACTCTCGGGGATGAACCCCGCGAAGTGGTCGGGAAAGGCCATGCTGTCATAGCCCAATGAGTCAATTGTCTTTGCGTTCCTCATTGCATTCTCGAATGGTGGTAGAAAAGGGCCGGGTGCACCAATCTCAATGTCGTGAATATCAGTCACCTATTCGCACCTCTCAGCAAATGCGATTAGTGCGCTCTTGACCTTCTCGAAGTCCTCTAGATGCATGAATTCATCAAGTCCATGGTAGTTGTTGTCATCGCGCAGGGTACCATAGCAAGCGGTTGGTATGCCCACCTCCGTGAAGAAGTGACCGTCGTTCCCTCCCAAATCCGCTGCGATAGGCATCTCCGGACTCACAGCTTCTTGGACTGCCGTGTGAAATGTCTTGACAAACTTGTTCTCTGGATCAGAGCTCCATCCATCCACTTCCATCTTGAATTCGATGCTAGCTTCTACGCCAGTTTCTTCCTTCGCTTTCTCAAGGAAGTTCTCTATGTCTTTCGCAACATCCTTGGGCTTCTCTTCGGGTATTAGTCTACAGTCGAATGTGATTTCGGCTTTGCCCGGGATGACATTTGACTTGCTGCCTGCCTGAAACATTGTCATCGAGAAACGACCCCAAAGAGTCAGATGCGGAGATTCGGGAGGTGCAGGCAGTTCTGATTCGACCTTGTGCCTCATGTCAACAAAGTCGAGCATCACTGTCATGAGAGGAATCGACAGGTGAATTGCATTGGCATATGCAAAGGGATAGCCAGCGTGACCCTGCTTGCCGTGAACGGTGATGGTCCCAGAAACAACGCCGCTCGCACCTATGCTTACATACTCAGGCCCAGAGTCAACCACAATCGCGAAGTCCCCTCTAATCTTTGGCGGCCCGTTAATCAAGTAGTCAATTCCCCACTCACCGCCTATCTCCTCATTGGGTGAGATGAGTAGTTTCCAATTGACCTTGGAGCTTCTCTTCTTGAGAAGCTCTTTGGCCGCACTCACAGAAGCGACAATGTTTCCCTTGTTGTCCGAAGCACCGCGACCGTATGCCTTCCCTCCCTCGATTGTCAACTTGAAAGGAGGTTTCTTCCAGGCATCAATATCACCTGCAGGAACCACGTCATAGTGTGTGCATAGTAGAATCGTTTCCTTGGCACCAACGTCCATTGTTGCCACAATATTGGGTTGAGGCTTGTCGTCATGCTTTGAATCAAAGACTTCGACCTTCAGGCCAGCCTCTTCACAATACTTCTTGATGACCTCTACACACTCAGAGTAGTTCTTCTTCTCATCGCTGTTGGTGTCAAGTTCCACTATCTCTCTAAGAAAGCTCTCTTCCCACTTGTCCATATTCCATCCTCTCCCGGTGGCAAACGAACGGCAGTATCCCTCACAGATTAGTATTGCGTCTATTTCTACTTCTGGCAAGTTTGGCAGTAGTTTGTCCTGAAACGGTTGGCTGTAACCTCAGAAACACGGCCGCCGCATAGAGGACAGATGCCTCCACCCTTGCCGTGGATCATCAAGAAGTTACTCCTCTCACTTCCCAATTGGCTTAGGTCGCACCCTGATAGAATGTCGAGAACTCTCAGGAGAACCTTCTTCATAGAATGGTAGAGACGTTCCACCTCGTCATTGGAGAGTGAACTGCGTCTTCTGAAAGGCAGAATGCCTGCGTACAGGAGAACCTCATCAGCGTAGGCATTTCCGATACCCTTGACAAACCTCTGGTTTCGCAGAACATTCTTGATTTGCCCTCTATGGCGGACAATTCTCTCTTTGAACAAGTTGAGGGTAAGCTCTGGGTCCAAGGGAGAAGGACCGCGATTGGAGAATCCTGCAACGCCGGAGTAATCGCCTACTGGAACAAGATAGACTCGTCCCATCCTCTTCCTGTCATAGTACCACAACGTGTAGTTGTCAGTCTTCAGTGAAAACATGTCATACTTGACAGGGCTTCTAGGTTCCTCAGTCATTCGAAACCTACCTGTCAACATCGGATTGACAACCAGATCGTGATTGTCGAGCTCCATTATGATGAATTTGCCATCAGGCCTAAAGGACTGAAACGCTTCACCTACAGATGCAGACTCAAAGTGGTCAACAGGTTGCCCGTGAATTACAACGTGATCATGGACCTTTACCTTTCGGATGGCTTCGCCAGCAAGCTTCTCTCGTAATCTACGAGCAAGTACTTCAATCTCTGGCAACTCCGGCACAACTCAACACCCTATTCAATCACGATTCGAATCTGTAGCCACCTGGAACAATCACCGATATAAGCCTCAGCGAATGAGCGCCTCCATACGAATCCTCGACCCAACTGTGTCGAGTTGATACAGAGATGACTTAAGGCCACTTGGAGGGAAAAACATCTCCATGACCGAGCCAACAGTATTTCATATCCAAAAAGGCCGCCTCGTGAGAATGTCAGACCCAGGTGCCTTTGGAAGGGGTGACTGTTATCTAGTTGATGCAGGGCCGAAGATCTACTTGTGGATTGGCCCCAAGTCTACAGCGGATGAGAAGTTCCTGACAGCAGCATCAGCGGTCTTCAAAGATACTGAGAGGAAGGGTCATGCAGACATCGACCGCATCGAAGGTGGAAAGGAACCCGAGGAGTTCAAGGTCCTGTTTGATGACTTTCAGCTAACTGATGAAGACACTGAAGGAATCCTAAGAAGGGTTCAGCTGGAGAAGCGTGAATACAAGCTCTGGAGGGTACATCACGAGGGTGACGACACCTTCTTCGCGGAGGTACCGCTCTCGCGCAGCTCTCTCAGGAGTGATGACGTCTATCTAGTGGACACATGGGATGACATCTTTGTCTGGCGAGGCAAAGATGCCAGCGCACGGGAGAAGTTCGATGGAACTATGCTCGCACGCAGATACGACGCTGAGCGCGTGGGTGTACAAGAAATAGAACTCATTGAAGATGGTAGCGAGCCAGAGGAATTCTGGAGATCCTTCGACTAGGCCGTATTCCCCCTAGACCAACCTATAGTGACCATGACGGGGTTCGTAAAGGACCCCGCTCTGTTTCATCTTTTCCAACGCCTCAGCTGCAATATGACGTTCAACAGAGGCTTCAGTGGCAATCTCCTCGAGGGTAGGCCCAAATGATCCGGTCTGACCTGTGTCCAGATTCTTTAGTGCTCTAAGGACTTTCGTATTGAACTTATATACACGGCTATCCCGACCCCAGTCACGTTCTGTTTCAGTCTTCAGCTGGGTGAGTTCCATGAACTCCTTCAATGCTGGTTCAAGAACTCGATTCCACGCCGTTTTGATGTCTTGGGCACCTATCTTGCTCTTCCAAGCTGCACGAGCACTGGAACGGGCCAGACGTGTTGCACTGAACGGTCGTCCAAGTGCATCAGCATCGAGTAGATGACCGCGAGCAAGTGCGGAGTCGTCTAGTCCAAAGCTCTCTCTTAGACCCTCAATCCTTGCAAGTACGTGCTTTGTGCCTGCGTCTATCGAACGTTGAGCCACTTCAGGAGTAAGCATCTGATAGGTGATGGCAGACTTCAGGATTGGAAGCCTCAGGTCGGATGGGTTCCCTGTTTCAATCCAGAAATCCTCTGATGCCAACGCCAGTGGCACATCAGGAAGTGCTGCGGTTTCGTGATCTGTCAGAGCGCCAATTGAGACCTCTCTGAAACCGGATTTGTCATAGCGGTCTACACAGATGGATTCCAACTTCTGACGTCGTTGAACACCAACGTCAAGTCGCCACAGTCGAGGAGTAGATACTCGAACCCCATTGACGATTCTCCTCGATGTCCACGTCCCTCTGAGTGTTGGAGGCAGTACTCTGCGGATGAACGACAACAGTCTTCGAACCTGAGCTTGCGACACAATTGCCTGTATCCCAGCGGTGAGTCCTCCAATGGACTCGTAGAGTGGGGGGCTCGAAGCGAAGAGCAGTGCAAAGACCCTTTTGCTGGCCTCTGCCATCCCCACATTCTCAAAGAGCAGTGTCGAGAGCTGCTTCAGGCTCAAGGGTGGCTCAACGGCAGTGTGAATCTCTGAAGTCGAAATCTCGTAGGACTCTGCAAGCAAAGCTTTCAGGAATCTCCCAGTTCTTTCCAACACGCTTGAAGCGACCACAGTGTGTCCGACTACCTCAATGTAAGCGCCATCTGGAGGTGGTTCCATCCCAGCAGGCAATTGTACGAAAACTCCTTCCAAAAGCCATGGACTGGGTGCAAGCAACACCAATGACTCATCATGTGTATGATGGGCAAAGCCACGGTAGAGATGTTGTTTTCCATGTGTCGGTTCTTTGAACTCCTTCAAGAAGCGTAGTTCCCATCCAGCCAGTTCCGAACCGTACTGTCTGGTGAAGACATCACTTGCAGAAGCAACATCGCCCAGTGGGTCAGTTCTGTCTACAAGATGAGCAGAGATGTCTTCTTGGTCCATTTGCAGCACTCCAGTGTCCTTAGTCATACAGAGTCATATTGTCAGTGATTTGTCACATAGTGGCCTCTTGTTGTCCTTCTCTCCGCAGATACTCGCGGTACGCGCCAGGGTACTTCTCTGCAAGCTGCTCTATGGTCGGTAGCCGCTCTTGATAGGGCGTATAGGCCTCACCGAGTTTGACACTTTCTAGCTCGTTGTCAATCACGGGCTTGAGTTCATGGTTGATTTCGAAACCTATGAAGTGCCTCCAGCTGCATTTGGCAGCGACCGCAGTAGTACCGTTGCCCATGAACGGGTCCAAGACAACGTCCCCAGGTCCTGAAGAGAAGTCGATGCATGTCATCACGACATCTGTCGGGAGCTTCGTGCTGTTCTTCACTTCCCTAGTTCTGTATTTGCGTTTTACAGCCCACACATCCTCGGGGTAGTGCTTCACCTTGTTGAAGAAGTAGTTCCTAGAATCCTTGGCAATGAAGATGACGTGATAGTGACTCGTCACAAATCTGCGCCTTGTGAAGACTCCAAACGGATAATACCAGACTATGTGGTTCAGAGTTGTCAAACCGGCCTCACGAACCTCTCTGAGTACAGGTTCGAGATTAGTCCAGCCCGAGAATATGTAAGCTGAACCCTCTGACCTCAGAATGCGTGGTATCTCTCGAATCCAACTCTTGGTGAATTCGTCGTATGACTCTGAAACTTCTTCGTAGCCATCAACAACCAGAGAAACATCTCTATTGTAGGCACCACTCTTTCCATCAAAGTCGATTCCAAAGGGAGGGTCTGCTATGACTAGATTGATTGAACCATCAGGAATCCGGCGCATACCTTGGATGCAATCCTCATAGTACACCCGGTCAAGGCCAACCTGTTCTGAAGGCGCCTGTCGCTCTTCGTATAATTTTCGCGCTTCTTCAACTGTCCAATCAAGCTGTGGCTTGAAGTAGAACTCAGCTAAATTCGGAACGTATCTTTGAGCGCGTCGCCGAGCAGAGGCCTCTTTTTCCCCTTCTTTTGAGTTAGTCGTCATAGGGACAGCCGCATTCCTTTGTTCGACGGTCCACTTAAAGCATTGTGCAGATTCCGACGATATTGGGCGCTAAAGCAGCTCAGATGGGTCTAAGCCTCTGACCATTGCCTTCTTTGTCATCCAATCCAATAGGGATTCTGGAGGCTCGACTTCCCCTCGTCCTTCTCTTGGCACGAGCTCCAGTGCCTCCTCGGGACACTCAATGACACACACACCGCAACCTATGCATCTGTCTTTGTCTGCAACGCTGACATCTTCAGGAATGCTTAAAGCTCCGAATTGACACCGTTCAACACAGGTGCCACAGCCTGAGCATAGATCTGAATCCACATTGATGATGAAATCTGAATCAACGAAGGCATTTGGCTGATCATACTCTGTCAGCCCTCTGAGTACCCCGCAGCAACAGGTGCAGCAATTGCAGATGTAGGTCTGTCCACGTTGAACGTTCATCGTGCAATGCACAAGCCCGGCCTCTGCCGAGTCACGCAGTAATCTCAGGGCATCCTCTTTACCGATTGGTGTCGTGAGTTCATCATCATCGAAGGCGTTCTCTCGTCTTGGAGCCAAGGTTATACACACTGTGGTAGGATAGGAACAGGGCTCGCCAATCAATCCCCTCTGCTTCTTGCAGATACACTCCCTTACTCCCCAAGAGGCTGATGTTTCAACCAGTTTCTCTGCCTGCTCATAGGGATGAATGATGAGATCCGCGCTTACCGACTTGTTCACAGGAACTACCTTGAAGATTGGAGGCGCAGTATTGAAGAGAGACCCACCCCTAGTCTTCTCGAAGTACTCCTGACAAAGCTTGGCAAACTCCTCGTCCATTCGGCCGAGTTGCTCTTCATATATGCCAATTGCAAAGGGCATGAGAGCGTATTTCCTCATTCCGGCAGAACGAGATATCCAGCCACTAATCTGTCCTTTCTCAACCATTGTTTCTAGTAGCTCTGTGGTCTGTTCTAGGGGCAAATCTAGGCGCGCAGTGATCTCCTCTGCAGTCTCGCCACGCAGTTTCAGCTTGCTTGCGAGTGCAGCCTCCTCAGGAGTAAATATCCATTGTAGTACCTTGAGATGAGTTCCATCCTCAGTATGCGCATAACCGTTGGGTATAGTGTCTAGGACCGCTGCGAGTCTGACGTAGGGATCATCTGACATCATTGAGAACCTCTTCGCACTTCGGTCTACGAAGGGCAATTTAGAGTTATCCCAAGAGGGCTGAGTTCAGCATTGACCTTCTCAACGGTTTCCACACAGCTGTACCCTTTTCCCAGGAGGATATGTGCGAGACTCTGCTGGTAGGGGGGCAAGAATGGGATGTTGCTTGACTCCAAGATTGCTCTATACTCCTCCCTGATCCTCTTGTCCTGAAGATATTCCTCAAGCTGTGGAAGCGTACTTCCATTCTCAAGAATCATGTTTCGAATCTTCTCCAAGAAAAGGGGCTTGGGCACATTCACCGACTCGCCGAAGAGGCGCCGCACATTCTTCTCAAACCATTCGCGGATTCTGTCGACTCGACAGTACGGAAGTACAACGACCTCATCTCCACCGTACGGCATGACTCTCACGAGACTCCTAGTTTCGGCCGAGAAGACAAAGTCAGGCAGGTTGGTGTAGCCCACCTCAGATATGTCAAGTCCTCTTTCTTTGAGTTCTTCATTGAGAGAAGGAAGCGTGTAGGGTCTGCCTTCATCTATCCCTTCCTCAACAATTCTAACCAGAGTTTCAAAGGCTTCTCTATTCTCCTTTGACAGCCGGGACATTTGTTCAGACAGCGTGTCCGGTAGGCGAAGAATAGTGGCGGGTAGGTCGCCTTCGCGACCAATATAGCCCTCAGATTCAGCCCAACTCAGAAAGTCATTCCAACTCTGAAAACCCAAATCCTTCTCGTTGAAATCTTGATTCAGAGACTGCATCACATACTTGACGTTACCTAAACCAGGCTTGTTTCCGGCTTCCTCCACAGTCTGAATGGCCTCTTGTAGTATAGCTCCCATGATGTGCCGCATCTCAGAGATGCTTCGGACGCGTTCCTCACATCGACCTACGTCGGGACAGTCTAGTGAGATTCTTCTGAACGAGTGGACATCAGTATACTTCGTCGCGAGGTCTGTCATCTCATATGCTGTGATTAGGGGGTTGCTGATGACCCACAGACCTAGACCGCGGTGGCGAATGGCTCCTGCAATCAGCTTGAAATCTCCGTCCCCTGTAATCAGAACATAGCAGGTTGTTTCAGGGTAGTGAACCATGTGATCTGTAATGTAGGCCGCCATTCTGTAATCAGCGGCATTGTCTCTGCTGTCGGGAACATGTATGACGTCATATCCAAGGTTGTAGAGCTCCTCCGCCGCTTGACGGCGGTTGGTCCAATCTGCAAATGCATAGGACTTAACAACAGTCCCGGCCTCTTGAATCGCCTTCGTCATCTCTCTGTGTGTTCTGAAATCCTCATGAACATTCTCGAAGTCCCAGAACACTGAGATATTTGGCCTCGATTCAGATTCGGTCATCCATCGTCCACCAGACAAGGTGCGATATGGCCGCAAGCCTATAAAGAATACCGACCGTCCTTGTGAATAGCCACCTTCTTGACCGGAGCCGTAATTATGTGAGTTCAATCCTGATACGAAATGACTGGGTGGTCACAAACAAGCAGCTTTGCGCATTCTTCTTCTATGAACATGTTCTCCTATGGTGACTTCTTTGATGGCAGTGTCAACATCCTTTCAAGAAGGAATCAAGTGTTTCATTCTATGTAGCTGTTGGACTAGACCAAGTCCCTTATTACTCATATAGGATGAGTACCATACCGTCAGAGAGGACATACCACGGTCAAGGTAATTGAGCGGTAGATCATGGCAAATGAAGAGATGTTCATGCGCGAGAGGAAGGCTTTCCGCCTCATTGCTGAAGCGGCCCTCCAGCCAAGAGGCAGTCCGGAACTCTACCGCAGGGTCCTAAGTGAGATAGCTGAAACACTCGAGTTTGACATTGGAACTCTAAGACTCTTCGACGAAGAGGAGGGCGTTCTTCGGCTGGAGGCTGTGGTCGGGTTGCCTGGAGGAGAAGTCCAAGATCCTGTGTCCTTGGATGACCCAGAGTATCTTGCCGCCCGTGTGGCACGGACCAAGACACCCATCTTCGAATCGGACGTTTCGAAGAGTGCTGAGCTGAAGTCCAGAATGAAAGTTATCGAAGCACTTGGAATAGAGTCTCTAATTTTCTGGCCCATAGTGGGTGCAAACGACGAGCTACTCGGAGTCATGAACGTTGCCAACCGCACTGTAAGGCGGCTGTCGGAGGAGGACAAGGACTTCTTTCAGATAGTTGCAGGTATGTTCGCAGCCGTCATCGAGAGACATAGAGCGATGGAGGCACTGAGAGAGAGTGAAGAACGTTATCGGCGTTTGGCGGAGAGCGTTGTCGATATCATATGGACTGTCGACATGAACCTGGAATTCACATACGCTAGTCCTTCAATTGAAGAGGTTCTTGGATATACCTCAGAAGAAGTCATGTCCATGCCGCTAAATCGGATTATGACACCAGAATCGCTCAAGCTAGTCGAAGAAACCCTCACTGAATCGCTACGCCTAGAAGCAACTGTCGGTAGAAACGGATACGAGTCACCGCCTCTAGTGATTCAGATGTTCCACAAGAATGGAACAACCCTTTGGATTGAGATTTCTAGAACATTCATACGTGACGATGATGATACACCGATTGGTATCCTTGGAGTAGCGAGAGATATAACCTGGAGAAAGACTGCAGAGGAAGAGCTTGCAAGGGCCAAGGCACAGGCTGAGTTCTATAATGATCTGATGGCCCACGACTTGGCGAACATGCAGCAGGGGGTTCTTGTCAGTCTGGAACTCATGTTAAGGAACTCTGAGCTACCCAAAGAGCTTAGAGGGCTTGCCAATAGAGCTCTTGCACAGACCAAGCGCGGAGTCACCTTGACTGGAAACGTCAAGAAACTTGGAAGACTCGTTGATGGAGAGAAGGAGCTAATCAAGACAGATTTGTACCAGACCGTGATGGATGCTATCGAGATAGTTGTCGACTCCTATCCAGACAAGGAGATAAAGGTCAATACAAACCTTGTCAAGGGCAAGCAGAATGTCATGGCCGATGAGTTCCTAATCGACCTCTTCTACAACCTCTTACACAATGCTGCTAGAATGGACCAAAGCGAAGCCGTCGTCATCGGTGTTTCGGAATACCCCTCGGATGAGAGAGGTATGCTGATGTTGAAGATAGAGGATCGGGGACCTGGGATTAGCGACAGCATGAAGGAAGCAATCCTTTCTCGATTTGATGAGAAAGTGAAGCGGGGATGGGGTCTCGGACTCACCTTGGTAAAACAGATTGTTGACCGCTACGGGGGGAAGATCTGGATTGAGGACAGGATTTCTGGGGACTATAGCCAAGGGGCTTGCTTCGTTCTAGTTCTGCCAGCAGCACCCTGAGCTACAATCTGGGAGACCCTGGTCAAGTTCGAAACAGCTTCGAGTTTGCCTGTGCGAAGCATACCGTCAAATAGCTCGCGTGATACACCACACCTGAGGCCAGAACGTATGTCCGAAGAAGCCAAGCGAGTTATCACGCTTGAAAGAGAAGACGAGCTATCACCTCGCGTAGCACTGCTATA
>SMTZ1_10004847_pt1 | contig 13504 bp, 10 predicted proteins | sample DeeMarSWOR136_30_FD_25667 | JGI IMG/M metagenome (IMG submission 25667) | reverse complement strand
TAACCCACTTTTTAATGAGACATGAGCAGGCAGCAGCCCACGCTGCAGATGGATTTTACAGAGCTTCCGGGAAAATTGCAGTAGCTATGACCACGTCAGGACCTGGCTGCCTGAACTTGGCCACTGGGTTAGCCACTGCCTACAAGGACCGCTCAACATTACTCGCTATAACAGGACAGACCCCTACTTCCAAAATGGGTACTGATTCTTTCCAGGAGGTGGAAGCTACTGCTGTTTTCAGACCTATTGTAAAGAATACTGCATTGATAACCACACCAGTCCTGGTAGAATACATGGTCAAAAAAATGATTAAAACAGGAGTAAGCAGTCCACCAGGTCCTGTACACCTGGATCTTCCACGGGATGTGCAAACAGGGGAAACTGCATGGCTTCCCAGCTTTGATGGAAATACATTTCCTCCTTCTTCGCCTGATATATCTATAGATGATGTAAAATCTCTAGCTTTAATGCTCCTTCTCTCCCGATTACCTGTGGTCATCATTGGAGGAGGTGTGGTGCGTTCCCGAACATGTCAGGACGTTTACACCCTGTGCCACCTTTTGAACTGTCCAGTAGTTACTACTCTCATGGGTAAAGGAGGGTTCCCCGAATTAGACCCTCTCTTCTGTGGAATGATTGGCAGCAATGGGTCACATTATGCTAATGAGATTGTGCAGCAAGCAGATTTTGTGTTAGCATTGGGAGCCAGGTTCACTGATAGGACAGTGTGGAGTCTCACAGAGTTTGCTCCTCGAGCTGACATTGTGTGCATCAATGTGGAGGATAGAATAGGCACAAATTTGGAGAATGTACGAATCTTAAAAGGAGATTTGAAAAAGGTAATACCCCAGGTTTTGAACCTACTCAAAGACAGGAAAATAGAAAATGACTGGGGCAAGACAGCATCTGAGTCTTTACCCTTAGATGTTGAAGAACCTCCTTTCACTCCTGTAGCAGTGCTCAAGAAAATAAGAACCCTCTTCCCCCAGAACACTATATTTGTCACAGAAATAGGCCAGCAACAGTTATTTGCAGCAAACTATTTACCTGTTTCCAATCCTTACACTTTTATCACATCAGGAGGGCTGGGCTGCATGGGATTTGGATTCCCTGCTTCCCTGGGAGCAAAAATAGCTTGTCCTGATCAGCCTGTAACAACCATTGCAGGAGATGGCAGCTTTCTCATGGTGTGCCAGGAGTTAGCAACCTCTGTTAGTAATGACATCCCTGTTACTGTCCTAATCTTCAACAATGGTCACTTAGGTATGATACGACAGAGCCAGCTCTCATGTTTTAATCGGGTTTCCCACGTTGATCTTTCTCCTTCACCAAATTTTGCACAGTTAGCAGAAAGCTTTGGTGCAGTAGGAGTGAAAATTGAAACCTTGGATGACCTCTTGGATTTAGACCCTGCACCAGAGAAAACAACTGTCGTTGATATACCTATAGATCCCACAATTTGTGTTCCCTCACACAGTTATTCATGGGCAGGCAAAGGGTGATCCAGTGGAGGAAGCGCTCTTCATTGCTCATACGTGCTTGGGGTTACAACCGAATGAAGATCTGCTCATAGCCTGTGACTACTCCCACGTGGACATGGCACGAAAATTTGCAGAAAGTCTTTCCTGCCCTATGATGGTGATACCACCTTTAGCATTCAACGGCGAGGAGCCACCTTCCCAAGTTGCGCACCTGTTCCAATCCTATGATGCTGTATTAGCTTTGACAACCTTATCATTGGGGCCCACTGAAGCCAGAAAGAAAGCTTGTGAAAGGGGAGTCCGGTTTGTTTCGATGGCAGGAATCACTAGAGAATCTCTTCAAACAGTAATCAATACAGACTACAACATTGTTGAGAAAAGAGCTTCAAAGCTTGCTGAGATGCTCCAGTCAGCAGACTGCATAGAGGTAGCCAGTGGTGGTCGTACTGTTGAGCTTTTTGTTCATGGCAGATCTCCCATGCCATTAACAGGGATATACGCTGAAAAAGGTGCTTTCGGGACACTCCCTGAAGGAGAAGTATTGGTAGCACCTGTAGAAGAGGTTGGACAGGGCGCTTTCACTGTAGATGTAGGCATGGTGGGAGTAGGGTTTTTTGAGCATCCTGTAACCTTTTACGTAGAAGGAGGCCAGGTTACTTCAATTGAACCGCACAACCAGGTACTGGAGAAAATTTTAGATTCCCATGAAGGAAGCCGACAAATTGCAGAGGTTGCTGTAGGATTAAATCCAGTTGCTCAGTATCGCACTATTTTTGAAGCCAAAAAAGTTGAAGGATCGTGCCACATTTCTCTGGGAGATAACCACACTATTGGTGGGATACACAGGTGTGCTATTCACATGGATGGTGTCATATCTTCACCTACTATTACTGTAGATGGGGAGACTATTGTAGACCACGGAACCCTTGCAGGGTGGTTACAATGACTTTGAAAACAAAAATAACAATGAACCCCCCAGCAAAAATGAAGACTACTCTCACTAAAATATTCAAAGAGAGAGCGTTTTTTGAGCCAGAAGATCTCATCTGTTATTCCAGAGATGCAGTCCCTTGCTTAGAGGGGATGCCAGAAGCTGTTGTTCAACCCAGGAATCGGCGGGAGCTCAAAGAACTCATTACTTCAGCGCAAAAGGAAGGATGGAACCTCATTCCGAGAGGAAGAGGAACTGGTACGTTTGGTGGTGCTGTTCCTGTAGACGGGGGTATTGTAGTAGATTTTGCCAGAATGAACAGAATAGAAGAAATCAATGTTGACAGACACTACGTGAGAGTTCAACCAGGATGCTGTGTGCAAACCATAGATTTTGAACTAGCCAAGAACGGGTTAAAACTTCCAGTAATCCCCTGGAGCTCACCGGGAGCCAGCATTGGCGGGTTTGTCGCAACCAATGGTGTAGGCCTGGGTTCGTACACGTACGGGAGAATAAAACAGCAAGTACTAGATCTCACTGTGATTACAGGGAGGGGAGATGAGCTCTCTCTGGGAAGTGTAACAGAGTACACCCCGGGGTATAACTTGTGCGAATTGTTTGTGGGGTCTGAAGGAACCTTAGGGTTCATAACCAGTATCTTGCTGACCTGTATTAATCAGAAAAAGCATACTGTAGTATCAGGATTTTTCAAAAGTTTTAAAGACACCTTATCATGTGTGAGAGATATTGCCCAAACAGATGTGAAACCCTACACCATGATCTATGATGATGCTACTACCTTCAATTTTGTGAGAGAAGTCACTCTAGGAAACCCTCAAGCAACTATTGAAAAAGATAAGAGAGACACAGGAGGGTACTTATTACTGGCATTTGAATCTTTCGGAGATGAAGAGAAGAATACGCTTTCTGCCATTTTTTCTCAGTACAGTGCCCGGCTAAATGTTGGGGGCATGTCTGAAGGGCTGTGGAATAATTTATCCTCCTTTCTCCCCAAGGTGTACAGAGTTGGGCTGATCTCCTTTGAGGATACCTTTGTTCCTGTAGACAGCGTGTACGATGTGGCAGTACAGTGCTGGGAGAAAGCTGATGAACTGTCAGTGAGAATGTTCATGGGAGGGTACGTGGCATCTCGCCGCACATTAGTGCTCTTTCCAGGCATGGTAGTGAATGAAAGAGATTTTGAAGAAGTGGAGAACGTCAAAAAGGCAAAAGATGAAATCATCAAGATCACGTTGCGTCACGGAGGAGGGATCAGTGCTTTAGGCAGTGACAAGGTCAACTACATGGGTGAATATCCTGAAAGAGCACAGATTATGCAGCAGATCAAAGAGGTCTTTGACCCCTACCATGTTATGAACAGGGGGAAATTGGGGTTGAGGTGATGGTAATGGATACTGTATATCAGTGTGGTTCCTGCGGCTACTGTCTTGACACCTGCTCAGTGTATGCAACAACCTTTACAGAGTCTTTATCTCCCCGGGGAAAACTTCTCCTCCTGAGAAAATACGGAGAAGGTGTCCTCACAGATCCATCGTCTCTTACAGAGAGACTGTATACCTGTACGTTATGCGGCAAATGTGAGGATGCATGCCCTTCTAAAACCGATATTACAGGTGTCATAAAGAACTGGCGGAACAATCATCCCTTCAATGAGGAAGTCCTCCGTTCAAGTTTACAGTCTGTTCTTGAAAAGGGGAATCCATACAACAAATCACAATTTGAGAGAGAAGAATGGTGCACGTTCAACCCAGAAGCAGATTCAGATATCGGCTACTTTCCGGGGTGTACCACGTCTTTGTTACAGCCTCAGATAGGAGCAAGCTTCATCCAGGTTGTTAAAGACCTGTTACCACTTCAGATCATAGATGATGTGTGCTGCGGCTCCATTTTATCCAAGACTGGATTCCAGAAAGAAGTTCAAGAAATAATGGAAAAAAACACACAATATTTCAAAGAAAGAGGAATCAAAACGCTCATAACATCATGTGCTGGCTGCTACTCCTTTTTCCTCGAATATCCCTTCAATGTAAAAGTGCTGCACACGTCACAGGTTTTAACTGATTACCTTTCAGAGCTCCAACCCCAGAACATCTGTACTACGTATCACGATCCCTGCCACCTTGTCAAAACCTCTCTAACATCCCAGCCGCGGCACATACTCAAAACCCTTTCAGACTACTCAGAAAAAGAAACCCAGGCATGCTGTGGAGCCGGGGGCGGCATGCTCTTGAACTTCAGAGAATTAGCAGATTCTATCTGCAAGAACCTGGTCAGAGGGCTGAATCCTCGAACCAAATTGGTGACTGCCTGTCCCTTCTGTCTGTATCACATGAAGAGAAATACGTTCCAGAAAATTCTGAGCATAGAGGAATTTACAGCTTCCTGCACCCAATAATCTGTCTACGCCACAAATCTGTTATATGTCATAATCCTTTTTCATTTGTTGTACCATGGCAGAGAGAATAGCCAGATCATTCTTCTCAACATCTGTCTGCGGAGTTTGCTGGCTCAACCCTTCTGCTATTTCTGTTATAGCCTCCTCAAACTTCTTCTTCACTGCAGCCTTGTTAGCCAAGAGAAACTTGATTTCTTCAGGATATCCCAGATACTTGTACGAGGGGATATCAGGGTCACAGATTTCTACGATGCCAAATTCCTCAAATACTTCCATGGATTCTGCTATTTCATCTTCCTCTGCATCTAAAGCCTCTGCCAAATCCTTTGATGTTACCTCTCCTTCACTCAACCGCAGCAAAACCTGTACACTACCCACGGTGGACTGACCGCGAATCTCTTCTGCAACACGACCCATAGCATCTAAAGCATGCTGAACCAAATCCATCCTTTCTTTCACTTTCAGGTTAATGTTATCACCTCCTGTGCTACCCTGTTAAAGCTGTCATCATCCCTCTCCAGACCTTTGCCCATTTCAGATAGTCTTCGGGTGTAATCTCTTCTCTTTTAAGTAACCCTCTCACCCCTTTTAAAACTTCCAGTTTTTTGTGGAAGATGGGAATACCGTACTTCCCATCACTCAAATCAATGTAAAACTGTGCTAACTCCTGTACACTCAAGTCTCTGCTGGGATCAAACAAAGGAGTCAGCTTGGGAAAGTATCCTTTTCTCCAGTCAGGCTGGGCCCATACACGAACGCCCAGTTCTTCTCTGAGTTTTTCATCTGTTAACTGCTCCTCCAAAACTGTCTTGGGCAGTGGGTACGCTAAGAATGTGAAAATGTGCATCAGTTCATTACCAATGGGAAGCTTTTTCAACCCTTCAACAGTTTCCTGCAATGTCTCATGAGTTTCTCCAGGCATTCCCAGAATCAGAGAAATATACAACTGAATATTATGATCCAGCGTCTTTTCTATAGTTTCCTGAACTTCTCTCAAGTATTTTTCTTCCTGTTCTGATCTCCCCATGAGTTTGAGCATCTTGGGAGAGAGAGATTCAATACCGTACCCAATAGTGGCACATCCTGCCTTTTTTAACAGTTCAAATTCTTCATCTTTCAACATGCCGAACCGTGTGCACATGAACCATCCAAAATGCTTCGCCTTGATCTCGTCCCGTCTTTCGATCAATGCTGTACAGAACTTTCTCACCCACGATCTTTTCAACCCCCACAAAGGATCAGAATAGTAAAAGAATGCCATGTTATTAACAGTTGCAATGACATTTGAAGCTTCCACCAATTCATCCACAGCCCTTTCAGGGTCTTTGACCGCGTGATACTTTCTGAAGATTTTCTCCTGGCAGTACGAACAATGGTACGGGCATCCCCTGCTGGCTTCAATAGAGTACATAATGTAGTTCTGAAGATACTGTTCTACAATGGAAAAATCGTAGTACGGGTTCTCATCCAGGTTTACCTTTACACTCTGGGTACCAGACCTCTTTATATCCCCGTTCTCCCTGTAAACCAGGTTTGGAACATCTTTGAAGGAGATTTTACCTTCAAATGCTTTAATCAAATCACTGGCTACAGGTTCAAAGTCAGATAAAATCACCACATCAAAGGCGCTGTTCTCTTTCATCAGTTCTTCGGAAATGACAGCCCCCTGGTACCCACCGAGCATGATGACTCCATCAGGGCGGGCTTTCCTGGCCGCTTCTGCTACGTGCACTGAAGCCAGAGATTCAAATGTACTGGTGCACGAGATTCCCAGAATATCCCAGTCTGCTCCTGCAAAGAAGTTGACTAACTTTTCATGTCTTTTCTGAGTCCCTTCATCCCGCAAGGGAAGTCCAAAATGGATGGGAATGTCCAGGATTTCCACGTCCTCCCCCAGCTTTTTCAGCCAGCTTCCGACAGCCAGAAGCGGGGTGGGAGAAACCATCTCAAACATACAGAGAAATCTGTACAACCCTCCCGGTTCTTTATACAGTCTTCCCAGATGGGAGAGTTCCTCTTTCCATGGTCCAAACATGGTCTGTTCTACTATCTCTGGACCAGGGCGTACTAAGAGAAATTTCATAGTATCACCTTCATTATACCTATTTCTGTTGAGAAAAGGGTAAACGTTTTATACAGTTTTTCTGTGTAATCCTTAACTATTATCCTATGTACTTTTAGGAATTCCTCTGCTCGTATTAGATAAATGCGCATGTCATGATATTAAAAGATATACTTATAAACCTTTTGGAAAGCTACTAGATACTTTTCCGAGTCAGGGTTCCTCTCCTAGAAATTCTTCTCGCATTTTCTCGAATGCACTCCTCCATAAAGTTACTTCTTTTGCACCTTCTTCATCTAGAGAGCTTTCCAGGGTTTGAAGGTAGTCTTCTCCTGCCTTTAAGGCGTGATCCAGGCTTTCTACTCTTACTGGGTTTCCTCTCCAGAATTTTTTAATATCATCGCTGAGTCCCAGGTACTCGTAGGTTATACTCTCAGAACGTTCATGGATTTGAGCCACACCATAATGTACGTACTTTGAGAGGACACTTTCTACTGTCTCCTGTGATACTCCCGCTGTATCACAGATGCCATCCACTGTAGGAAATCCTTCTAAAATTCTGAAAGCAAAGTTGATTCTCACTCCTTCAGGAACGGGAAGTGCTTTCTTCATATGCTCCTGGAGTACATCCAAGAGCTCCATTCGAATGCGTTCTGTATCCATGGTTATACCTCCACAGGTTCAACTTCACAGCCCAGAGAGTGCAGCAGCTCCTCAGAGGGCAGGCCTGTTTTTACATCCCATTTTCGTGCTCTGTAGTAATCGTCCAACATGGGCTCCAAGGGGACGACATTTCCTTTCATCAACCCTGATTTCAACGGTTCGCGCAGAAACCTGGGCGGAAGACTATCATGGTTTCTATTCATCCCCATTTTCATGTTAAAGACCTTTTCAGTATTGTAGATTCTCTCTCCAATTTTCAAAAGCTCATTTTTATCAAAGGGGATTCCTGTTACAGCTTCAGCAAATTGTGCCATATATTCTAATGCATACGTGTACGTGAGTGCAGTGTAGTTCCACTTGCAAATTCCCAGAGAATCAATTGCTGCCATAGCATCTTCATCCTGTTTGACGAGGAATCCTTTTCTTTCAGTTTTCCTGTATTCTGCAAAGGTTTCATCACCATACACTTTTCTTGCCAAGCTCTTATCTTGGATTCTATGGATTATAGACATGAAAGAAAGGTGATCTGCACCTCTCACACCCACAGCAAATCCCAACCCCCATACAGGGTCACCCCGGGGGTCGTTTGCTGGTGCTGACATACCTTTTATTGTGGTAAGGTATTTTTTGCTTTCTTTCCCTAATGTGTCAGATGCTCTTTCTGACCCTGCTGCTAAAATAGCACCAAACCCTTCTTTGTGTGCAATCTGCTCTGCCATAGTTTCAATGGATTCTTCATCACCCCATGAGAGGTAGAGCCCAACTTCTTCTGGTGATATGACTCCCTGCTGGCAGCACTCAATCAACCACGAAATAGTCTCACACGTGTCTCCCACATCCATACCCAGCTTGTTTAACTGGTTGACCATGTGCAGAATGAATTCGAGGTCAGGTACTAATAAATTGGCTCCCAGGTTACACAGGTGGTAGTGCTCACACCCTGATCCTGTTTCTGAACCGTATTTTCCGTCCAGAGAGAATACCCGGTCGCAGTGAATTGTGCAGCTTCCACATGATAGATTCCGGGTCACATACCTGTCGTAGAGCGCTTCACCAGTTATCAAATCAATCTCATCGTATGCACCTCCTTTTCTGTAGTGTTCAGTGGGGAGCAACCCCATCACCTGGCTGGCCAGCATGCCTGAAGGAGACCCATACTTACTGAAAATGGGGTAGTACCAGCTGCTTTTTAACGCTTCTGTAACCTGAAAGAAGGTTTTTTCCAGCAGCTCAGAGTCTGCAATAGGAACCCCATGTTCTCCCTTTACGGCTACAGCTTTCAACAGTTTACTACCCATGACTGCACCCATACCACATCTGCCTGCAGCACGGCTCTTATCGTGGATGATTGAAGCAAAATATACACCGTTTTCACCTGCTCTTCCTATAGAACAGATCTGGGCCTCTCCTACTTCTTCTCTGATCATGTCTTCTGTTTCCCAGGTGTCCTTCCCCCACAGATGTTCTGCACTCTGTACTACAACCTCACCATCTGTAACAAAAAGGTACACAGGGTGGGAAGCTCTCCCTGTTACTACAACTGATGCAATCCCTGCCATTTTCAATTCTGGACCAAAGTGACCTCCCATATTGGAGTACCCGTAAGCTCCTGTCAATGGTGATTTGGCAGTAAATGTGCATCTGCTGGCTGAAGGTGTAGGTGTACCTGAAAGCAAGCCCGGATTTATTAAGAAAGGATTTTCAGGTGCGAAAGGATCTGTCGATTGAGGAACAGGCAGCAATTTGTGCAAGTAGTAAGCTCCCCATCCTCTTCCTCCCAAGTATTTTCTGACGAGCAGATTCTCATCGTGGAATACAATTTTTTCTGAAGATAAATCTATGTGCAGAACCTTCATTCTACCACTTCCAGCAGGTTAACTGGACACACTCTCACACACAGAGGAGCACCTCCACACAGGTCACAGACTACTGCTTTCTCCGAATACACGTGGATTGCATTATAGGGGCACGCACGTTCGCACGCACCACACCCAGTACACTTTTCTTCATCCACCAGAATGTACTCCTTTTTTGTTACTGCATCACAGGGGCACACGCTCACACAGTCTGGGTCTTCGCACTGCTGACACACACAGGGAGTAGGAAGCTGCTGGTCATGATCCCAGATAATACGAATCCTGGAAGCAGATTCTGATGAAATATTAACGTGCTTCACTGAACACCAGAGACTGCAGAGGGAGCATCCGACGCACCATGTATCTGCATTTGTTTTAATGTGTGCCATGCAATCACGAAATACCAAAGTCCTTTTTCACATCTTTCAGTACTGCAACATGCTTGTCCACATTTTGTCCTTCTTCCTGTGCCTTTTCCACCTGCTGCTCAAGAGTTTTGACAGATGTTTCGAGTCTTTTCTTTCTCTCAGGAAAGAGGTCAACAATTTCTTTCATTTCTTCAGGGTATCCCTTGAAGATGAAAACAGGCTGTCCATCTTCTTCTGTCTCTTCCACAACGCCCAGTACCCTGAAATTCTCCAAAGCAGCATCAATATCCTGGTTCTTCACACCGAATGTCTCAGCCAGCTCCTCCAAGGTAACTCTTTGCTTGATCAACCTGAAAAACATCTGTATTCTCCCTTGAAGGTCACTGGCCTGAATATCCATGGAAAGGGCTCCGAACTCATCTATGAAAACCTGGTCTAAATCCATAGTATCCCTCCGGAAGTTTCATTTATATCTTTTATAGTTGTATTCAACCTCCTCATGTATCTTCCTCCTTATACAATGGACAATCTGGATCAGGACCCAGTGGGTCTCCCAACCTGGTGAATGCTTTCCCACGACACCCTCCACAAGTTTCCCTGTCTTTGCACGTGCTGCATGTTCCCCAGAATTCTCTGTTGCGCATTTTCTGCATCAACGGTGATTTCCTGAAAATATCTCTAATACTCTGTTCTTTAATATTGCCCACAGGTACCAGACATAAAGGACACGGATATGCACTCCCATCTGCAAGCAGCCCTACAAAGTAGCCTGCAAAGCACATGTGCTGGCATCTGGCACCAATTCTGTACACATTGCTCATGAGGTCTCGTTTTTCAACACCTTTAGGGAGGGGGATCATGATGTGGGGAAAACCACCAGGGGGAACAGGTATAGGGTCTGTAATGTACTTTTTTGATAGTTCCACCAAAGTCTGTGCCATACTAGTAAATTCTTTATGGTCTACTGTTATACTCAAATCACGTGCCCTGCCTTCTGAAATAGCTTCGTAAGCTACGAACTCGTCAGCGTCGATAGAAACTGCCCATTCAAATATTCCCGGTACCTCGTGGATGTTGGCCCGCGTCACTGTGGTGCGGATACTCAAAGGGATCCCTGCTTCTTTCACATAGGTTAACCCTTTCATTGCTCTATCGAATAACCCTGTAACACCTCTGGAAGTATCGTGTGTGGAAGCTGATAATCCATCAACACTGATAGCAACTGCGCACACGCCCATTTTTTTCATCTGTTCTGCTTTTTCAGCGTCAATTAACGTCCCGTTGGTGACGATAGTAGTGACTAACCCTCTTTCTATAGCGTATTCTGCAATTTCTAGGAGATCTGGCCTGAGAAATGGTTCTCCTCCCGATAAGTTTATGAAAGAGACCTGGCTTTTGGCAAAATCGTCTATAGCATCAAAGACCTCCTCTGTGGTTAACTCATCCGGGTAGGCATCGCCGCCAGCCTGGTAACAGTGTGTGCACCGTGAGTTACACGCATTGGTTAATCCCCAGTACACTTTTCTGGGCGAAATGATCTTCTTCGACAGCAAGAGCTTGGCTGCAACCTTGGCATAGGCCTCTATCTCTTCATCTGAGAGTTCCCCTTCAATGAATATGGCTTTCTGAATTTTGGTCTTCATTCTACCACCTCTTTAATGTCCTCCTGTAAAATGGGCACTCACAACACCCCGGAAAATTCGGCTCCATCGTGCCAGCTCCTTGGGAGAAATCTCCTCTTTGTCAAGGATTTCTCTCACCTCCCTGAACACTTCAAGCTGCTTTTCAAAGGCAGGAATACCAAGGTTCCCATGGACAAGATCGAGGTATATACCGGCCAGTTCAGAAGCAGAAAGGTCTCTGGAAGGGTCGAACAGTAATGTAAGCCTGGGAATGTATGCTTTCTCCCAGTCGTTTTCATCTAACACTTTGAGCCCGTGTTCTTTCACAAATTGAGGATCGTGAACCTGTTCATCCAGGAGTGTTCCACGGAGGGGATGTGCAAGGGAAAGTGCAATGTGTAAATTCTCTTTTTCTAGTGGAAAGGTCTGCATCTTGGTTAACGTTTCTTTCACAGTTCCTTGAGTTTCTCCCGGTATTCCGAAAAGGAAAAACAGCATGGCCTGAATATCATTTTCTAAGGTTTTTTCTACAGTATCAAAAACTGAAGCAATGTATTTATCAGGATGTGGGGTCTTGTTCATGATTTTGAGGATTTCAGGACTCAGAGATTCCACTCCGTACCCTATACTCATGCAGCCTGCTTTTTTCATTAACGCCAATTCTTCATCACCAAATTGCCCTATGTGGGCTTCAACAATCCACCCAAAATCTTCCAGGTTAATCTCGTCTCTCCTTTCTGCAAGCTGTAAACAGAAGTCTTTCACCCATGCAGATTTCAACCCCCATAAAGGGTCACTGTAAAAAAAGGTGACAGGTTCTGCATACTGTCCAATGTAGTTGGCAGTGTCAATGATTTCATCTACTGCAGTTGAAGCATCTTTTGCAGCATAGTACTGTCTCATCGCTTTCTCCTGACAGTAAGAACAACTGTACGGGCATCCCCTGCTGGCTTCAATAGCAAAAATTGCATAGTACTTGAGGTAGGGTTCTACCAGAGAATAGTCATAGATAGGTAAATCTTCAGGTTGAATTGTGATGTGCTTTTTCTCTGACGTACGAATTCTACCATTGTCCCTGTACATGAGGTTAGGTACCTCACCCGGGGAGAGTCCGCCTTCTAATGCAGTATAAAGCGGCCCAGCCACAGGTTCAAAATCGGATAAAACCACAATATCGATTGCAGGTATCTTTTCCATGAGGTTTAAAGCATCAGAAGTGGCCTGGTACCCCCCAACAACTACGTAGATGTCTTCAGATGCTCTCTTGGCTGCTTCTGCAATTCTCTGTGTTGCTACGCATTCAAATGCACTGATACACGAGATCCCCACAACGTTGTATCCTCCTTTCGTAATGTATTCAGTGATCTTTTCGTGTCTTTTTCTGTTGAGCTCTTCTGTCAATGGAACGCCAAACTCGAAAGGTAAATCCAGATACTCAACCTTTTCTCCCAGCTCTTTTAAAACTGTCCCAACTGCAATTGTAGATGAATGAGACAACGTCTGGAGTGCGCCAAAAGCACGGAAAAGTACTGCATGTTCTTTGTACAGCCTACCCAAGTGTGACAGTTCTGGAGGCCATGGTCCTCTGAGCGTCTTTTCTACCACTTCCACACCCGGTCTGACTACAAGAGTTTTCATTTCATGCACCTCTATGGAGATTTTTTGTATGTATGTCTGAAGCTTTCTTGTACTTATAAACTTTTTCATAGATATGTGTTGAAAATCAAGATAAGAAGAAATTAATGTAATACTGTGAGTGTATACAGGGTTGTAATGTGGGAAAACAAATAACCTTTCTTATTCAGCAGAGAACTGAAGGTTCATTCTGATAGATTTCTGCAACCATTCTGAAATAGTAATACCCATTTCAATCTGACCATTTTTGTGGGGATAAGAAACAGAAGTTCTGATTATTTGTGATAGTCAAACACGGAAGAGACAAAAGAAAACTATTAAAACGAAAGATTTAAATATTATATAAAAAGACGACGATCATGAGCATCAAAGAACATATCTTTGGAATGACTTTCAAGAGCGTATTCAGGAGAAGAATGCGAAGTGGGCTGACGATTCTGGGAATTGCAGTTGCAATCATGCTGGTGACA
>SMTZ1_10011841_pt1 | contig 13506 bp, 12 predicted proteins | sample DeeMarSWOR136_30_FD_25667 | JGI IMG/M metagenome (IMG submission 25667) | reverse complement strand
TACGCAAAGTCAAAAGGTTTCGATGTAAACAAGCTCATCAAAACTCTTCAAAAGGCATAAAGCGCACACTGCTAGAAATTGCGCGCATGCATGCTATCAACAAAAGCGCCGTTCCTTCAAAAAACGCATGTATGTAGAACCAAAAGAGAAATTCTAGCCCTCATTCGTTCCCATTCTTTCATACTCTTCTCTGAGCTTGAAAAGACCTTTTTCTATCGAGTGAGAGAGCGAACCGAACTCTTTCTCCTCTATCATTTTCTCTATCCATTTGAGAAGTTTTTCGTCTAGGGTCACGGTTTTTTTGACTTTCATGATTTTCTCTATATATATAGAGCATACCAACTAATAAGTTTTTACACTAAAAAATAAGGTTTATTAGTATGTTGCACCATTATATACTTGTAGTAATCTTTATTGAGGATTCCAATAATTGAAGCATAAAGCGATACGCAGAATGCTACGACAAAACGGTTACCGCAACGAAACTATAGACAAAATCATTGATTTCTACACTAGGTAATACGTCTCATACATGCATACTAAAATGCCGTTCCTTCAAAAACGCAACACGATACCTGTCCTCTTGAAAAGACGAACAACAAAAAACCTCTGACCGCTCGCTTCGCTCGCTGAAAACAACGACAAATTAATAAACAAACGCTCAACGAAAAGAGCTACCATAAAGGTGACCTTTTCTTCGTAGGCGCACATTATTTCGCTGAAAAATGACATGGCTTGTGTGTCAGTTAAACTAGAACAGGCAAAATGGGGGTGCTTCCTAGAATCTGATAATAGACTTGCTACACAACACCACAAGCCTAAACCCACTAAAAAAAAACAAAAAATGAAAGAAAATAACATCTTCAGTTTTCGCATCCTAAGCGGGCGAAAACCTCAGATGACAATAATAAACTAAAACAAGAAAACCAAAACACCGAAATGAGCGACACCTTAACAAACTCTCTAAACGACAAAGACGAGAAACGATAATTAAAACGAGAGAAAGGAAACCAAGAACTCAGGAAAACTATATTGTCCAACTATAGAGCAACAACATCAGAAAATTCATATGTCATAAGACACTCATGCACACATGCAACCAAAAAACCGAACACAGAGAACTCCGCAAATATCGAAGAGAAACACAACGCGAATACAGAGCCAAGAAGAAAGGAAATAGGGAATGAACTAAAATGAAAAAGACCATTGAAACAGCAGAAAACACCATTAACATACCCTCCAAAAAAAATTACCAAGCAAGCCCTATAGACAAGTTTAAGCGTGGCTGAGGGGTTTTGTGAGATTAGTGCGGGAGGAAAATGTAGGCTTAGTGTCCAGCAAACAAGAAATGCCCCTCAACCACCAGAATCTACAAGCAAAGAACAAATAAGTATATAGGTTTTTCGGAGCACTGTGAAGATTACATGCATGCATATTTTGTTATACGAAATTGTTTTAAGTTGTGGAATATCCGAATTTAACGCGATGAGAAATGGTCGCAAACATAGTAGAGACAAATGTCGCAAACTGGAAAGAGGAGGTTCTAGAATCAAAAGAGTTAGTTGTGGTTGAGTTTTGGCATCCACAATGTCCTTATTGCAACGCGCTTAAACCAGTCTATGCTGAACTTTCCAAGGAATATGCAGGAAAACTGAAATTCGCAAAATTGAACGTTTTGAAAAGCAAGAAGAACCAAGAACTAGCTGCTAAATATGGCATAATGGGTACGCCTACTTTGAAGTTCTTCTGTCAAGGAAGACCGATTCAAGACATTGTGGGGGCGCTGTCAAAAGATCATCTGCAACAAGCAATAGAATTCGCAATCAAAAAACATGAGAAATGCGCCGAAAAAAGCACCTCTTTCAAGCCATCATACATAAGTTGATTAACCACAGCGCACTAAGACAGATTAGTTTATTCTATAAGGGCAACTTTAGGTTTTTGATGCTTTTTTGAACTTAGGTTCCTCATTTCTTTTCTGTTCTCTCTTTAACATACCCGTCGTAGGCATTAAACTAGGTTTTCCTTCAGAAACTCGGAAACCTTCACAAGCTTTTCTCTTCTTTCTCAACTGCCTCCCTAAGATTTTCAGCAGCATCTTCAGGCGGCACAACGTTTATGAACATTCCGGTGCTCTTTTCAAAACCAGCCCAAATAGATAATTTAGGATAAACCTCCAAATGCCAATGATAATAATCGCTCTCCTCTTTGTTTATCGCAATGTGAAAACCAAAGTTGTATGGGGGGTCTTTCAAAAGCGTCCTCAACCCACCTAAACAAGACCTTAAAGCTACAGCTAGATCATTTATCTCCACTTGTGACATATCCAGCAATGTTGACTGGTGTCTCTTTGGAAAGATCCAAAACTCAAGTGGATGGATACTTGCCCAAGGAGCGAAAGCAACGAAACTATTATTTTCCCAAATAAAACGGGGACTGTTCCTCTCTTTTTCTAGAATTTCGCAAAACGTACACCGCTTGTTTTTCACCCAAAATCTTTTGCTTGCCTCAACTTCTTCACCCACAATCCTTGGAACGAGAGGCATCGAAATTAGTTGAGTATGAGCATGAGAGAGAGATGCTCCAGCGTCTCGCCTATGATTTCTAAAGATAGAAACATATTTTGTGTAAGGTTCTACGGAAATTTCTTTCAATCGATCAAGATAAGCATTGATGAGATAGACCAGTTGTGAAATTCGTGCTGTTCCAGGGTGCTCGTCATGGCAAGGCGATTCGACCAGAACCTCATGATGACCAAACGCCTTCATTAAAACTTGGTCACTCCCCTTCTTGATTTTCACGGTTTCTCTTTTGTGTATAGGAGAAAATGCAGGATAAAGGTTTGAAAAACATCGTATTAACCAGTTTTTGTGGCGAAAACCGTTTTGATCCTTCTGTTTCTTGATATTTCCGTTGGAAGAAACATAAACGAGGACTGCCGGCGGAGTCATATGCTCATTACCAGGACAGAAGGGACATGTAACGGCTTTTTTTTCCTCAGTTTCTTTCACAAAATCTGTTGGTCTTCGCTTCCTCTCTACCGCGATAACAGCCCATCGGTTCAGCAAATAGTCCTTTCGCAACTCGTTTGCTGGCATGATAACTCTTCCTATACCCCACAAGTCACTGTATAGGATTATTATGATTTTTGGGACTCTAGAAGATTTAAGTAAAGTCCAGCCGTTCTCTTAGCAATTACGTCCCAACTAAACCTTTCCAAGACTATTTTTCTACCGTTCTTGCCCAGCCACTCTTTTCGTTGGGGGTCTTGCACAGCGTTGATAAGTCCCCAAGCAATGTCCGCGGGATCCTCTGGATTAACGTGGAAGCCGCATTGATCTTGACCGTTAGGAACTACGCTTTCTCTCATTCCACTTATGCCAGCAGCTCCAACCACCACTGGTTTCCCCATGCTCATCGCTTCCAGCGCAACTATTCCGAAAGGTTCATACAAGCTTGGAAAAGCAGCTATGTCACATGCAGCGTAATGGGCTATTCGCTCTTCTTCGGATATGAATTCAAAACGGAATTTAACAACGTTCTGCAGCTTTAAGGTTTGAACAAGCTTTTCTAGATACTCTTGCATCTCTCCCAGTCCAACGATGACCAGTTTGAGGTTTGGGATTTGTTGTAAGACTTGAGGCATTGCTCTGATTAGTTTGTCTACGCCTTTAATCCAAACGAGTCTGCCGACGAAAAGCGCCATAAGATCGTTATCTCCGACTCCGTAGTTTTGTTTCACTTCCCTCACTTTCTGATCACTCACTTGTCCCCGAGAGTATTTCTTTGGATCCACTCCGTTGTAGCAAACTTGAATCTTCTCTTTAGGGAAGCCAAGTTCTATCAGTTCGCACTTCATCGCCTCAGAAACAGTGACTATCATATCCGCCATTAGCCCACCACGCTGTTCGATATTGCTTACCACATCAGACCCATTGCCTAATGTTCGCCCCTTTTCCGTTGAGTGAACATGAAAAACAAGGGGTATGCCCAATTCTCTTTTAATCGTAACGCCTGAAATTAGGGAGAGCCAGTCATGAGCCACAATCACATCGTATTTGAATTCGTCTCTTCGAACGAGCTCGTTGACTATTTTTGAGGCGCTCAGATAGTTGTAAACTAAGATTTGAGAGAAAAGTTGGATGCCTCTACCCCACTTTTTGATGTCCTCCGCGATAACGTCGGGTAAAGAGTCGGATACATCAAGGTGGAGAGGTCGATGAATTTCGATTCCCCGCCAGAGTTCCCTCGTTGGAAGGCTTCCTTTATCGTCATTCATGGTGAAAACGGAAACATCATGATCAAGCAGAACGAACTTTCTTGTGATTTCAGCGGCGTATGTTCCCAAGCCTCCAACAATTTTGGGAGGATACTCGTAAACCAAGACTGCCATTCTCATCCTAACTTACTCCTGAAAGCCAACACATTTTTTTACACACGGCGAATAGTAACACAATAGCTATTAAGTTCTTGTATTCAAGGCTTTTCTTCCATTTTGGAATATACCTATATCTGAAAAGACTTTTTAATCTTTAACGTATAATTGTTATGAAGGGAACATAATGAGTAAGGATCATATTAGAAAGAAAATTCTAGACAAGTTATTAGAAGCCGAGAAACCGTTGAGGTCATGGGAAATAGCTGAAGAGATGGGGATAAGCGTTCCGTCATCAACAATGCACTTGCTTAGACTCATCAAGGCTGGGTACGTTTCTACCCCTCAGAAAGGTTACTACACAATTACAGGTCATAGTAAAGAAAAAATAGGCAGACCAAAAATTGACAGGAAACAAGCCTCTCACGTTCTACGGTCAGTGTCTTCAGAAGAAGCCTTCCACTTTTACAAGGACATTGACCAATATCTACAAGTCTTCGCAAACAGTCTAAACGATTTTTGCGGAAAAATCCAAACAGTCGACGTAAAATCTGTTGAATTTCACATGCCACGCGGAGACTTTGAACGTTGGGTTGACAGTTTAGGAGACTCAGAACTAGGCAAAAAACTGAGCCACATTAGAAGCATGGATTTGTCAGGAGAAAACCTTCGAAGAACGGTTTATGAGACAGTTAAATCTCGCCTAGAAGAATTGAAGCGTTTATTTTAGCAGCGTACATGTCTAAGCGACAAATGCTTCCGGTATAGCAGTAGTTAGGTTAAGCTGGCTTTAAGGTAGGTATAGTGGCGGATTTATATTGGTAATGCATGCATGCGATATGTTATTTCATTTAAAGTTGCATTAATAATTTAAGGAGAAATGCTCTATTAAGAAGTTAATATTGTGCTATCCTACCTGTGTTTCCTATTCTGAACTGATAGAAGATTGTTTCACAAGTCATAAATTTGATTATAATCATAGTTTGACTAGATGAAAGGAGAAGAAAGATGAAAAGGAAAGCAACATCGGTAATAGTGTTGGTGTTGCTGTTAATTAGCATTTTAACAGGCATACGTGTATTGCGGGCGAGTACGTCTGCAGAATACGTGTACGTGACTGCGAAACCCGACAATCAAGAGGGAATGCTTTATCTGGTTAATGTTACAGCCTTCAATGGCTCAAATGTGGTTGCTAGCGGTATATCCAATACGAGCGGAATCGTGACACTTGTAAATGTGCCGTACGGTAACATCACTTTTGTCGCATATGCAAAGTCTGACTACAGCCAAGTTATAGCAAACGCAAGCATGGACATTTCCATGGAAGACCAAAGCTTTGATTTAATTTGTGACCAGAACTACGGTGAAGCTTCAATCAGTTGGAACTGGATCATCGTTTTTTCATCTTCCATGCTCATTTTCTCGTTGCCTCTTTCTCTGTTAGGCTTCCGAATGCTAATCAAGAAAATACATCCAAAGTCAGAATCGCAACCTCTCAAAGGAAACTGGCAAGTCCAGTTTTCGAGAAGGAACACAAAAAAAGGAGAGTGAAAAGATGAAGATGCTAAGAAGAAAGGTACTTGGACCCATAACGCTATTACATTTGATAGTGCTCGGTGCTTTCATTGTAACTGTATCAGGAACCGCAATGTTATACTACGCTTGGGAGATTGACTTAACTTGGCAATTTACAGACGTAACTTTCTACAGGTGGAGTGATGGCGCAACAGCAGGAGCATTGACACTGGATTATAACTACTATACAGACGTGATTACGGAGGATAGAAACGCTACTTGGGGCATCTGGAATAGAGGTGCATCAAACAAAACAGTATATCTCTGGGCTGAATTTCCCTTATTTCCTGACAACATAGACTATTTCTACGCTGGAATTCTGGACGAATCCGGGACGATAATAACTTGGTGGACTACAATGGACTGGTCAAACATAGGGGAACTTAATGCGGTTAGCTGGAATGCAATTGCTGGCACTAAATATACTCTTCATTTAATTATGAAGGGAGCAAGTTCGGCAGGCGGTTTTGAATACATAGTACTTCGGTTGAAGACAGACCCGTAGGCGTTAAGCAACACCAAGCTTTCAGGGAATCCAAGTGAAAAAGCAATTAGCTGCTGCTATAGGAGTATTGATAGCTCTATCAAGCGTTTTGTTAGTGTGCTTACCGCATGTGCCTTCTGTACTTGCTCAATACTCTTGGACGGACACCATCAACATCTACAATGATGTAAGCGTAGTCTATACTGATATTCGCAGAATCACAAACAACGAAACAGTTTCAGTAGATGTCAGAGTATACATCACCTTCACGGAAAAAATATATCTCTTGGATTATTACTGGCTTTCAGCCAATGGAACAGACTTCATAATTATCTCAGGCGGAGAAATTACTCTATTTAACGGCACCTACTACGGACTGGAACCTGGACAAACGCTTCATTTCTCTGTTGAAGCAAAAGGAGCAAGTTCGCTTTCAAAAGATGATGTCGTCAAAGTGGAAATCAGAGTTGAATTCTGGTCCCTTGAGTATGAACACGACGTAGCCGTTACAAACATCGACCTTTCTAAGACAGCCGTCGGACAAGGTTACAAGATGCTCATAAATATCACCCTTCAAAACCAAGGCAACTTCACAGAGAATTTCAATGTTACCGCATACGCCAATACATCAATTATCCAAACACAAACAATTGCAGACCTAACGACAGGAACCCCCTTAAATGCCACTTTCACATGGAACACTACAGGCTTTGCTTATGGCAACTATACAATAAGTGCTGTTGCTGATATTGTTCCAGGCGAAACAGACACCGCAGACAACACATATGTTGACGGATGGGTTATAGTCACAATTGCGGGCGACTTAACGGGCGACCCAAGCGACCCTAACCCCAACATCCCCGATGGCGACGTGGACTGGTTTGACTTCGGTGTTTTCGCTACAGCCTATGGAACTAGTAAAGGAGACCCCAACTACATGTCAGAAGCCGACTTTGTGGGTGACCCAAGCGACCCTGACCCCAACATCCCTGATGGTGACACAGACTGGTTTGACTTTGGAATCTTTGCTGAACACTATGGACAGAGCATATAATCATAATTTTCGCTTTTTCTGTCTTGTTCTTTTGTTCATGGTTAAGAAAGAAGATTTTGAATGGATTACGCGAACCAGTTGAAGAGTGTGCGAGTGAGTAACTTCACTTAAGCTGGCTTAAATCGGTCCTTTAACTTTTCCAAGAGTTGAGGCAAAGTAGTGTACTCCATAACCTGTGCGCTTAGTCTGGCAGGCTCAAACTCGCCCATTCGCCGAAGAACAGCTGCGTATTCAACAGCTTCACGACGAGCCATATCAAAGGCTGGGTCATCAAACAAGTCGCTTATCAAAGGAACACCATCATCGTCGCTAGCGATAGCACCATTTGAAACTTGCAAACCGAGCGCCACAATTCTTGGTGGACCATCAAAAAGTGTGCATCTGCTATCTTTTAATCCCACAGGCATCACTGGTCCCCAGTGGCTACCGCGCATCCATCCTTCTACAAAGTAACTGTGCATGAAAGGTACAAGAATTTCTCCAACTGCAGGTAATCCGTGTTGAGCCCTTACAATCGAAACAGGATCATCCTTCCCTATGTATCTACCGGCTATTAATGAAAGTCTTGTTGTGCTTGTTGTTGCACATATAAGGTCGTCCCGTGCTCGCCATATCCGCGAAACCACGTTACGTCCAGGCGTTCCTATCAACGCAATGAGTCCATACATTTCTTCAGGGCATTTTAGAACAATTTTCCTGTTTTCCACAGTATCGAGAACTTCAAATTTGAAGCCTCCAGACATGCTCGAGTCGATAACGAGTCCTGCAGTGTTGGAGGGGTCTCCAAATATGCGGAACATAGGATAGTTGAAAGCTCCTGGCTCAGTCTTGTCAGCGGCAAAGACAACTATTGGTTCAGAACGGCGTTCCTCTATTTCCATTTCGGCCACGCCTGGACCCATGCCGCGAACGTTTCCACTAAAGGCTTCCTTCAAAAGATCTTGTCCTGCGCCATATAGCTTAAGGCTTGAAGCTTTTTTCGCTGCCTCTTTAAAGATGTCCCATGATAACTTGTGAATGTCAGTGTTGCTCGCCCCTTTAGTGTGGACCATAAGGAGCTCAAAATCGTCTCCTAGTAGCTGTTGATGAGCCCTTTTTTCTGAGCTTCTTTCAAACGTTTCTTACCTATTTCTAATAAGGGTTTAGGCACCGTGTGATGTCCAGCCAAAGAACCTACGTCTGCTTTGATTAAAGATATAGTTGTTTTTCTTGACATTCTAGTCACCTTTTTATTATTAATTTCTGATCTAGTGTTCTGGCATTCATATTAAAAGATTTCCTAACAAAGATTAAAAACAAAACCTAAATTTTTGCGGCCATAAAAATACGCGCCCAGCAAACGAAAAATTCTTCTACTGCCAATTGCTCAAAAGTGAAGTGTTTACTGGAAGGAGTTAAAGTGCATTAACTGCCCGAAACGGTTGATGATGTAAAGCCTTCCACTTCAAATGTTGAGGAAAAAGAATTGGCGCCCATAAGTCTCAAGAAGTTTATCAACGACATAAGCAACTGTCCAGATTGTAAGACCAAGCCTGCTTTTTTCCTGAGTTCAAAAAGGGTTCCAGTATGCATAAAGCATTGGAATATCATAGCAGATGCACCTGTAGAATGGACGAAAGAAGGAAAAATTACACGCTTAGCACGAGTTTAGTTCGTATGGCTGCGTTTAATAACCTTGAGGCCTTTATCGTTTCTAGTTTATGATCTTCTCGTCATTAAGAGTGAGCTACAGCAAAATTTTTTAGGATAGACCTAAATTTATCTTGTCGGTGGTCTTTTGTTAAACGCTGAGTCAAGAATAACTATGAATGAAGGGAAGTATCTAAAGTTGATATACAGAAAACAGCATGAAGAGTCTCGTAGGATTAAGACAACGTTAATAGCGAAGTTTTTCAGAGTTCGTCCAGCTACCGTGACTGAAACGCTTCAGAAGCTGGCTGAGAAGAAGTTACTCAGATATACACGTTACCACGGGGTTAGGCTTACGGAAAAAGGTGTGGCTGAAGCCCGAAAACTGTTGAGAAAACATAGGCTTTTAGAGGTTCTGTTGGTGAGTTTCCTAGACTACGACGTTCAAAAGGCTTGTGATGAGGCTTCTAAGCTAGATTATCATGCCTCAGAGTTTCTTGTCGATAATATCTGTCGAACTTACGGACATCCTGAGACTTGCCCGTGCAACAAAGCTATTTTCAGCGGTGAAAGATGCAAAAGAGGAATTCTATAGAGGAAAGGTCAGACGTAAGATGATCTAAATGTGGAATGAAATATTAACAACACTTCTGGAAACGATAAAAATAATCTTAATAGTAGCATTGTTGATGATCATAGTTGAATTTTTGGAGCTGAAGTTCAAGGATAAGATTCGAGAGAAGATCACTACAAGACCAATAAATCAATATGTAACTGCTTCTCTTCTGGGGGCTATACCGGGCTGTGTTGACGCTTTCTTCGTGGTCTCCCTTTACACTCATGGGTTAGTAGGTTTCGGCGCTCTGACTGCAGTAATGCTGTCAACAGCTGGAGACGAGGCATTTATCATGTTAACTATGATTCCAGAAACAGCCCTGCTCATCTTTGCCATTTGCGCAATACTTGGGATACTCGGCGGTTTTTTTGCGGATAAAATCGCTAAACTCGTCGGATTGAAAACTTGTCAGCCCTGCGAGATAGAAATCCACGAAGAGGAGCTTCACTTTAAACATTTTCTAAAGGAACACGTTTACACTCATATCCTTAAAAAACACATACCCAAATTATTTTTGTGGATATTCTTCACCATGTTGGCAATCGATTTTCTGATGGCAAACTTTGAACTAGAGCTGATCATATCGAGTTTACCTACGCTTTCATTGATTGTTTTTGCCGCTTTGATTGGCATAGTACCCGAGTCTGGCCCACACCTCCTTTTTCTCGTGCTGTTTTCAAGGGGATTAATTCCTCTCTCCGTCTTACTTGTTAACACATTATCTCAAGATGGCCACGGTTTACTGCCGTTGCTCTCCCATTCAATCAAAGATACAATTTACGTTCAAATCTTTACAACCTCATTTGCTCTAGCAGTAGGAATAGGTCTGTACCTGATCGGTGCCTAAGAATATTGCGCGCGCATGCGCACATTAGCGTTTCACGCAACAAGCGAGGTTGGTCTTGGAGGCAACTTTTTGGCACTTAAACACACTTTGAAACACTTCCAAAAAGAAATATGGCTCAAAAAAGAGCAAACACTTCTACGCCAAACAAACGGCTCTCTACTCAAAAGAGCAAAAGAAAAAGTCAGAGAAATTCTTTCATCGCATATACCCCCCCAACTTGATGATGAATTAAAGAGAGAAATAGCTCAGATACTCCGCAACTGTGAGAAAGATATGTTATTAACCAAAGTCTTGCACACGCGAAAATCTGGAGGAGCTAGTAAACTTGAAATTGTTGTACGGTCGGTATTACAACCATGTCTGAAGAAGACCATTATGTAGGCCCAGAAGGAAAGTCAAAATTTAGTCTCCAAAAGTTTTGGAAGAAGAACTAAATTTTAACCCCACACACAAAAAAATAATTTCTGAAAAATATTTGTTAACAAAAAAATTCTAAACACAAAAAAAGGAGGAAAAGTTCAATTTTTTCGTTTCGAATATGTTTCAATTCAGCCTCTTGCATGCTACGGTAGCTTCCATATCCTCACACGAATGTAATCCGAGAATGGATCATCTGCCGCCCTGTCTATCCGTATAGAGTTCTTGCTTGCCACATACCATATGCCGCGCATTTTCGTAGTGCCATATAGCGTATCGTACCATATGTCTCCACCGAATTCGTAAGTGTGGAAGTTATCTTCATCTGTAATAAAACCGTCAGACGTTTCGTCTTCAGTCGTGTCGTATCTTCCAATTAGATAAACAAAGTATTCTGTGGTGTCCAAGTCGTGGGCAAGAGTCAAACTTTGACCCGTCTCGATGCTGATCCAATTGCTATCGTAATCTGGTTCAGGGAAGGGACATTCTGATTCACAACCACATCTCTCCAGCACTGCAAGTCTGATTTCCAGTTCGTGCACTCTCTCAAGTAATTCTGATTCTTCTTTCAAGGTGGCTACTTCATCAGATATATCATCGACTTCTCCCTCCAATCCCAGAAGCCTCTCCCATAGCTTATCCAGTGGGTTCTCATCTAAAGGCGAATTTACCGCAGTTGCCATGCTTCCAATGAGGAATGCAGTGATCATCACAGTTACAACGATGGTTATAGTATGCTTTTTCTTTAAATCCAATCTTTCACCTCCTCTCTCCTTAGAAATCATCCATTGTTATGTCTGAAGCTGCATTAATTGCTTATGAAGAAATGTTCTAGTCCGTATACACGCATGCGTCATTTTGTGTGCATCAAATTTCAACCCCCAGAATTTTAGAAAAGGAGACAATTGAGAAGATTTCAAATTCAAGTTTAAACCCAAGCATTGATAAAAATTCCCCAAGTCATCGAGAGCTACGGCGCTCTAGTTACGACAATAAATATGCATGCATAAAGAGCCGACGATTACCGGCTTGATTCTAAAAAATCCAAAAAACATGTATCCGTTTCAAAACTGCGAGAAAACCTCGTTCTCATTTAATAACGAGATTTTTAACAAAAATCCTCATATTAATATTCTAGAGCTTCAAAACAGACTTATCATTCATAAATCTTAATTCTTCTAGCTAGAAATAGGTTAAAGCGTTCATGTGAGGAAAAATGAAACGATCAATGCTGTACGAAGTCGACTTGGCCAAAACTGACAGACAAGGGGCTTTTCCATGTCCAAAGTGCGGAGCTGTTATCTCCCCTGCTGATGAGTCACAAAACGTCTACCGCATCCTAGAGACAAAGCTCAAGGGCAATTCTTTGGAAAAACTGGTAATCCAATGTAAGTGTGGAAGTGAAATCCATCTGATGGGATTCCTTAAGTTTTAGCTGTGTTGCATGCATGCATGTGTTTAATGTATTTTTCATCACGACATTTCCAACAAAGATGCTCCTTCAAAGATTTATTGGTTCGATAGTAAACGTCATCGCCAATTTGGAACTCATGTCCACACTCTGAACATTTCAAGCCTTTCCACCGTTTGCTCATCGCCCATTCAGACTTCACGAATCTGTGGAAAGACACTGAATCTCACATCCTAACTTACCTTTCACAACGGTTTTGTCCACTGGAATGAGCAAACATATGAAAAATACTAGAAAGTTTGCTAGTTTTTCTGCAGATTCCGTACTTCAGTGTTATCTTTATTTTCTTTCAGAAACGCTTCAAGAGTAGGTTTGTCAGGAGCGGATTGAGCTCCTTCTTGCGTGCACTTTAATGCACCACACGCTGCGCCGTACACCACTGCATTCTCTAAAGTTTTTCCTCGAAGGATGGCAGTGAGGAAGCCAGCATCAAAGGCGTCGCCTGCGCCAATAGTGTCTTTCACCGCTACTTTGAATGATGAAACTAAAAAGTCGCCGTTCGTTGAGAGTGCTATAACGTTTTCTTTGCCACCTTTAATGAGGTACGTTTTGTCTTCTCCGATCTTTTTTCTTAACTGTTTAGCAACGTCTAAAATTTTGGTATTGTTTTCAAGACCTAACAGAGCCTTTACTTCGTGACGGTTAATTATCAAGGTGTCGACGTTTTTTAGAATTGGCTTTAGCATCCTGAGTCCTAACTCAGACTTTTTTCGTCCCGAGTCAAAAGACACTGTTATCCCCAAATCTTTAGCTGTTTTAGATGCATGTAGTAAAGCTTCTAAGTTTATGCCGCTCATGTGAAGGTGGTGGGCGTTCTGTATGTACCCCGTACGAATTTCTTTTGGAAAGATGGGTTCACTTGCTCCGATCATTTGGATGAATTCGGGGATACCTTGTTTGTTAACGATGATAAGAGAGACTCCGGTTGCATTCTTGAAGTCCACAAGTATATGATCAGTATTGACACCATTGTTACGGAAGTTCTGAACAACAAACCAACCGTATTCGTCAAACCCAACTTTTCCAATAATTCCCGTT
>SMTZ1_10011712_pt1 | contig 13507 bp, 12 predicted proteins | sample DeeMarSWOR136_30_FD_25667 | JGI IMG/M metagenome (IMG submission 25667) | reverse complement strand
CTCGGCATGAAGTATGAGGGCTGTCTGAGGCAGCAATCCAAAAGATGGGGAAATTACGATGACGTGGAAATGTACGGGATATTGAGCAGTGAGTACAATGCTTCACTGGATTGACCTGACCACACACCCACCCTCCATTTCAAAGGGCACTATTTTATGGTAGTCGATTGCAGGTCTGAAGCATCCGGTGTCAGGCTCGAGTCCCCAGGTTGCTGGTTAGAATTACCCGACTGCTGATTTGATGTTCCCGGCTCCCTGTCAGAATCGTTAGTCTGCTGGTTTGAAGTATCGGGTTCCCCGCTGGAGTCATCGGCTTCCTGGTCAGAAGTATCATCTGTCTGCCCGCTTGATTGAGACTCTTTTAGCTTCTGAAGGACATTCTGATAGCTGTTTACATAGCTGTTTACCGAATCGATAATCGCCCGGGTAAGTGCCGGTTTGACGGCTGGTGAGGCTTCCTCCAGCATAGCCCGGATTTCGTCCGGATGATTCACTATATAGCGTCCCCAGAGAACCTGTAACTGAGCCCGTTCCTCTGCCCGAACGGTGGCGGCTACTTCCTGGACCGATACAGCCGGTTTTACCGATGGTTCGTCCGGCGTCACCGTCTCCACGTCTTCAGCACCAGGGCCAATTTGTGATTGAATAGCCAGAGAGAGGCGGGACATGGTAGCCAGATACCTCTTGAGGCGGTTGACCGTCCGCTGTGCCAGTTCGGTCTTGCCCCTATCAATCAACCGCTCAATCTCGGCCACCCTGCGGTCAACGAGAGCGGCGTAAATCTCGGCTTTGCTAATATCTGAGGAACTCAACGCCAGCCGTACATTTTCGGTAGCCAGTTTTACCGCATAGAGTGGATTGCCAGGTATGGTATTATCGGAATCGGCAGCCAGTACAGTACCACCACCAAGCAGCACCACCACAACCACAGTAACGACCACCACCGCCCAGCGGGGCTGCCAGGCAAAGACAGAGCGTCGCTTTTTTTCGTCCGCCCGGGCCATCTCCACCCGGAGTTCAAACCGGGCCCTGGCTTTAAACTCGGGGCTGGGCTGAATATCCACTGCCTCGCTGGTAATCATGGCCGTTTGCAGTAGCGGTTCAAGCTCAGCAGCATATTCCGGATACCTCTCAAGGCACTGGGCTACGGTCTCACCGTTGACCAGTATCCGCTCGAGGCATTCCTCAAGGATAGTGTTGAGTTGCTTATCTTTCTTCACTTTCCTCACCTACCAGAAGTACCTTACGCAGGGCAGCGACCGCGCTGTGCTGCAACGCTTTTACCGCACCTTCACTCTTACCCATCGTGCGGGCAACCTCGGCGATGGCCAGCCCACCGGCAAAACGAAGGCTGATTACCTCCTGCTGGGCCGAGGTCAACTGAAGGGTAGCCGTCCGCAGCCTCTCAATATCAAACCGGCTCTCGACCGTCCGCAGGGGATTGTCACTGCTGACCACCACCACATCTTCCAATCGGACCGTAGGCCGTTTGCTCTGCTTCCTGAAGAAATCGACTATCTGATTATGGGCAATACGGAACAGCCAGGCAGAGAAGGGTACGCCCTTCCATTTGTAGGAACGGATGGACTGGTACGCCTTAAGAAAAATCTGCTGTGTCATATCCTCGGCCTCTACCTTATTGCCTATCTTGATAACTACGTAACGATAAATCTTATCGAAATAAGCCTCATATAGCTCAGCGAAGGCATCCTTATCTCCCTGTTGGGCCTGGCGGACAAGGCCCTGCTCATCTTGCACCAGATAACCCCCGTCCTTTTAAACCTCAGAGTATTCTACACCGCTGCGGACTCAGCCGCAATCTATTTGTTACCCGGTGCAATATCTATAACGTATAAAATAGTAAAAGGTTAGGTTATATATCAAGGCCGGCATCAAATAGACTGGATATGTTACAATACCCAGGTGAAGCAGAACCATCTCAGGGAACGTCATCATGCCTGATTACGTACGCCTGTTGCGCCGTGAAGACATTGACCAAGTAGTGGAAATCGACCGTGAGGCCTTCCCCACCGAGTGGCCGCCACCAAACTTCAAGCGCGAGCTGGAAAACCGCCTGGCCCGCTATATCGTGGCCTGCAACGCCGAAGAGATAGTTGAGAAACCCGAAGAGCCGCCGCCACAAAGCAGCTACAGGAATGTGATATCCAAGTTGAAAAGACTTTTCACCGGGGACAAACAACCAGATAACGAACAGCCGATGAATGACAAGGAATGTATTATGGGTTTTGCCGGTTTCTGGATAATGGCCGATGAAGCCCACATAACTACTATTGCCACGAGAGAGGCCTTTCGCCAGCAGGGAATCGGGGAGCTGCTGTTACAATCCATACTCGACATGGCCAAACAACGCGCCGCCCGCATCGTTACCCTGGAGGTCCGAGTCTCCAACACAGCTGCCCAGCAGTTATATGCCAAGTACGGCTTCAATCAGGTGGGCCTGAGACGCGGCTACTATACCGACAACCACGAGGACGCTGTAATCATGTCCACCGACCACATTGCCTCACCCTCGTTTCAGGCACAGCTGCAGGAGCTGAAAAAGGCCTATACCGCGAAGTGGGGCGCAGACCGCTACCCGATTGTTAGCTAGCTGCCCCATCGGACGGGTGCATACCTACCGTCCATAGAATAACGTGTCCCAGACGGAAGGGTACTTGGTTGGAAGCTCCGTCGTGCCGAGGTTCTCCATCATCCAGTCCTCAAGCCCCTTACGGCAGACAGCTAGAGGCTCGACCAGCTTGGCGACATCTATACTATGGTGACTCGTCTTGTTCTTCTTGACGAGCTTGATATCCTGATTGATGTCTTCGACCATGCCGAAGGTCATACGGAGAGTTTCCTGCAGTGACTCATTGAGAAAACTAATCTTCTTCTTATTTATATCCCAGTTGGATTTCTCAAACCGCTTGGGCTTCTCTCGCATGTAGAACGCCTCCACCAGCGCCTGGTTCATCTTGACATCATACAGCACAAACTGGACAACCTCCGGTCGCTGCATTACGCCGCCGCGCCCTCTCAGGAAAGAGACTACTGCGATAATCATTATCACTGACAGTACAACCGCCAGGACTCCCCAGTCCATAGTCCTATCCTCCAGACCTTATGCCTCTAGTGAAATTAAAGCACACCGCTACTCACCTGTCCACAGCGAGGTTATAAGCCTAGTCTGTTTCCGAGGCCAGTCTACCGGCATGTCCCCAGTTGTGCTTTGGAATGTCCTGTATAATTATATGTAAGGCTTCTTTGGGAACACCGATGCGGATAAAGGTATCAGTTATCCCCTCAACCAGCTGCCTCTTCTGCTCGACGGTGCGGCCTTCCCACATCTCGATGACAACTACCGGCATGAGACGCCTCCTCTGTCGGTACGCCCGGTCACTTTTTCTCGAGCTTCTTCTTCATGGCCAGGAGCTCCTGCTGCCGGTCAAACTCCTCCTGGCTTATGGGCTCGCACGATTTCACCTCAGTGCCGACTATCTTAAGGGCGAAGTTTCCCCGGCACTGCCAGCACCGGTATGGCCCCTCGAAGCTGGCATCAGCCAGAGAGAAGCCACTCTCGCTGTTACACTGCGGACATACAATCTTAACAATCATCGCTTCACCCCCTCTGGAGCTTGCAAGGTCTTTCTTTGCTTTACAGCATCCTATTACTCATTGAAGTCTTTGTCAACACCACGCTCAGTCAGTCTTTGATTACCAGCAGGCAGATGTTTCGGGAAAAAAGTTTCGCCGGAAAGCGCCCCCCTTCTGGAAACCCCAGCACCCTTAAACCGGCCTGCTTGACCAGTTTCAGCAGTTCGGGATATGAGAAAAGATAGTAGTAGCGGTACAACATTTCATCTCCGATCCTCCAGGGAATGGCAGGCTCCTTACCCTTGAACCAGAACCGGGGTTGCCAGCGGTTCCACACGGTGATAAATGCTTCGCCTCCGGTCTTGAGTACCCGCCGCAACTCGTTAAGTGCCGCTGCTTGTTTATCTTTCCTTAGGTGGTGGTAGGTTGCCACGGCGATAGCCCGGTCAAAGGAGTCGTCGGCATATGGGAGGCGGGTAACATCCGCCAGTACCAGGTTTGCCTCGAAACTGAACTTTTTAGAATAGTCGCCGGCGAAGCGCAGCATCTCCCGTGAGAAATCTACCCCGTGCAACTCGAAACTACTGATAAAGGGTAAAAAATCGGGACCGTGGGCACAGCCGATATTCAAGAGCCGACCGCCCTGCCAGCGTTGCGCCAGCGCCTCCAGCTCGCGACGAAATATCGACCAGTGCCGAAAGTTATACCAGCCCGGAGCTATAAGATTGAAGGTCTCCGTATCTACCTCACCCCCTGTATCCCCCTCTCCTTCAAAGGAGAGGGGGAAGATTTGCTAAGAGGGGGCTGCGCCCCCTCTTTCACTCCCCGCTTTACCTCCGTCACACAAGGCCTAACCTGGGTCCCAAGCAGATGATGAGAGCAATACCGAATCCCAGAGCATAGATATTGAGAAATACTTCAAATTTCATCTGGCCTGAAGTAGCTACCAAGCGATAGAGCTTGTTCTGTATATTGAAGGTCACGTCCATGAGCCCCAGGAATATCAGGGAACTGGCCGCAAGCAGAGTAAATAGTAGACCATAAGTCTGCCCCGTCAGAAGCCCGATAGCCCCTACAATCGCACAGACTGACATCCACAGGTCTGCAGCCGGAAAGGCATTCTGAAACCTCATATACCAGTCATCCTTGATGACATGGACGCCTCCGGTAATATAAAAATCTACCCAGTAATAGATGCAAACGATAGCGGTACCAATCAGTAATACGGACAAAGCAATATCCATGTTCACCTCCGCGAGACTTAGTAACTCATCGCCCTACTGCTTTTCCAAAAGGCATGCAGCTAGCCTATCAGCCCGAACCCGAAGAAAACGGCCCCGGAAACAGCCAGGCCGATGAAAAATCCGGTCACAATCTGGGCTGGACTATGTTCACCAAGCTGGTACCTTGAAATACCGAGAACCGGCAGCAGGGGCAGAGTGACCAAAGAGACCAGACCAAAATGAATCCAGAGTGCGGATAACATACTGGTGACCATGGCAAGGTGGAAACTTGCCCTGTACACCAGGTTGGTCAAGGCTATCGCGAGCATGGTGACGCTAACGGCAACCACAGTAGCAAGAAGTGTTTCCGGTCCGTCCAAGTAGTACAAAACGAGAATCGGGCAAATACCAAATAGCACTGCCATGACAAGGAGATCCCAAAAATTGTCCCTGAAGAGGTCTCTGGAAATTTTTTGCCGCGTTTCACTGCCGGACAGCATCGAAGCCCTGATTCTTGCATAAATAGCAGGTAACAGGAATGCTGATGCCAGGGTCAGCAACGTCCAACCGACCCACTCCAGGGACTCACCTGCTGTATCGTAAGCGACCAGTGAGACTACCGGCACCAGAACCACCCAGGGGTGCAGAAGGTTCGAGATGAGCCTGGCCCTTTGCATCGGGCTCTGTCGGATAGTCGCCATACGCAAGTCCTTCTGTTAGAGCTGCCTCGTATTTTAGCACAAGATTCATGGGGCTGTCAGAAGTGAATTGTGGCCGCTTACCAAATTTGCTAAAGTATTGCTGACAGGGAAGTATACAATGAAGAAGTTCGCCAGGACAATATCGGGCGTGACCCCGGTGGCCGTGATGACGCAGCCAGCAGAATGCCCCGGCCAATGCGTCTACTGTCCCACCTACTCGGCCATTCCCCAGAGCTATACACCGGAGTCGCCAGCAGTGCTCCGCGGTATCCAGTGTGATTTCGATGCCGTGGAACAGGTGCGGATGCGACTCAAGGTCTTCTCTGACATGGGACACCCCACCGACAAGATTGAGCTTATCATCATGGGCGGCACATTCCTGGCGACCCCACCCGAATACCAGTACGCCTTCATCAAGGGCTGCTATGATGCTCTGAACGGCAAGCACTCGGCCACCCTGGAAGAGGCCAAGCACCTCAACGAGACCGTCAGCCACCGCTGCACGGGGCTGTGCATCGAGACCCGACCCGACTGGTGCGGGCCGGAGGAAATCGACCGTATGCTGGAGTTCGGCACCACGCGGGTCGAGCTGGGTGTCCAGACATTGGATGATGCTATCTATGAACTGGTACGGAGAGGACACGGTGTCGAAGAGGTGGTCAGGGCAACGGCACTGCTGAAGGGGCACGGGTTCAAGGTACACTACCACTGGATGCCGGGGCTGCCCGGTTCCACCCCGGAGAAAGACCTGGAGATGTCCCGCCAGCTCTTTGCCGACCCCCGTTTCCGACCTGACGGCCTCAAACTGTACCCTACCATGGTTGTCGAGGGCACGGAACTTGAGAGGTGGTACCGGCAGGGGCGTTACCAGCCATACCCCAGCGATGTCATGATTGACCTGGTGGCTGACATCAAGGCGCTTGTCCCCCCATATGTCCGCATCTCCCGGGTACTGCGTGATATTCCGTCAAAATTTATCGTGGCCGGCTGCCGCGATTCGCTGCGGGGCATTGTCAGGGAGCGGATGCAGGAGAAAGGTACCGAATGCAGGTGTATCCGCTGTCGGGAATACGGCCACCGCGTTATGAGCGGCCGGGAAACGGGCAAGCCTTTCCTGGTACGAACGGATTACGAGGCCTCCGGGGGCACGGAGGTATTCCTCTCCTCTGAAGATACGGACGAGACCCTCTTCGGGCTGCTGCGCCTCAGGTTACAGAAGGCAAGTCCTGACGCCGTGGTTCGTGAGCTTCACGTCTATGGCCCTGAGGTCCCCCTGCGCCGCCAGAATATGACGGCCGCCCAGCATAAAGGCCTGGGCAAGTCCCTGCTCCGCGAAGCCGAGCGTATTGCCAGGGAGGAATTCCACTTAAGGCAACTGGCAGTGCTAAGCGGGGCCGGTGCCAGAGAGTACTATCGTACTGAGTTCGGCTATGACCAAAGGGGCGGCTATATGGTCAGGGAACTATAGTCACGGTGATACTTTCGGCTCCAAAACGTATCACTTATTACATGGCCCGTCTGAGCCGTGCCTGATTGGGGGCTTGACAAATCGCTTTTTTGTGTTATGCTTTATGTTAATAAGGATAGGTAGGTATGACTACGTAGTCATACCTAGGCATAGCGAGTCAAGGCACGGCGCTCGAAGGAGATAGCGTCGAGGCTTGACAAGTGTTTATGTTATGTTATAATTAGGGGTTGCGTATCCGTAGGCACTACTATGGATATGAGGATACGTAAATCATACCGGCAAAGGAGGTGGTGTATGGTCAAAGCCCGCAAGGGGAAAGGGACGGTCCGTTCCAACAACAGATTCTAACAGGCAAACAATGTTTGTCTCCATGGACGGAGAGATTTGATATATTATGGAGACATTTCAAGGAGGAAAAACTTAAAGGTCGATGAAAAAGAAAATATCTAGAATTTTAGGTGTGGGCGTTACGTTAGCAGTGGTTACCAGCCTGCTGGTAGGTGCGCTTCCGGCTGCGGCACTCAGTGGAGTAACTGCCACCCTCGCCACCGGCACAAACGTCATCAGCGGGACAGGCGATTACACGGTTACCTTCACCGTAGCCCAGGAGCTCGTTGCGGGTGACACCATCACCATCACCTTCCCCAGCGATACGGCGGTTGCTGCCTCAGCTGTAGTTGCAGCTGGCGCTTCAATCTCGGTATCACCCGGCTGGATAGGCAATGCGACCCCACCTCCTACATGGGGTGGTTCAGCTGGTGCAGGTACCTTTACCTCAAGTGGTACTGCAAGAACTGTAACCTATACGCTGGTTGCACCAGATAACATCGGTATCACTGCCAATGTTATAATCAACCTGGCTGCCGGCATCACCAATCCGTCGACGCCCGGTGACTACACGCTGACGGTGAGAACCAGCAAGGAGACCACCGCAGTAACGTCAAGCGCCTACACGATTACCGCACCGTCACTCTACTACCCCGGCACGGTCGAACTCTGGAATCCGGGCGGATACCTGATGAACGTCGGCAATAACATCGGAACCGCCATCGGTATGGCTGCCTTGACCGGCAACTTCACCATCAAGGTCGGTACAGGCTATTATGATGAGATTGTAGTCGTTGACAGGCCCGTCACAATCGTGGCCATGGAAGGTGCCACACCCATAATCGCCGACCTGCCAGCTACTGTAGCCCCTGTTGGCGGTACTTTGACCGTCACTGCCGGCGGTAACAAGACAGCTACCAATGGAGGAGTGACACTGGATGGCCTGACCATCATGGGGAACGCCGCAGGTCCAGGCGTATTAACCATACAGGCAGAGGGTGTTACCGTCCAGAACTGCACGTTCACCAAATATGGCACCAGTCTTACAACACCCGTGCAGACCATGATAGACTTCCAGACCGCTGCGGCTACCTACCCGAGCACCATCAGCGGCTGCACCTTTGACACGACACTGGGTACTCAATCCGATATAGGCATCCTAGCAAGCGGTGATGACCTGACCATCAGCGGCTGCACGTTCGTTGGTGACTATAACACAACAACATACGCGCAGGACTACTACATCCAGAATACAGGCGGTACAGCCGTAGACCCGAACATATCTACCGGTAACACCGCAACAGGCACCTATGCCGGCACGATGCTCTACACACCTCTCATGTTGGAGGGCAGTGGCAGCCTATGGCGGCACTATGACCATCAGTGATGCCTCAATCACAGGCTGCGGCATTCCGGTTTCCAGCACGCTTCCGAACGGTGTCGCTGCTGTTCAGATCGGACAGTTCCCCGCCTTCGCTACTACATTCACGATGACGAACAGCACAGTCAGTGGCAGCCTGGCCTACGGTATTGCCGTGGGTTATACACTTCCGGTTCCCCCGTATACTGCTTGTCCGGTGGACCTGGGTGACGTCACGGTGATGTTCAACGAGATTAGCAACACCAAGAACGTCTACTCCGAATCTGCAGCGGCTGCACCCGGCATGAACTTCACCCACAACTGGTGGGGTGACCCTGCCGGACCGGCAGCGACCTCCATGGGTTATAAGACCAGTGCATTAGTCGAGCGGATAGACACCAGTTACGAGCTGGGTGCCCCGGCTACCGGTTCCTTCACAACTGCCGTACCGGCGACTGGAATCTATACCTTCGCGACCCAGGGCGTTAGCTTCCAAGTAACCAACGCCACGACCGGTATCGCGGCTCCGCCGGCCATGCTCGGTGCTGCAAACTACGCTTCCAACCCGGCCCCTCTGGAGACGCCACGGCCAACCATAGAGGGCGGCAACTACGACATATTCATTGGCGGTCCTGTTGCCCAGACTGACGTGGCCCTTGTTACAATCACAAATGCCAACGTTGACGAGACCACGATAGTCTACATCTGGAACGACCTCAACGGGATCTGGGGGGCAGCTGACGTACAGGGCACGAACGTCCTTGGCGGCAGCGTGTGGTTCGAGACCGGACTCAACATCTGGCCATCCATCAATGCCATGTGCGGCACACCGGTTGCCCTGGGCATAGGGCCTCTGGCAGCGCCGGCACAGTCTTCACTCGTTCCGGTAATAGCTGCTGAGAACGTCCGGGCTGCTTCGCCGTCCTTCACCTGGGCCGCCGTCGCTGGAGCTGACAGCTACAACTTCGAGCTGTCGGAATATCCGGATGGCGACGTCATAGTCGAAGAGTCAGTGGAGGCTAACGGTCTTGTTATCAGCGAGACCCTCGACTACCTGACGACTTACTCCTGGCGCGTCCAGGCTGTCCGTGAGGGTGAGACGAGCATCTGGTCGAACGCTTTCTTCACCACTGCCGCGGAAGTCCTTCCGGACGAACCGGACACCTGGGTTATCGAGCAAGAGCCAACTCAAATTGAGTGGCCAGACGATATTACCGTGGTGGTACCACCGATTGAGCAGACCGAAATCCCCGAGTACATACTCTGGGTGGTCGTCGCCGTTGGTGCCATACTGGTAATCGCGGTGGTTGTCCTGATTGTCAGGACCAGAAGGGTAGCCTAAGCTAATCCACTGGTTCCGGCGTGATGGATAGCACGCAAACTCGAATCCCACGAGCCCCCCGCTAAGCGGGGGGCTCGCTCTTTATCTGAACAGATGGCACTGGTGAAAATCACGCCTGCCCTTATTGACTTTGCCCGCACTCACGAGTACAATTCGCCCTGTAATGAAATCTCCCAGACTGGTTGCAATACTCCCCTTGCTAAGCCTGCTGAGCTTAGTCTGGGTGCAGTTCTGGGTAACTCCCTCCACGACGGCGGCAATTGCAGACGAAGTAAGGTGGTCACGGGTCAATACCCCAACCGAGGGCGAACTGAATGGATGGATACTGGCAAGTGGCGCGGATATCAAACACCTGACACTGGCAGCCAATGGTACCCTTTATTGCTACGCCACGCCCTCGGGTACCAGCTACCGGCTGTTCAAGTCGGTCGACGACGGCAATACCTGGTCACAGACGGGTATGGTACAGGACGTAATAGTCGATATCGCCATCGGTCCTGACAACAGCCTCTATTACGCTACCGGGGCAACTATATATAAATCGATCGATGCTGGTAATACCTTTGTTCCTCTGCCTGCGAACCCGGGTGGTGCCGGCAGTGACAATGTGGAGATTACGTCTATCGATATCGCTGCGGGCGATAGTGGTAATCTGGTCGCTGTTGCCACCAGGGATACGGACAGTGCGGAGTTCGGCGGTATCTACCTCCTGGATGAGAGCGACCCTCTCCCCGGCTGGACAAACACCGGTGCCGGTGACAAAGACATAGTATGCACCGTCTTCTCACCGCGTTTCTCCGAAAACGGTCAGCTACTCGCTGTGGTCACCGACGAATCAGACAGTTACGTCATCACCAGATTCAACGATGGCGAATGGAGCTCATCTATTAGTGCGGCAACGATTCCGGGCATTGTCCCGACGTTAGCAGCCGTGGCATTTCCGGATGATTATGTAGGTTCCATAGAAGGTGCCACCCTGTTCCTCGCGATTGCCACCGGTGGTGACGGCGGCGACCTCTACACGGTCACCAGGGGCAACGAAGCCCTCGTCGCCAGCGATTTAGACATTGGCTCCGACTACGGCCTGATTAGTATCGATGTCAGCAGCGTAGCGGTTACCGGCAACACCGGTAATGCCAGGTTGCTGGCCGGGGCTGCCGGTAGCACACGGGTCTATATCAGTGTTGACAGCGGCCAGAACTGGATAACCTCTGCTAAAGCGCCGACCGGGCAATCGGAAGTGCATGTTCTCACGGCTCCCAATTTCGCCATTAACGGTAAAGCCTATGCGGTGACCAGTGGCAAGGAGAGCGCTTTTTCCCGAACTGTGGATAGTGGCAAGACATGGAACCAGATAAGCATGATTGATACCACGATAAACGCCATCGTTGACCTGGCTGTACCCCCCAACTACGGTAGCACCCTCTTTATGCTGACATTTGACGCGCAGCACCTGGTGCACAGCCTCTGGCGGAGTGTCACCGGAGGTTTCTACTCGGAAAGGGTATTGACCAGTACGCCGTCTGAGATTAACGAACTCAACCTTGTAAAGGTCTCACCCCTGTATGATGCCGGTAACCAGGTGCTGTTTCTGGCCGGGAGTGGTAATGGCAGCCCTGCAATATGGAAATCCGTAGACAATGGCCAGAATTTCACAGCGACTAGTATTCCCCTCCAGGTCGATGCCTGGGCAATAGCCAGCAATGACGCCCTCTTCATCGGCAGTTTCGATGGCAGCCAGGGAAGGGTCTTCCGCTTCACTAATGGTACTCTCTCTCCGACAGAGGGGGCAGCTGTCGGCAGCCAGCCAATCAGTAGCATAGCAGTATCGCCAGTCTACAACTCCGACCAGACCGTTCTGGCAGGCAATATGACCGGTCAGGTCTACTACTCCAGCGATAACGGTGCCTCCTTTCAGCCACTGGGGAACCAGTTGCCCCTGGTCAGTGGTATCGGCGAGGTCTCCGTTACCTTCGACATCTCCTTCGGTAGCAACCGGACCGTATATGCCGCCAGTGCCGCTGAAGTCAGCCCCGATAACAGGGAGCGAATTCACCGCTTCATCATCGGCAGCAGCGATTCGTGGCAGAGTATCGATGGTGGTCTGCCGGATGGTGCGATTATCGACCAGCTGGCGGTCTCACAGGCAGGTACTCTCTACGCAATCAACTCACAGCCAGTAGATACATACAGCGGGAAGGGTGGTATGGAACGTTGCCTCACCCCTACTTTCACCCTGGGACAGACCTTCGAGATGGTGACCCGCGACCTCACTGATGGTGCCGTCCTCAACGGGCTTCAGGTATCATACTGCCAGCTGTGGTCAATCGACAGTCAGAACACCTGCCTAGTGAGCTACGTTGATACCCTTTCCGTGCCGGTCACACTGGAATCACCGACCAACGACGAGGGGGGCGTAGAGACCGATGATGCCGCCCTTTCCTGGGTACCGCTGATGGGGGCAACAGAATACCTGTGGCAAATTGACGATGACTTCAGCTTTTCGACTGTTCCCAAGGGCTTGGAGGGCAGGACCGGTGCCACTTCCGTCCGGCTTCCAGAGCTGAAGCCGAATACTACCTATTACTGGCACATAAGGGCTACCCGGCCGGTATTGAGCCACTGGTCAGTCATAAGGTCATTCACTACCATCCTCGCCGGTGGTGATAATGCCCTCAAGCTACTCTCGCCTGAAGTCGGTGCCATCAACGTGCCATTAAGACCGGTATTTCAGTGGCGGGCCGTAACAGGCGCTGAGCACTACGAGTTATTGGTATCCAGTAACGGCGACTTCACCGAACTCTTTATTGAAAAAACGGATGCCGATGCACTGCCAGCTACTACCTGGCAGTGCGATGTAGACCTAGAATACGAAACTACGTATTACTGGAAGGTCAGGGGTATCTCGGAAAAGAGCCACAGCCGCTGGAGCGCAGTGGGTGCTTTCACTACGGAACCGCTACCACCGGAACCCGAAACGGAAGAAGACACGAACCCGGAGACCACCGAGCCAGAAGCACTACTACTATCTTTTGAGATAGAACCGACTTCAGAACCGGACGACGAGATACAGATTATGGTACCGCCGCCCTCTTCAAAGCCATCGGCGGAGATAACCATCCCCCGCTGGGCAACCTACGTGTTTGTCGCCGTACTCTCGGTAATGGCGTTACTACTGCTCATCGTGATAGCCATGGTGGTCTGGATAAGGCGGCTATAGGCAAAACTTCAGAAGAGCCATCAAAAAATCCAGTGGGCTAATAATCAAGCAGGACAACCTGGGTAGTCAGGGGTAAAGTTGTCCGGGTCAATGTCAGCTTGGGCTGGGATGCTGTCTCCTTCTGACCCATTTCTTTAAGAAAGCCATCTACAGTCGCCAACCCCTTATTCAGGGTATCTGTCCGGTAGTGCATCGGCACCACTACCTTGGGCTCCAGCTGGCGAACAACCTCAGCCGCTACGGAGGCATTAATAGTGGATAAGCCACCCACC
>SMTZ1_10010668_pt1 | contig 13507 bp, 14 predicted proteins | sample DeeMarSWOR136_30_FD_25667 | JGI IMG/M metagenome (IMG submission 25667) | reverse complement strand
GGATTTCTGTTTCTCTCGCGGTAAGCGGCGAAATAAAGTCCTCGCTTTCACTTTGTGAGGAGAGTTCTTGAAACTGCTTCAATACTTGATCAGCTACATTTGGGTGGGTAGTAAGGCTTTCATTTATGGGGTGCTCACCACGGGCTACACGTCTAATCACATTGGCTAGATGGTCAGCAGTAATTTCCTTGCTAAGATAGGCTGCAGCCTGGGCTTTGAGCGCTTGAAAAAGTTGAGCGTCATTGGGTTTAGAAGTAAGCATCACTACGCCGATGCTAGGCAAGCGTTGTTTCATTCTGCGAGCTAATATCAGGCTACTATCGGAAGGACCATCAATATCTATGATGGCTACATCAGGTGGTGATTCGTCAAGGGCAAACGCAATCCCATTACTGAAATCTGTGGTACCTGAGATTTCGGTATCTTTCATAGCGGAGAATACGATTTCTAATCCTTGACGAAATAGGACCTGCTGACTTACTATTAAGACCCTTATTTTATTCGTGTCCATAGCCTACGGCAAAACCTTATCTAATCTATTCTTAGTCAATTGAATATCCACATAATGTATAGTACAGGCATCCTAGCTAATCTTGAATAACTAAAAAGTCCTTTTCGTAAATAGTAAATTAGTACGACTCTAAAGACTTCTCAGATTAAGGGCTTCTATCTGGGATTCTCACTAAAATCATTCTGTAGACACAACTGGTTTAAGTATGACACTAAATATTAGTCCTATTACTCCCATAAGGAGACAAATAATGAAAGCTACCTGATAGCTTTCGTAAGTATCAAACATATAACCAGCAAAGATAGGGCTAGCAGCCCCACCAACAGTACCGATGAATATAACCAAACCCAAAATTACGCCGTGTGAACGAAGGCCAAATAATTCGCCTACCAACGGTGATATTAGAGTAGCAAATCCACCGTGCGCAATCCCATATATAACAGCAAACAGGATTAACATCCAAAAACTCCCCGCAAATAACAGCAATATAAATGAGATTACAAAGGTAACACAGCATATGGTTATTGACCTCGTACAACCAATCCTATCACTCACACTTCCGAGTACCAACCTCCCAAATATACTTATCGCTCCTATAGCAGATAATACTACAGCGGCTTTTGTGGGTGAGATGCCTATATCTATGGCATATGGTGTCACGTGTACTAAGACGACGTTTACACAGAACCAGATGGCAAAATATAAAATTGAAGTAATCCAAAGTTGCCTAGTACGAATTGAATCATGAAAACTTAATCCTAATTCTACTGATTTCAAGTCAGCGAATTTCACCCTGTTTTCTTTATCCAGTACCTGTTTAACTTGGGTCGGATCTCTGCGTAGCAATTGAGCAAGTGAGGTGATTAATATAAAACCTAGAACACCCAATATCATGTAAGAGATGCGCCAACTATAGGACGATATGAATCCAGTTGCTACAAGAGGCATAACAAACATACCCAGACCTGTCCCGGCTTTGATTATTCCAGTCATCATACCTCTTCTTTGAACAAACCATCGGGCTACCGTTGAAAGTATTACAACGTCTGTCGCACTGACACCAATCCCTATTATGAGTCCATGAAATAAGTACAACTGCCAGATAGAACTAATTTGCGACATAAAAAAATAACCCACACCGAAGAAGCAGCCACAAATAGCCATAATAACTCTAGGTCCAAATCGATCATTTAGGTTTCCTAATAAAATACTCATGAAGCCCCAAACAAACATAGACAATGAACGAGCACCCGAAATCTCAGCTCTTGACCACGCAAATTCATCTTGTAATGGTATGAAAAAGACTCCGTAAGTGTTGAATATTCCCCACATAATCACTTGGAGAACGATTGACACTATGGCCACAATATAGCCATAGTAGAACTGGTTTCCCTTTATTGGTGAGCGAGGGAGATCGTGATTCTCCAATGGAAAGCCTTTACCGTTTCTTTGCATAACTTAAGAGTTGGATATTAAATGTTAGGATATATCATATGAGAAATCAAAGTTATATAAACCAGAATGGGAAACTGCTTGTAACTACAGTGAGCGAATAATGAAGCGGGATGGGACAAAGGTATACTGAAATGCATCAGTAGATTGAAAGAAGAAAGTTACGACACAGGATTGTGGTTAATCAACTGGTTAATTTGTTGCCCGAAATTGTAAACATTAATTTATGGTCCGAGCGTTCAATCCTAATTCTAGGTAATTCTCAAAATCAGACCTTCGTACTGAAGATTGGGGGAAAATTAAACTTTAAATTAATCCGTACTATCACGAATATTAGGCACAATATCACCATTACGTGTGATTTCTAGATTTGTGAGGAAAATATTTATAGACTTTGTGCGTGGGGGAAGGTTTAACCCCTAATAAGCTAAATCCAACTAGCTTTACTCCCTTAACTTATCGAACAGTTCGGTCATGATGTAAGAATATTTCAGAGGCACATTAACAACGCCCAAAGTTCTTTGACAGCGTACGCAAGTAATTACGACCACTTCCATTTCAAACGCTTCCGGTTTAGCTAATACACGTACTTTTTCAATTGTACCCCTGGTTGTTCTATGACCGCATTCAGGACATTTCATTCTAGCACCACCCCTTCGGCACGAATTATAGCACTAAGCACAGCTATGTCAATGCCACAGACTGTTTTGAGGTTTGCCGAGGGCTTTAGGATGGCTAAAATGGTCAAGTATAACATTAACACGGACACCTAAGAAATCCGGCCTTCGAGGTCGTTAAAAGACCTTATTGGTTTGACACACCTGAAAGGGCAATGTTATGATTGCTTTTTAGTAGCTCCTTTCAACCTATAAAGAAGGCCCGTCATGATCAATGAACTAGTCTACGAATTGGTGCAAATTCCCGGTCCTATCGGTTTTGAAGGTCGGGTAGCCAAGCGTCTTCAAGCGTTGCTTAAAGACCACGTTGATGAAATGCACATTGATAAAATCGGCAACCTCATCGCCAGGAAGAAGGGAACGGAGGGGAAGCGCTCGCTGGCGCTGGTGGCTCATATGGACCAGGTCAGCATGGTGGTGCAGAAGGTGGATGAATTCGTCTGGTTTGACAAGCTAGGCTGGATCGATTTCGGCAACCTGCCCGGTACACCGGTGCTTATCCTGGGAGCCGAGCGGGATATTCCCGGTGTTATCGGGGCTACCAGCACCGTGGGGCGTCGTGACCTGGGCGCTCTGTGGATAGATGTGGGCGACCGTCAGGAACTCGTCTCGGTGGGCGACCCCATCATTTATGACTATCCGCCGCGCTGGCTTGATGATAACAAAACGATATTGGCCAGCCACTCCATTGATGACCGGGTGGGCTGTGCCGTCCTTGTCGAGCTGGCCCGAAGGCTGACCAAGCAACCACGCCACGATATTTATTTCGTTGGTTCGGTTCAGGAAGAGATAGGCTCTCAGGGGGTCAAGCACTTTCTGCGGGAAATTACACCGGACTGGTTCATTGCCCTGGACACCGGTTTTGCACAGGATGCCGTGCCCGATATCCAGCGCACGGTGCCGATGCGCACTGGACTGGGCGTGCGCAGACTTGCCTTCGTCCAGCCCACCACCCCCTATCCAGCAGCAGTCAACTTTGCCAGCCCTCGTTTGAACCAGCTATTGAAGGACGCCGCCGGGAAACTTAATGTTCCGTTCCACGTTGATGTGAGCACCGGCATCTGGTCCGACCACAGTATTGCCTACGAGGTAAATCCAGATATTGAGTCCACATTTATGTTCGTGTCCGCCAGAAGGTATAGCCATTCCCCAACGGAAGTGGCCGATCTGAGTAATGCCGAGCGTGCTGTGGATGTCCTTCAGCAGGCGATTGCGGATATGGACAGCTGGGACAAGTGACCGAAGGTGGCAGAAGCAAAACGGGTCTGCGAGCAGCGTGCTCTTATTGACCCGGGGAATCTTTTCAAAGGAATTGTATTAGCCATCATAATCTGTCATTTATGTTAAAATCATCAGGTAAGACCCGAGCTTTAAGTACCCTGGAGGTAGATACCTATGACACCAATAAATTCAAATGAAGCGGAGAAAGAAGGGGTTCTTGCCGCGGCAAAATTAATGGCCGTCAGCGCCCGCACCGCCCCCAAGACCAGAGGGCTGGACTCCATCAAAACCCTCATTCTGCAGGAACCGGAGGAACTGGAAAACCTGGCCGCCGCCATGGAGGAAGTCTACCGTGAAGACCGGGAAAGGCTCGCCTTCTTCAAACGAAACGCCGATGACGTACGGCAATCGTCTGCAGTGCTGCTCATCGGCGTAACCGGTGAGCCAAAACGGATGGAATCGCCACTGGACTGTGGTGCCTGCGGTATGGACTGCGCCGGCCTACTCAAAGCGAAAAAGAAGGAACGCGGCACAGCACGCGGCCCGATGTGCCACATGCAGAGCATTGACCTGGGTATTGCCCTCAGCTCGGCGGCGAAGGCCGCCAGCGACTTCGGCGTTGATAACCGAATGATGTATTCCATCGGCGCCGCCGCCCGACGAATGAAACTCATGGCTGTTGACCTTGCCATTGGCATCCCGCTTTCGGCAACGGGCAAAAACCCGTATTTTACGGGAAGATAAGCTAAAACCCATACAAAATAATAACCAGACTGAAGGAGGCAATAATGCCCAAGGTTCACATCACCCGCAGAATCAGTCCCGAAGCAGTTGACCGGCTCAAGCAGCACGCCGAGATTACTGCCTGGCAAAAAGAAGAGGCAGCTAGCCGTGAAGAGCTCTTTCAGCACATCGCCGATGTTGATGGCGCGGTCGTCTGGCAGGACAAAGTTGATGGCGAGTTCCTGGACCATGCGCCGAAGCTGAAAGTGATTGCGCAGCGCGCCATTGGCTTTGACCTGATAGATGCTGCCGAATGCGCCAGGAGAGGCGTCCGGGTAAGCAATGCACCAAGCGGTGTCCAGGACAGCACCGCCGACTTTGCCGTTGCCCTGCTTCTGGCCTCGGCGCGACAGCTCGTGGAAGCGGTCAATCTGACCGCCAGAGGCGGCTGGCAGAAATGGGGCCCCATGGCCCTACCGTTCCTCGGCCTTGACGTGTACGAGCAGACGCTGGGTATTGTCGGCCTGGGCAGAATCGGCGCGGGCGTGGCCAAGCGGTTACGCGGCTTTGATATGAAGATTCTATATTATGACATCGTGCGCAGTCCGTATGAAAAAGAGGTCGGCGCCGAATATATCCCGGACCTGCATAAATTGCTGGGCATGGCAGACTACGTCAGCATCCACGTTCCCCTTAACGAAGAGACCAGACACCTGATTGGCGCCCGGGAACTCGCCGCCATGAAACCAACAGCGATACTGGTCAATACCTCCCGGGGAGGACTGGTTGACCCGAAAGCACTCTATGACGCCCTGAAGAGCAAAAAGATACATGCGGCTGCCATCGATGTTACCGAAGTAGAGCCGATTGCACCCGATGACCCGCTATTAACCTTGGACAATATCATCATCGCCCCACACATTGCCGGTGCCTCGGCGGCCTCCCGGGTCAAGATGGACGTGATGGCAGCGGAAAACGTCATTGCAGCACTGGAAAACAGACCGATGCCTAGCTGCGTCAACTGCCATTTGATAAAATAAATAGCAGGCGGTGGTAAGGTTGTGGTGAGCAAGGTAGGTATAATCGCTAACCCGGCTTCCGGCAAGGATATCAGACGACTGGTCGCCTATGCCAGCATAATGGACAACAACGAAAAGACCAGCCAATTGCGCCGGATCATTATGGGCATTGACGCCACTGGCGTTGACCAGATTTTGATTATGCCCGATTACTACGGTCTGGGGCAGAGAGCCATCGACGGTATCGGGAGAAAGAAACTGAATGCAAAAGTCTCGGTAATGGACATGCCGGTCACCTATACCAGTGAGGATTCCACGCGGGCTGTGGAACTCATGGGGGAACAGGCGGTTGGGTGCATTGTTACCCTGGGCGGAGATGGCACCAACCGCGACGTGGCCAAGCAAAGCGGCGATATCCCTTTGGTTCCGATTTCTACCGGCACCAACAATGTCTTTCCGGTGATGGTGGAGGCCACCACCGCCGGCCTTGCCGCCGGTATCACCGCCCGTAAGCTGTTTACCGATAAAGATATAACGAAAACTCATAAACGGCTCGTCGTCATCAAAGATGGACGTGAAATTGACATGGCCCTGATTGACGCGGTAGTGTTAAATCAACTGTTCGTCGGTGCCCGGGCCATCTGGGAGTTAGCGGAAGTCAGGCAGATAATCTGTACCCGGGCAGAACCGACCAATCTGGGCATGACCGCCATTGGAGGTAACCTGTGCCCTATCGGGCCCCATGATGCTCAGGGAATGTACCTGAAACTGGGCGATGGCCATCTCAAGGTAAAGGCCGCCATACTGCCCGGCGTAATCCGCCAGGTTGGAATCGAAGAGTGGAAACTGCTCGATACCGGCGCTGAAGTCGTGGTGAGTCAAAAGCCATCGGTTATCGCGCTGGATGGAGAAAGAGAGGTAACCGTCAAGGATATTGACCAAGTCAAAATCCGGCTTCAGCATGATGGCCCCTCAGTAGTCGACATCGAAAAAACCATACGTGTAGCGGTGGCACAGGGCTTCTTTAAAAACTGAGATATGAGAGAGGAGAAAGATGGCTACGGAAATCAAGATACCACGTGTTGGCATGGCAGTAGCCGATGCCACCATCATTGAATGGCAGTTCAAGGAGGGAGACCGGGTGGAAGAACGCCAGGTGGTGGTGGTTATCGAGACGGAGAAGGTCAGGACCGAAGTTGAATCCCCGGCCAGTGGCTACCTTCATATCATAATGAACGAGGGAGAGATGGCTCCGGCTGGTCAGACAATCGGTATGCTTGCGGAAACCGCAGATGAGCTGGCCAAAGTGCAGAAAGAAGCACCTGCCAGCAAGCCGGCGACAGCGGCGGAGGCAGCCGTACCGGCCGCTGAGGCGCCAAAGGCCGAGGCAGCACCACCAGAAGAGGCAGCGTCGGCTGGCGGAGAGGGAGAACGCATCCGCATCTCGCCGGTGGCCAGGAAGATGGCGGAGGAACACGCCATTGATATCGCCAGAGTAACCGGAACAGGGCCGGGCGGCAGAATCGTCCGCGAGGATATCGAAAAGGCCATTGCCACCAAAGAGGCGGCACCGGCACCAGCCGCAGCACCACCGGCAGCACCTGCGGAAACGGTCGGAGAGCGAAGGGTCAAGCAGACCATACCACTTACCGGGATGCGGGGAACCATCGCTGAGCGCATGCACCACAGCCTTTCCATTGCCGCCCAGCTTACCACGATGGGCGAAATCGATATGGGTGAGATTGTCCGACTGCGCAACAATTTGGTGCCACAGGAAAGCACCCTCGGCACCCGCGTTACCTACACTGATATCCTCGTCTTTGCCATCGCCCGTATACTCCAAGACCATCCCAAAATCAATGCCAGCATTATCGACAAGGAGATCAAGGTCTGGGAAGATATTAATATTGGCGTAGCCACTGCACTGGAAGACGGGCTGATTGTCCCGGTAGTGAAGCACGCCAACCGCAAGTCACTGGCGGAGATAAGCAAGGAGATAAAGGCGCTCGTGGAGAAGGCAAGAGAGAACAGACTGAGCAGCGATGATATCAGCGGCGGCACCTTCACCCTGACCAATCTGGGGGCCCTTGGCAGCGGCTGGACCTTTGAGACCGCCATCATAAACCAGCCGGAATCGGCTATCCTGCGCGTCGGGGCGATCACCGACCGGGCTGTGGTCAGGGACGGACAGATCGTCGCCAGACCCATCATGACCTACAGCCTGACCTATGACCACCGCGCCGTTGACGGTGCTGTGGCGGCCAAGTTTTTAAAGAGCCTCATCAGCGCCTTGGAAAACCCGACTCTGCTTTTAGCCTAGTTACATGGCAATATGTTTTTGGTAAGGAGGTAGAACTGAAATGGAAAACATGAAAGAAGTCACACAGGAATTTGACGCCAACATAGCACGCTGGCAAAAGGAGTGGCCCCAGCAGAGGCAAGGCTTTTCCGCATTGACTCAAGCCGCCAAAGCGCCGGGAGCGCTGGAACAGAAATACAAGTACCTTATTGCCGTAGGCCTTTCTGTGGCTGCGCACTGCCACTGGTGCATCGCGGCCAATGTGAAGAGCGCCCTGGCCCACGGCGCCACCAAAGAACAGATTATGGAAGCCGGCTGGGTGGCGGTGCAGATGGGCGGCGGGCCGTCCCTGGCCTATCTGCAGCTGGTGCAGAAGGCGGTTGACGACCTAGCTTAGTAGCGCTGACCAGGGTTGAATCGGCGATATATTTCGTTACTTGTCGGAGGTATTTCGTGGAAAATAGAGAGCTGGTCATCATCGGTGGTGGACCGGCAGGCTATGTGGCAGCCATCAGGGCAGCGCAGCTGAGCGGCCGGGCTACCGTCATTGAAATGGACGCACTCGGAGGCACCTGTCTCAACCGCGGGTGCGTGCCATCGAAAACGCTGCTGCACAGCGTTGAGCTCTACGAAACGATGAAGAAATCAGAGCAGTTCGGTATCGCCGCCCACGATGTCAGCGCTGACCTGGCGAAAATGCAGGCACGCAAGAATGCCGTAATCAAGACCCATGTGTCCGGCGTGGAGAGCCTGCTGAAAGGGAACAGGGTGGAAATTATCAGGGGGCGCGCCAGGCTTTTGCCTTCCCTTCAGATTGAAATCGAGGGGGGAGATGGTCAGAAGCAGGTCATTCAGGCCCAGCAGATAATACTGGCAGCGGGCGGCAAACCGTGCAACCTGCCCATTTCGGGGGCGGACAGTGCTTCCGGCGTAATAAGCGCCGAAAAAATTCTCAATCTGGATAAAATTCCAAAAAGCATAATTATGGTTGGGGGTGGAGTTATCGGCGTAGAGATGGCCACCATCCTGGCCAAGCTGGGCTGCCAAGTGAGCATTGTGGAGATGCTGCCACATATTCTGCCCTCGGAAGATGCCGAGCTTACCTCAATACTGGCCAAGGCACTGAAAGAAGACGGTGTCCAGCTCTACGAAGGCGTCTGTGTTTCCCGGATTGAAGACGGCCCGGGCGGAAAAACGGCTGTCATCTCGGACGACAAAACGGAAGGTAAGCTGGAAGCGGAAATGGTCGCCATCGCTGTGGGGTACCGACCGAACACGGATGGCATGGGGCTTCAGGAAGCTGGGATAAAGATAGATGAAGGGGCCATTCAGGTCAACGAAAGAATGGAGACCAGCGTTCCCGGTGTCTATGCGGCAGGGGATACCATCGGCGGCATCATGCTCGCCTATGTGGCCATGGAAGAAGGAATCACCGCCGCGGAAAATGCTATGGGCAAAACCAGCTCAATCGACTACAATGTGGTACCCAGATTCACACACAGCCTGCCAGAGCTGGCCAGCGTCGGCCTCACCGAAGAAGAAGCCAAATCTCAGGGGTACAAAGTAAAGGTTGGCCGGTTCCCCTGCTCGGCCAACAGCATTGCCACCATACTGGGCGAGCGGCGTGGCCTGATTAAAATCGTCACCGAACCGAAGTACGGCCAGATTCTTGGCATTCACATCCTCTGTCCGCGGGCTACCGAGCTCATCGCCCAGGCCACGCTTGCCATGAGGATGGAGGCCACGGTACCGGACATCGTCAACACCCTGCATGCCCATCCCTCACTCTCTGAGGCGATACATGAGGCCGCCCTTGATGTAACCGGCGAGATGATACACTATCCATCAAAGAACAGGTAGGGACCGGATTGGGACAAAGGAAGTGGTGTCTGGTTCGCCAGCTTGGACAGATTGAATACCGTGAAGCGTATCAATTGCAGAAAAAGCTGCTGCAGCAGAGATTGGAAAGCCGGATAGCCGATACGATGCTTCTGCTGGAGCACCCGCCTACCATCACCGTGGGCAAGTCAGGCAAACTGGAAAATATCCTTGCTTCACCAGCAAAGCTGGCCAGCGCGGGGGTATCTCTAATCTTCACCGACCGCGGCGGCGACGTCACCTATCACGGGCCAGGACAGATTGTCGGCTATCCCATCTTCGACCTGCGAGAGCGGAATCGCGATATCCACCAGTACGTCCACAACCTGGAAGAGGTGCTCATCAGGACGCTGGCCGATTACGATATAAAGTCGGGGCGCGACCACAATCACGCCGGCGTCTGGGCCAATGATATGGAGATTGCTGCCCTCGGCCTCAGCATCCGCAGGTGGGTCACCATGCATGGCTTTGCCCTCAACGTGAACACCGACCTTGACCATTTCACCCTGATAAATCCCTGCGGTTTCAGCAATAAAACGGCCGCTTCTATGGCTCAACTTCTCGGACGAGAACTGCCGCTGGCCGAGGTAACGAAACGTTTACTGGCCCGCTTCGTCGAGGTCTTCGATGTCGACCTTATCTGGGATGAACCCGCCAGGGAGAGTGATTATGAGAGGCAGACTGCCACCCTGGTTTAAGCAGAGGCTCGCCGACCCCAATGTCATGTCATCCATGCACGGCCTGCTGGACGGGCTGAAACTGCACACCATCTGCCAGAGCGCCCTGTGCCCCAACATTGGCCGGTGCTTTACCGCCGGCACTGCCACCTTCCTCATCCTGGGAGACACATGCACCCGCCGCTGCACTTTCTGCGCGGTAAAGAAGGGGCAGCCGAGCCCTGTTGATGAAGCGGAGCCGGAACACCTGCTTGAGGCGGTTAAAAACCTTGGGCTGAGCTATGTGGTCGTCACCTCCGTTACCAGAGATGACCTGCCCGATGGCGGCGCCTCCCAGTTCGTCCATACGGTAACCCGGCTTCGGGAAAACGTGCCGGGTATAACGGTTGAGGTCCTCGTCCCCGATTTCCGTGGCTCTGAAGAAGCCATCAGGATGGTGGTGGCATCAGGCCCGCAGGTCATCAATCACAACGTGGAAACGGTGTCCCGCCTCTATGCCGAGGTCAGACCGGGAGCAAATTACGACCGGTCACTGGAGCTCCTCTACGCGGTGAAAAAGCTGGACCGGACAATCGTCACCAAGTCCGGCCTTATGCTCGGGCTGGGCGAGAGCAGAGAAGAAATCATAGAGGTGATGAGCGACTTGAGAGAGGCGAATTGCAACCTGCTGACCATCGGGCAGTACCTGCAGCCTTCCCCCCAACACCATCCAGTGGTTCGATTCATACCCCCGGAGGAATTCGTCGGGTATGAGGCGACCGGCCGGGAGATGGGGTTCGCCGAAGTTGCCTCCTCGCCTCTGGTCCGGAGTTCTTACCGGGCTGCCGAACTATACAATAAGGCGAAAAACTGACAAGATGAGCGTGTTTCCGCTATAATGCTGCTGAAAGGAGATTAAGGTGAGGAAGAACCAATTAAGAGAGCTTCTCAACGCCGGCAAGCCAACCATCGGCACCCATGTAATCACCACCTCGCCCGAGATTGTTGAGGTTATCGGGCACTCCGGCCTTTTCGATTACATCGAGTTCAGCGGACAGTATGCTACCTGGAGCCTTCCCCAGCTGGACAACTTTGCGCGAGCGGTGGACCTCTTTCCCCATATGTCGTCCATGATGAAGGTGGAGCAGGACCCGCGGCTGTTCATCACCAGCCGGTCGCTGGGTGCCGGCATCCAGAACATACTGTTTGCCGACTGCCGTTCCGCGGATGATGTCAGGCAGTGCATAAGCATGGTGCGGGCAGCCACCCCCGAGGACGACGGCCTTCAGGGCTGTGTCATAAGGCGCATCACTGGCTTTGTCCTTGAGATCGGCACCGAGGCCTGGGTCAGAACGCTCCGCGAGGCAGTCATTGCCATCATGGTGGAAAAGGCAAGCCTGGTGGAACAGATGGACGAGGTGCTCTCCATCGAAGGCCTGGACATGATTCAGTTCGGCCCGTGTGATTTCTCGGTCAATACGGGAAAGGCCGGAAAGATGAGCAGCCCCGAGATACAGCGCAAGCAAAAAGACGTCATTGAGCTGGCACTGAAAAAGGGCGTGCACCCGCGCGTGGAAATCCATGATTTCGAAGGGGGCCGGGAATTTCTTGAGATGGGCGTCCGCCACTTCTGCATTGGCTGGGACCTGTTCACCATCTACCAATGGTGCCAGAAGCAGGGTGAGGGACTGCGCCGATTGCTGACGGAAACACAGGCGTAACCGGGCCTTCTATAGCTATTGACAACCAATCTGAACTTATGGTAAACTTTCCTCTTGGATATTTGGCCTTCAGCAGTAGCTGATGGATTGAACGGTGCGTTTCAATCTGTCATTTTGAATTTGTGGATGAGCCAAGGCTCATCCATTAAAATTGTAAGGCAGGGGGAGAAAGTGCCAACTGTTAACCAACTGATAAATAAGGGGCGGAAGCAGGTCACCAGGAAGACCAAATCGCCGGCGCTGCGCTTTACTTACAATGCGTTGAAAAACCGGATGATTGAGGGCAAGGGCTCACCACAGAAACGGGGTGTCTGCACCCAGGTTAGGACCATGACGCCCAAGAAACCCAATTCGGCACTGCGCAAGATAGCCAGGGTCAGGTTGACCAACGGGATGGAAGTGACCGCCTATATTCCAGGCGAAGGTCACGAGCTGCAGGAACACTCGGTGGTGCTGATTCGCGGCGGACGCGTTAAGGACTTACCGGGCGTTCGCTATCACATCGTGCGCGGTGCGCTTGATACCAGCGGCGTTACCAACCGCCGACAGGGTCGCAGCAAGTACGGCAGTAAAATGGCCAAGGAAAGAGCCGAAACAGCCTGAAAATCAGGAGTATAGTATGCCAAGGCGTGCCCAACCAGAAACAAGAGAGATATCGCCGGATCCGAAATATCATAATGTAACCGTATCCAAATTGGTAAACAAAGTAATGAGGTGCGGTAAAAAGCGAACCGCGGAGAGAATTGTTTACGGTGCGCTTGATATTCTGGAAGAGCGGTCGAGCAGAGACCCGGTGACAGCGCTGGAACAGGCGATAAAGAACGCAACGCCGCTTCTCGAGGTGAAACCGCGCCGCGTCGGTGGGGCCACCTATCAGGTACCGGTGGAGGTACGCCCTGACCGCGGCCTCTTCCTGGCACTGAGCTGGCTGTTAAGATCAACCCGGTCGAGGAAGGGAAAGTCAATGACGGAGAGGCTGGCTGATGAACTAACTGATGCCCTGCGCGGTGAAGGCGTCACCATTAAAAAACGCGAGGATACCCACCGGATGGCTGAGGCGAACCGCGCCTTCGCACATTACCGGTGGTAAAAGGTGGATTATCATTAGCACGAAGACTATAACCAAGAACCAGAGTCCATTAAAGGCAAAAGCAATGCCGAGAAGTTTTCCCCTAGAAAAAATCAGAAATATAGGGATTATTGCCCACATTGACGCCGGCAAGACCACCGTCACCGAGCGGTTACTTTACTATACCGGTCGTACCTACAAGATTGGAGATGTGGATACCGGCACCGCGGTAATGGACTGGATGGAGCAGGAGCGTCAACGCGGTATTACCATAACTGCGG
>SMTZ1_10016307_pt1 | contig 13509 bp, 11 predicted proteins | sample DeeMarSWOR136_30_FD_25667 | JGI IMG/M metagenome (IMG submission 25667) | reverse complement strand
CTGTGGAAGTCAAGTTTAAAACTTTGGGATCCTTTGGATCTTTCCCTTCCCAGGTGATGTAATCTAGCGTCAGTATCACTCCATATGAGGGGATATTTGAGGATGCGGCCACATTTCTGACGCCTGCGCTCTTTAATAATTCAATCTTGAGCGGATCATACTTCCTGACCAGCTCACTTCGTATCGGGAGATAAACCACTTGCTCTTTATCCAGTCCCAGCTTCCTGTTTCTCATGAAGTCCACCTGGCTGGAGACAAGGACGGTACAGATTATGAGAAGAATGGATAGAGAGAACTGAGAAACCACGAGTATCTTCCGGAATAAATAACCACGCCCACGCCCTTCGGTTTTTAACATCCCTTTAAAGACCTTTACAGGCCGAAGGGAAGACAGGAACAGGGCGGGATAGGTTCCGGATATAAATCCCGTGATCAGAGCCATAACGACAATGGCCAGCAGGATGTTTATATTGCCGGAAAATCCCGATTCGAGCGGTTTTCCGGAAAGATTTCTGAAAGCGGGAAGAAAGAGTTCGACCAGGACTACGGCCAGGATGAGAGAAAGTAAAGCCGTAAGCACGGATTCACAGAAGAATTGCCCCATGAGCTGAGGACGCCTGGCGCCGACTACCTTTCTTAAGCCGACTTCCTTGGCTCGGTTGGATGACCGGGCGGTGGCCAGATTCATGAAGTTTATACAGGCAATGACCAGGACAAAAAATGCGACGACCGAGAAGATATAGACATACTTGATACTTCCCTGGCCTTCGATACCGAACTGAATATGGGAAGAATAGAGATGAATGTCTTTCAAAGGCTGGAGATAAAGAAAGTCTTTTGATTTTGCGGCGTGTTGGGGGATATAGTCTCTGATTTTGCGGTTGAGCTCTTGAAGCGATGTTCCCTTTTGGAGCAGGACGTAGGTTGCATATCCGCCGAGGGTCCAATTGTCCAATATAGCCCAATTTTTTTCGAAATCCTCAATCCTGATAAAGGGTAGCAAAAAATCAAATTGAAGATGAGAGTTATGGGGAAAATTCCGCATGATGCCTGTCACAGTGAAGTCATATTCATTATTGACGTTGAGCGTTTTTCCCAGCGGATCTTCTGCACCGAAATATTTTATCGCCATTTCTTCTGTCATCAGGAGTGAGTTCGGGTCGGATAGAACACTTGCGGGATCACCCTGCACTAAAGGAAAAGTAAACATCTCAAAAAAATCAGGGTCTGCCAGGCAAATCTGCGTCTCCAGGAGGCTTTTATCCCCGTATTTGACCAGTTCCGGCCAATAATGGGTGGCTGGCTCTGTTTTTTGGTATTCAGTAACGACTCTGTAAAGGTCATCCGCTTGGGCGTGGAACCTGTCATAGCTGAGCTCATCCTGAACCCAAAGAAGGATCAGGATGCAGCAGGCCAACCCCACGGCGAGCCCGATGATATTGATAGAGGAGTATCCCTTATATCTTTTGATATTCCGCCATGTTGTTTTCAAATAATTCCAGAACATTTCCACCTCCTAACGCATTCGACCTCTCATTTTCCTTCATGTCTGGTCAGCGTGACTCCCTTTTCAAACTTCATGTGCTCTTTCCCCGGTTCGTCTTCATTTTTAGCTTTAAAGTGCAAAAAATATGCCAATTCGGTCTTATGGAGTTTTCGATCGGATATTTCACAAACTCTGTTCATTTTTGAACAATCTCTATCCGCATTCGGACAGAAAATATGTATAAACCCGTATTCCCCGTATTAAACATAAAAATCGCTTCACAGACTCACTCTATTCTCTCTCATAAAGTGGATACGGGGAGCCTAGTTCTGTTCGCAGGCGCACACAACTTGTTCGAGAATGGACAGATGGAGTTGAATAAGTGTTGAACAACCTCAAGAGAGAATATTGGCACATTTTTTGCATACCCAATATCGTGAGGTATCTCAAGCTGTGAGGTGTATGATGATCTCAAAAACTCTTATCGCGGCATCAACAAAGCCGATTATTCTTTCTGTCCTTATCAGCGGCGAGGACTACGGCTACCAGATCATTCAGCGGGTGAAGGAAATCAGCGGAGGAGCTCTGGAATGGTCGGACAATATGCTGTATCCGGTCCTTCGCCGTATGGAAAAGGGCGGTCTCCTTGTTTCCAGATGGAAAATTTCCAAGAAAGGCCGGCTGCGGAGATACTACCGCATCACCGAGCAGGGACGGGAAGAGCTTGATTCGGAGCGGCGTCAATGGCTGAGTGTCCATCAGGCTCTTTCCAGGCTCTGGAAGCCTTTGCCCTCATTGAAGTAAAGGTTCGGAATCGGCAGTGATCGAGGAGAAAAAAATGTTTGACCTGGAAAAGGAAATTCGTAATTGGCTGCGAACCCTCCGGCGGAGCGAGAATCTGGAGGACTCTGACATCGCAGAGTTGGAATCCCACCTCAGGGATGAGATCGACCATCAGATCGAGAGAGGTCTCGATGAGGAGGCAGCCTTCCGGGCGGCGCTCGAAAAGTCCGCTCCGGCTGACATCCTCGGACAGGAGTATGATAAAGCCAAACTCTACGAGAGAAGCCGTCCGTATTGGCATCCCTCCCGCATCATGCCCGCTCTTGTCTGGAGCTATGTAAAAATCGCCCTCCGCAAGATCAAAAGGCACAAGGGATTTTCTCTGATTAACATCGCTGGCCTGGCCATCGGGATGGCGGCCTGTATTCTTATCCTCATCTGGGTACAGGATGAGCTGAGCTATGATAGATTCCACAAGAACGCGGATCGGATCTTCCGCATTATCACCAAGGACACTTCGGGAGGGACGACTTTCATTCAAGCCGGCTCCCCTGCTCCTCTCGGACCGGCACTGATAGAAGAAGTGCCTGAAGTCGAGAACTTTGTTCGTGTGCAAGCCGGATGGGGCAATTGGCATCTTCACCATGGGGATGACCGCTTCCTGGATGAATACCTGGCTGCAGTCGGGCCAGCATTCTTTGAAATCTTTCATTTCCCTTTTATCAAGGGCGACCCGAAAACCGCTTTAAAAGACCGCTACTCGGTCGTTTTGACCGAGGACCTGGCCAAAAAAATATTTGGCGATGAAGATGCCTTTGGAAAAATCATTCAGTTGAATGATGCAAACATGACTGTGACCGGGATCATCGAGAACATCCCCCGGAATTCCCACCTTCATTTCACTTTTGCCTTTCCTGTTGTCAACATGACGAAGTGGCGGGAATCGAAGCTGGATGAGTGGGCCTACGACCAGTTTGCAACGTATGTCGTCCTCCGAAGAGGCGCGGATACCGTAGAAGTCAACAGAAAAATGATGGATATCGTCATACAGCACCTGCCCAATATTCAAGGAAGTGTCTATCTTCAGCCATTGAAAGACCTCCACCTTCGTTCCACTCACATTAACACCTGGATGCTGGCTTATCCCAACAAGGGAAACATCACCTATGTCTACCTCTTTTCCCTGACCGCCTTCTGCATCCTTCTTCTCGCCTGCATCAACTTCATGAATCTTTCGACGGCGCGCTATGCCACCCGGGCCAAAGAAGTGGGAATGCGCAAGGTCGTGGGCGCCCGGAGGTCAGACCTTATCAAGCAGTTTCTGGGAGAATCAGCCTTACTGACTTTCCTGGCGCTGCTGATCGCTGTGTTCCTAGTGGAGCTGTCGCTTCCGACTTTCACCAGGTTAGCCGGAAAGGAAATGAGTTTGATTCAATCGGGAAACTGGCGTATTTTAGCCGGTCTGTTTATCATCGCGCTGGTCACAAGCCTCATTTCAGGAAGCTACCCGGCTGTTTTCCTCTCTGCTTTCCATCCGGTCAAAGTCCTCAAGAACATCGATCTTCTCGGCGCCCGTCGCGGCGGAGCGCTGCGGAAGGTCCTGGTTGTCCTGCAATTCACCTTTACCATCGGATTGATCATTTGCACGGCCGTCATCTACCTTCAGCTTCATTTCATGCAAAACAGGGACCTGGGATACGATACAGAACACATCATTTCTTTTGCTGCCTATAATGGCTACAGGACCAACTACGAGGCCGCGAAGAGCGAACTGCTCCAGAATCCGAACATCATAGCTACCTGCCGGGGTTTTCCGCCTCCTTCGGGAGAATGGGGAACCACAGAGGTCGACTGGGAGGGAAAAGATCCATCCGTAGAGGTCAAAATTGGCGAGGGCCCGTGCAGCTATGATTATTTGGAGGTCTTCAACCTGAAAATGGCGGAGGGACGTTTCTTTTCGCAGGAGCTGGCTAACGACGACCGGAATTGGGTGCTGAATGAGACAGCGATCAAGGCCATGGAAATGGAGGATCCTATCGGCAAATGGTTTTCCTTCATGGGCCAGAAAGGGACGATCATCGGGATCCTCAAAGACTTTCACGGGTCTTCTCTCCACAACCCGATCGCACCGGTGGCCATGCATCCTGCGGAAGGATTCCATATGTTCGTTAAGTACAGGCCTGGAAATGTGTCTGAAATACTCTCATTCTTAAAGACTAAGTGGGATAAGTTTGTGGGAACACACATCTCTTTCCGTTATGAGTTTATAGATGAGAACATCGAAAACTGGTACAAGACTGAGCAGCGGATTGGAAAAATATTCCGTTACTTCACGATACTCACCGTGTTCATTGCCTGTTTGGGATTGTTCGGACTGGCCTCGTTCATGGCTGAGCGCCGGACAAAGGAGATCGGCATCCGGAAAGTGCTGGGAGCAAGAGCCTCAGGAATTGCGCTGCTTCTGACCAAAGAATTCGCCAAATGGGTCGTGGTTGCGAATGTTGTCGCCTGGCCGGCAGCTTATTTTGCCTCCAGGCAGTGGCTGAAAGGATTTGCCTACCGGATTGACCTGGGATGGGAGATCTTTGTGTTTTCAGCGTTGGTTGCCCTTGCAATAGCCATGGGAACGGTCAGTTATCAGTCTTTAAAGGCAGCGACAGCCAACCCTGTCAGAGCCCTCCGGTATGAATAGTCAGGTAGACTAAAAAATCTTTTAAGTTTCATCACCTCGTCCGGCTATTTCCCAATCGATTCCGGCATTCCAGCTTTTCCACTGAATTGCCGATAAAATATTATCAAGCGCGCAAAAATTTTTTGACAAATCGACAGCAGGCAATAAAATACAGACAGCGTATCGGAAGAAAGGAGAAATAATGAAAAAATTGGTGTTATTGCTGATGGCATTATCGGTTCTTTGGGGATGCACGGCATTCGAAGCGGCCGATGAGCTTAAGATCTTCATCTGGTCGGAATACATGGATGAGGAAAACATGCCCAAAGATTTTGAAAAGGCGACCGGAATCAAAGTGCGGTTGGACCTTTATGAATCCAACGAGGAAATGATGGCCAAATTGAAGGCCGGGGGTGTGGCCCAGTATGACATTATCGTACCTTCCGACTATATCCTGCCCGCTTTGATCAACCTGAACCTGATCCAGCCCCTGGATCATTCCAAAATCCCCAATTTGAAGAACCTAGGCGCGAAATTCAAGGCAGCCACGTTCGATCCGGGCAATAAATACTCGGTCGGTTGGCAATGGGGCACGGTGGGATTGATGTACCGCAAGGACCGCATCAACGACCCTGATGCTCAAAGCTGGTCCATCATTTTTGACTCTCAAAAGAACCCGGGGCCTTTTGTTTTCATCGATTCGGTGCGCGAGATGATGGGCATTGCCCTGTTGTATCTGGGATATGATTTCAACAGCGTAAGCCCCGAGGAGCTCGAGGCCGCATCGGATTTGCTGATTCAGGCCAAAAAACGTCCGGGCTGCCTGGGTTTTAAGGGCGGAGTGGACGGTAAAAACGATGTGGTCGCCGGCACTGCCAACGCCGCCATTGTCTACAACGGGGACGCCATTAAGGCCATTACCGAGGATCCGAAAAATTTAGGATTTGTGGTGCCCAAGGAAGGCAGCGAGATCTGGCTTGATTCCATGTGCATACCGGCCCAAGCGCCCAACCCGGATGCGGCTCACAAATGGATCAACTGGATTCTGGATCCCAAGGTCAACGCCTCGTTGACCAATTACAACCATTTTGCAACCCCCAATGAAGCCGCCATGCCCTATCTGAACAAAGAGGATTTGGAGAATCCCGGGGTGTGGCCGCCGCCAGAAATCATGGAAATACTCTATTTCGCAAAAGATTTGGGCCAGGATAACCGCCTCATGGACGAAGCCTGGAACCGGGCCAAGTCGCAGCGCTGAATTTCAATTATCAACATCACCTCTCGTGGACTTTGTCGTTTTGGGCATGGTATTCTTATTCGCGGATATCAGCAGATGGAAATTAGGGAAAATCGGAAGGGATTGGGAACAGGTTTGAAAAGGAAATGATTATGCTTTAAAAAAGATGTCAAGAAGGTGCCGCAAAAACGGAAGGCTTTGAATTCTTCCCGACAGAATTCTATAATTGTCGGATGAGGCTAAGATGCGGGTTCTGAAATATCTCGCTTGTTTCGGAACGCTGGCATTCGTGGCTCTACTGGCAACTACAGCCGGTGCATACGGGGAAGAATCCATGGATGAAAAAATAGAAAGAAAAATATGCCTGGCCGAGGACGGAGTGTCGATCGTCTATTCGGCCGCAGGCGCCGGAGACCCGGCACTCGTTTTTATCCACGGTGGGCTGGCTGACCGCACATTCTGGGAGGAACAGCTCAAGGCGTTCTCCGGTCTTCATCGAGTCGTCGCTCTCGACCTTCCTGGCCATGGAGAGTCTGGACTCAACCGAAAAAAATGGGGAATTCCGGAATTCGGCGCTGATATAAAGGCCGTCATTGAGGCGGAGAAACTGAAGAAGGTCATCATCTTAGGCAATTCTCTGGGCGGGCCGGTGGCCATAGAGGCAGCCCTCCTCATCCCCGACAAGGTATTGGGGGTGGTCGGAGTCGATACCTTTCAGGTCCTCGACCATCGGATTACGCCGGAGGAGGCGAAGCAGAGGGCGGAGCTTTTCCAGCGCGATTTTGCCGGCGCTTTGAAGGAGATGGTCCGGATGCTCTTCCACGCCGATGCAGATGCGGCTCTTATAGCGGATGCTGAAAGCCGAATGGCCGGGACCTCGCCCGAAGCTGCCCACGCTATGTTATTGTCGTTTGCCGGGTATGACGAGGGCGCTGCAGTCAGGCGTCTGACCGTACCGCTCCGGGCTATCAACGGCGATCTCTATCCCACGGATGTGAAGGGGAATAGAAAAGTCAAGCCCGATTTCGACGCGGTCATCATGAAACACATGGGTCACTATCCGATGCTCGAGCGCCCGGCGGAGTTCAATGACCGGGTGAAAGAGACTGTTGCCAGCCTCATCAAGTAAAAGCCTTCCGCCGCCCGATCAAACGGGAAAAGCGTTTTCCGGTATCTTGTCGAGAGGTAAGAAGAAAGACATGTTAATAATATTCACGAGCATTGGATCTTGGGGTGATGGCAGTTCAAAAGGCCCACAATGATCAATAAAATAAAAAATTACAGGAAGGTTTTTGTCGTTACAGTAGCGGTTTTTGTCGCTCTCCTGCACTTTGTCATCGGCCCTAACTACGGAGGTCCTTTTAAAGGCTTTCTTAAAGGTTATCTTTTGGATATTCTCATTCCCTTTTTCTTTTATTTCTTATTCACGCTCAAGCTGACTCAAACACAACAGAAGATTTCGGTAGCTGTGGGCATTGTTGCCTTTGCCGCTGTGGTTGAATATCTGCAGTATCGAGGGATGGGAATATTCGGCAGTACCTTTGACCCGTACGATTTTGTGGCCTATTTCGCCGGCATCGTATCGGCAATTGTACTGGATCTAACAGTCCTCAATAAGATCATAAAAAGAATTCAATCCGTATAACTCAACTTTTCTCAGAGCATTCCTCCTTTTGACCTTCATTTCTAGGAAGAGTTAACTCGCAGAAGAGGCTTGATTCATCCACCTCGACAATTTGCGCTTTGAGATTCAACCCTGAAGTCAAGGCCAGAAAATCTCCTGGCCGTAAGGTTGTGGCTGTGAATCCGTCCTTACAGACGATCACACCCTCGCCTGTTCTTTCATTATCGATTTCACCAAGAAGGCCGGCCTCTGATTGAATATGAAACCACCTGAGTCTCTCTTCCCAGAATTTATCAGAGTAGCTCGAAAACAGGACCTGTCCTTCCGGCTTGGTCACCCGGACACTTTCCCGGATCAAGGCTTGTTGGTCCACATGGAATGCCGAGATCCCGTTCTGGATGCAGATGACGCAGTCGAAAACGCGGTCGTGAAAAGCGAGCTGTACCGCGTTCATGCCAAGCAACCGGCAGTTGGAGACATTTAAAAGCATCTGGTTGGCCATGGCCAGGCTGGCCAAAGATATGTCAATGCCTATGACCGTTCCTGCTTTCTGAGCGAGCGAAGGGAGAACTCGGCCGTAGCCGCATCCGAGTTCCAGGACCGTATCCCCGGCACGAATCCGAAGTATTCAGTTTCATACTTGATTGAATTGGTTGACTAACCTCTTTTTTTATGGATTGAGTTGTTTTTTTATTAGCAGAGATAGAAATTGAAGTCAACACCAGACTATTTTATCAAGGTGGAATTCTCGATAGCAGCCGGGAAGTTAAAAAAAGATGTTTTTTCAAGATGCATATACAATATATCCAGAATATTGATTTTTTGTTTAAAATAGATATAATTTGGCTAATGAGGTCCTTAAACTTGATTATTAACCGAGGGGAAATTCACCGCCTAATATACATCTATACAGGAAGTTCTACCTGACAGCATTACCTGTCTCTATGATCGAGTTCAATAAGATCAAATGAGTACTCAAAAAGAAGATAGAAAACTGGACAGCCTTCTCTATACCGATGAGTTGACGAAAATATACAACCGCCGGTATTTGAAGGAGGTGATCCCGGGACATCTGGTCAGGGCCGAGGAAGAGGGGTTTACCGTAGCCATGTACATGATTGACATGGATAAGTTCAAGAACATCAACGATACCTACGGACATGGAATTGGCGATAAGGCACTGAAGCTGTTCAGCAGAATAATAACCGAGGAAAGCAAGGACATGGGAGACGCTATCCGGTATGCGGGTGATGAGTTCGTCCTCGTCCTGTCCAAGCTGGACAAAAAAGAGGCCAGGCAAATCGGGCTGAATATTCTCCAGAGGTTGAAAGATACGACTCTCAAGGTTAAGGATGCGGAAATCGTGCTGGGATGCAGCATGGGCATTTCCCTGTTTCCCAAGGATGGGAAGACCCTGAAGAAGCTCTTCGAAAAAGCTGATGAAGCCCTCTATGTGGCCAAGGACCGGGGAAGGGGCACATGCGTTGTCTTCCCTGATTCAGGCAAGCTCCTGGTGCCTTCCAAGCTCGATTCTATCCTTGAATATCCTTACATAGTTGGCAGGGATGATATCGTTCAGTTCATGGACACCCAGCTATCCAAAAAGGGAAATCCCTCTGTTTTTCCCGTGATCTTAGGCGGGAGCGGCACAGGAAAGACAAGATTGATGATGTATGCTCGAGAGAGAGCGGAAAAAAATCTCTCCTTTGCTCTCTATGCCAAGGGTTATCCCCTCTGGCAGACAGAGATCTATGGAGCCGTGTTTTCAGCTTTAGAAAGACTCTTTGAACAGGATAGGTCCATCTCAAATAAGGTGTTTTCTGAACTCGAGGATAAGTATAAACTCGTCCTCAAGCCCTACCTGCCTCCCTGGGATTTTAAAGAAGTAGAGACGACCGAGGAGGCTGCTGGAGCTGACAGCTCGACTCTTTTTGAGGCGCTGACTCAGGCCTTTTTTATTCTCCGTGAAATCGGTGACGGAGCTGTCCTCCTTGATGACGTAGACCAGCTCGACCAGCCCTCTTTGCATTTTTTTGACTCTCAGTTCACCCAGGAAGAGGGGAAGAAACTTTTCTTTGCTGCTTCGGTCAACAGCCCGGATCTGCTTGCTGGAGAGGAAAAGCTTTTATCCCTCTTCGACTCGATGCCAGAAACAGCCAGGGGTTGCGAGGTCCGGAGGTTTCATCTTGAACCCTTACGGCTGGAACACATTCGCCAGCTTACGGAGAAGCTGTTTGACGGGAAAACACTGCCTGCTGAAGCTGAACAGACCCTGTTGGACCGCTCCGGCGGAAACGCGTTGTTTGTCATGGAAGCCTTATCGTTTCTTATTCTCAAGGGCAAGATCGAAGTCGTGGGAGATGAGTGGGATCTCTCCCTGGTGAAGCCTGGTGATATTCCTTCAAACATCAGCGACATGCTCAAGGAAAGACTGCTGAGCATGGATAAGGAAGCGTTAAATGTTCTCAAGCTGGCTTCGATCCTCGGAGAAAAGATACATACGCGTCAGCTTGCGGAGATGTCCAAGCTCAACGTGCCGCAGGTGCTGGATATTCTTATCAACGCGCGAAGGGCTCTTATTATCGAGGAATCTCCTAACCCAGAGGAATTTACCTTTACTCACCGTCTGGACCGAACTGTTTTTTATTCACTGATGAGCGAAGAGGAACGCCGCAAGTACCATTCTCTTGCGGCTGATATAGAGCAGAGGCTTGCTGTCGGTTCCATGGACAGAGTCGTGGGAAAACTGGCTTATCATTTCCAGAGTGCGGGCCAGCTGGAACAAGCCTCAAAGATGTTTTCCACGCTGAGAGACCAATTGAGTTCCGTCTCTATCTCCAAAGGCGCGAGAAAGATCCTCCAGAAAAAGATGCTCACCTCATCGATGGCCAAAGAATCGCCGCTTGAGGAAGAAGACCTCGCCAAAGCTGTCGACTTGGGGAGGGCCTTCAGGACTGTCCTGAATAATTTCCGGCTCTATCCAAAGGAACACGAGAATGTGAAGAGCGCTGTGGAGCGCTTCATGGAGCTTCTTAAGCCATTTCTCGAAGAAAAGACAGAAGTGCTCTCGATCTCATCGACGCCGCAGGCGACGCTTTTTAACGGCCAGCCTCCGCCGCCAACCCGGGAAGATAAGCGAATGACAGCGGACCTTCATGAAGTTCTCAGCCTTTTCGGACTGCAAGGATAACCAAGGAAGAGGTGATGCGGTTCTTAGAGCCGTTCACCAGGCATCCTGAGGATGTGGCTGGACAGTGGGATGTTCTGGTGGATGAGCTTGAATTGTCACACGTCCTGCCTGACCGAAAGATTTTCGTGGCTGTCAGTGAACATAAAGTGACTCTGGATAGAGAGGATCTGCTCGCTCAATTCGTCTGCGCCTGCCGGGCCAGTAGCGGTACCACTGATGCAAGAAGAGCAATTAGAGCAGCTGAGGAAGATACTGGATGAGTTTGTGAAGGAAAAGCAAGAGCTGCTGGCCGCCATTCAATCGCAGGATATTGGCAAGGTTGAATTCCAGCAGATCCTGAATCTTCTCCAGCACACGGACATCGCCGAAGCGGAAAGAGCAGTGAGGGAAGCCCAAGAGAGATCTCGTGCGGCTGAAGAAGCTCCGCCAGCGGAAGGAGAAGGAGCTCCTCTTCCCAAAGGCAAATACGTGGGAGTGCTGCCCGACCAGGATATCGTGGGTAAGGCAGAAGAGGATCTCTATCCTGCTTTTGAAGACCTGAATTCCCAGGATACTGAAACGCGGGCTAAAGCAGCCTCGTGGCTGGTAAACCAGGAGCCCAAGAAATTGGCAGAAGCCGGCTTGATGGCGGTGGCCTCGAATATGCCGCTGAGGGCCCGAAGACTTGCGGCAACGGTCATCCAAAAAGCTGGAGAACCTGCCATGGAAGCGTTCTTGGAAAAAATAAACCCGGACGCACCCATCATTCCTCTTATTAATTTCGTCATTGTAGCGGATCTGTTTGTCGGAAGCCCAAAGCTTCTCCCCATACTGCGCAAAATAGCTCTTACGGGACCGACTGAGACAGTATGTTCTACGATCGAGATCCTGGACCAGATCCCCGGAAAAGAGGTCAATATGATCCTGCTCGAGGTGTTCAACATGGCTGCGGGAAAGGTCAAGATGGATATCCTTTCTCTTTTTGCCAAGCGCAGGGTCATCGAGGCTGTTCCTCTCCTCTTGGAATTAATCAAGCCGAAAAAGGCCTGGGAGGAAGAAGGAAGGGTTTCTTTGCAGGAGAAGGTTTGCAGAACTCTGGGACAGATCAGCGCGTCAGAGGCAACCGATATCCTCGTTTCTGTGGCAATGGTGCAAAAGCCCTGGACCCTCCTCAAGACAAAACCTGATTCTGTTCGGGAAGCCGCGACCTGGGCTCTCAAGCAGCTGCCGGATAAAGTGAAGATCAGGAGGGCTCTTGCTGTCCTGAAAAGCGATAGATCTTCTTTGGTGAGACGGGCCGCAAGACAATAAGGGCTCGCTTCTTTTTATTTGACATTTCCTTTGATCGTTCCTATATTTTGAGAGCCGCACGAGGAGGCTTTTTTTATGGAAAAAAAAGAAATTTTGAAGGATGGGACAAAGGTCCTGGTCAGGGAACTCCATCTCAAGGACCTGGACCGGCTGATGAGGTTCTACTCCACTCTCCCTCCTGAGGACCGGAAATACTTAAGGATCGACGTCAAAAACCGGGAAATCGTCGAGAAAAGGATCAAGCTCACCAAGACCGGCGATGTTTTTCGCCTGGTTGCCCTAGTCGATGATAATATCATCGCTGACGGAGCTCTTGAGCTTTCCGGAGAAGAGTGGCGCAAACATCAGGGAGAGCTCCGGGTCATCGTAGCCAGACCGTTTCAGCACAAAGGCCTGGGAATGATCATGGTCAGAGAGCTGTATTTTCTTGCGGTCAAGAAGAACGTAGAGCAGGTGGTCGTCAAGATGATGAGGCCTCAGGTTGCTGCCCAGAAGATTTTCCGAAAGCTTGGATTCCGGGAAGAGCTCCTTATCCCCGTCCTTATCCCCGATTATGTCCGCGACCAATCCGGAAAAAAACAGGACCTCATCATCATGACCTGTAATATCAAAGAGCTGTGGAATGAGCTCGAGCACTTCTACAGCGACTCGGACTGGCAACGCTGCCGATAGAAAGATTGCATCCCCACATTCGATATTTTCAAAAAAATAAAGATAAAGGGGCCGCATCTCAACATTCGACATTTCAAAACTGAGGGACAATAAAGAATAAAGGAGTTGCGGATTAACATCTGAAAATTTAAAAAATCGGGGCAATCAGTCTTTCAGGAATTATGGACAGTCCATTTTTTCTTTGTCCAAGCGGGCGAAGCACGGCAATCTATTCCGAATAAAAGCGCAGCATCTTAACATTTGATATCAAACAGCACTGCCTGAGATTTTCTGTATTGATTGCGGAGTGCAGGATATTTTTTCAACTCTAAAAAAGCATTAAGGATTGCCGCTGTGATGGATTATCATCCCGCTTCGCTCTTAAGTATACCGTAGAATCTGTCTCTGGCGTATCTTTCGATCCAGGGCTGGTGTCCGCACTTCTCCAGGAGGATGAACCGGAAGTCTTTGAGGACGCGGGATAGCGGACCTTTTACACCCTCGGCAGGATGGGGATCATAGTCGCCGTGGACCGCAACCACCGGGCACTGGATAGTACTCCCTGACTCTAAAAGCT
>SMTZ1_10004842_pt1 | contig 13511 bp, 13 predicted proteins | sample DeeMarSWOR136_30_FD_25667 | JGI IMG/M metagenome (IMG submission 25667) | reverse complement strand
ATGCTCATTGCCCTGGTTATCTGCTGGGTCTTTTTTACAGCAGTTATCTTCCTGAGTATATCTCTTAGTGTTGCCATCTATATTTTCTCTATCTAGGTGCCCTTGGTTAAATAGTTAAATGGATAAATGGCTGATTTGTAAAAGGCCTTACCAATATAAACAATTCACTATTCAACGATTTAACAATCTACATTCAAGAGGAAGGCTGAAATTCGGCATTGAACTCATCAAGGGCCTTTATTAATTCCTCTTCCAGTTCATCGTTGATGACGCCGGACTCCTTGATCCTTTTTAAGAGGTCTGGGTATCTGGACTCCATATTCTCGAGCATCCGGCCTTCATATTCAGATACAGCCTTTTCAGGCCATTTATCAAGGTAGCCGTTGGCTGCGGCAAAGAGTATCATCACTTCCTTCTCGACGGGCATGGGGTTATACTGCGGCTGCTTAAGAACCTCGACGAACCTTCGCCCCCTGTTAAGCTGCCGTTGTGTCACCTTATCCAGTTCGCTACCGAACTGAGCGAAGGCTTCAAGATCGCGGTACTGGGCCATCTCGGTACGGAGCGTCCCTGCCACTTTTTTCATCGCATTTGTCTGGGCGGCGCCGCCCACACGCGAGACAGATAAACCCACGTTTATCGCCGGTCTCACACCTGAAAGGAAAAGGCCTGGCTCAAGATAGACCTGGCCATCCGTGATGGATATGACATTAGTGGGGATGTAAGCAGAGACATCTCCGGCTTGAGTCTCGATAATGGGAAGGGCGGTAAGTGAACCTCCCCCCAATTTGTCATTCAGTTTGGAGGCGCGTTCCAATAGACGAGAATGATTATAAAATATATCACCGGGGAATGCCTCTCGTCCTGGCGGTCTTCTCAAAAGAAGCGAGATCTGGCGATAGGCAGTAGCCTGTTTTGAAAGATCATCATATACAATCAGGGCGTGTTTTCCGTTATCCCTGTAATACTCTCCTATAGAACAGCCCGCATAGGGCGCCATATATTGTTGGGTAGCGGGATCGCTGGCACAGGCCGATACGACGGTGGTATATTCCATTGCCCCCTCGCGTTGCAGTATATCTACAACCTGGGCAACTGTGGATTTCTTCTGACCTATGGCCACGTAGATGCAATAGATATCGCTTTGTTTTTGATTCAAAATGGTATCAACCGCAAGCGCTGTCTTGCCTATCTGCCTGTCACCGATGATAAGTTCCCGCTGCCCCCTGCCTATGGGAGTCATGGCGTCTATGGCCTTGATGCCGGTGTACATGGGTTCGTTAACTGGTTGACGGGCTATGACACCGGGGGCCACCATCTCGATTCTTCGAAATTCAGTGGCATTGATAGGGCCTTTCCCGTCCAGCGGATTGCCTACAGCATCGATTACCCTTCCCAGGACCGCATCGCCCACCGGTATTTCCGCGATCCTACCTGTACGCTTTACGATATCACCCTCTTTGATCTTGGTGTCATCGCCCATAATGGCTACACCAATATTATCCTCTTCCAGGTTTAGGCAGAGCCCGAATATGCCGCCAGGGAATTCCAGCATCTCCATGGACATGGCCTTTTCTACTCCGTGGACGCGGGCGACACCATCACCGACTGAGAGGACGATCCCGGTCTCGCTGACTTCTATCCGTTTTTCATAATTCTTAATCTGTTCCCTTATTACCTGACTTATCTCTTCCGCTTTTATATCCATTAGCCTTGGTAACTCCTCTTGAAAGATTCTTTTAGTCCCTCAATCTGAGTCCTTACACTACCATCAAAAATCGTGTCACCTATCTTCACAACAACGCCCCCGATGATTTTTGGATTTTCTTTGATATGCAGTTTTATCTTTTTTGACATCAATCCTTCAAAAGACCTGACCACATCATCCAGAGTCTTCTGTTTCAGGGGCCTGGCGGTTATTATCTCTGCATGGGCAATATTTGATGTCTCATCGGTTAGCTTTGCATAATGAACGGTTATAGCCTCAATAGCGCTAATTCTGTTTTTATCCAGGAGAAGTCCTAAAAAATTCCTTACAAGGACGGAAAAATCGCTCCGGTTCAACACTGCCTGAAGGAGTTTTTTTCTGTCTTTGATGGAAAAAATGGGATTCGTGATGGCCTGTCTGAATTCCGCATTCTCCCGGTAGAAGGCCGCAAACTCCTCAAGTTCCCGGCGGTATTTATTGAAGGAATCAGCTTCACGTCCCAGACCGAATAGGGCCTTGGCGTATCTCTTAGAGAGTTTCCAGTTGCTCAATTTGCCTTAGTCACTTTTTCTATAAATTCATTGATCAAATTATCATTATCCCTTTCATCCATCTCTCTTGAAATGATTTCAAGGGCCCTTTGAGCTGCAAGTTCGACAATCTCCTGTCTCAATCTGTATCTTGCGGATTCCATTTCCTGCAGGATAGTCATTTCTGATTGTGCGATGAGCTGCCTTGCCTTCTTTTTAGCATCGGAGATGATCTTTTCTTTTTCGGCAAGCCCCTCCTTCTTATATTGATCAATAATCTCTTTTCTCTTTATCTCAAAATCCCTGAGCCTTGATTCTGCCTCACGGCATTTAATTTCAGCATCTTCCTTATCTCTTTTTAAGTCCAGCAACCTATGTTTTAATTCCTCCCTGCGGGTGGATAGAGGGTCCGTCAATCTGAAGATTTTTATACATACAAAGAGGATTAGAACCAGGAGGGCAAAATTCTCAAAACGGTAAAGGAGATCGATAAGGTCTCCTCTGCGATCTTCGTTATTTCCGGCCTCGTGAACTGTTTCCTTTATGGCGGTTTGAACGGATTCATTATCAGCTGAATCCCAATTCTCCCCGGCATCGGTCTGGCTGAAAAGAAAAAGAGGGAATATGATAAGCAAAACAATTGAAAAGAAATGAATCCTGATATGTCTCTTATTCAGCATCAGAGATTCCTTCCGAGTATCTTTTCGGCCAAGTCCTGGGAGTAACTTTCTAACTCTGTTTGAAGGGACTGTCTTGCATTGGATATCCTATCCTGCATTTCCATCCTCGCATTCTGAATTCTCTCTTCGACTGAAGAATATGTCTGTTTCAACATCTCCTTTTCTTCTTCCATGCCTTTATTCATAAGGTCTTCTCTTTCCTTAAAACCTTTCTTATTGGAATCCGAAAGGTTATCCTCATACTCTTTCAAGTAGTTGCCGGCCTTATGTTTTAAGTCCTGGGTAATTTCTTCTATGGAAGAGATCTCGTTTTTTCGTCTAATCAAGATCCTTCGAATAGGACGATATAGAATTATATTCAACAGGATAACAAGAAATATGAAGCTTGCCATCTGTATAAATAATGAATAATCAATGTTTAACATGATGGATAGCGCTCTTTATTTATGGTTATTTTTTTAGAGAGATTAATGGAATTTCGTGGCAAGTTAATCAACTGATGACCGCTAACTTCTTTTCTGTATCTATATCTTTTTTCTGCATCCGACAGTTTCCTTCAAATATAACACCTTCATCGATAACCACAACAGGTGCCTGGATGTTGCCAAATACCTTTCCAGGCGCGTGTATTTCAATCCTGTTATCGGCAATAATATTGCCCCTGATCTCGCCACTTATAATGATGTTAGAGACATGAATATCGGATTTGATGATGGCCGACTGGCCAATAATAAGGGTCCCTTCAGTGAATATCTCACCAGTAAAACTTCCATCTATGCGCACCGCACCCTTGAAGGACAATTTGCCCTCAAATTCCGTATGGTTGCCTAGAAAGGCATTTATCTCATCTCTCTTTTTCATCTTATCACCAAATTATAGTGAAGGCATTAATGTAGATGGCTATCTTGCCCATCGTGATTCTCATGTATGCCATCCATAGATCTGCTTTAAAATATACTACTTATGCTATTGCGTTTATGAGATACCATATCATATTTTTCTTTGCAAGAAGAATCAAAAGACATTATTGAAACATAAATCGCCTCATGCTTATGTTCATAAGCAGTCCCATGCCCGCCATTGTTGATATAATCGATGATCCTCCGGAACTTAAAAATACAAGCGGAATGCCTACTACGGGTAATAGACCGATTGCCATACTCACATTGATAATAAGTTGCCAGAACACGATGGAGACTATACCAACGGCCAAAATAGTGCCGAACATGTCTTTTGAATTTTTCGCTATATTTATTCCCCACAATATAAGGAGAAGGTAAAGTATCAATAAGAATGCGGAACCTACAAATCCCCATTCCTCGGCCATTACGGAGAAGGCAAAGTCGGAATGCTGTTCCGGCAGGAAGTGTAAATGCGTCTGGGTGCCTTTTAAAAAACCCTTTCCCCATAAAAGCCCCGAACCGACAGCTATTTTTGACTGGATAATATGATAACCTGAACCCAGGGGATCTGAACCGGGGTTTAAGAATGACAAGATACGTTTCTGCTGATAATCCTTAAGATTAAACCATATAAAAGGCGCTGATAATAGTGATATCATGATGAGAATCAGCAATGATTTCCAATTGACCTTCATGAACAGTATGATGGAAAAGGATATAAATATTAAAATCAGCGCAGTCCCCAGATCAGGTTGCTTTATTATTAACAGGAACGGAACTATTATAAGGAGAAAGGGACGCCAGAGATCTCTTAATCGGTATTCAGTGTATTCTCCATGGTCCGCAAAATACGCCGCGAGGACTATTATAAGGGTGATCTTAAAGAATTCCGAGGGCTGGAATGTTATACCCCAAATATTAAGCCATCTCTGGGAACCTGAGTATATCTCGCCTAGAACAAGGACAAGTACAAGCAGGCTGATGGAAAAAAAATAGATAAGATAAGCCAGCCTTTCCAGAAGATGATAGTCAAAGGTGGTCATTAACAAAAGCAGTGCGAAACCTATCAAAAACCAATAGATATGCTTTAAAAAGATCTGTGAACCACCCACATCCCTGATAGGGAAGGTGGCACTATATAGATTAATAGTGCTTATTGCCCCGATCAGGATCAATATAAGAAGCAGGATCCAGTCAAAATGCTGCAATAATCTTCTATCGAACATCATAAGTATTGCTCATTTATCATTGCTCATTCGGCATTTATCAATGATCATCGATCGATATTAAGGTATTTCTTTATTAAATCCCTTGCAATAGGGGCGGCGCCACTGCTTCCGTGTCCGCCGTGCTCTATCAATACTGCCAGGGCAATCTGTGGGTTTTCCGCAGGTGCTATGGCCACAAACCAAGAGTGGTCCTGGAACTTATCCAAGATTTCATCATCCGAGTCCAGATTCTTGATTTTCTCAAGGGCTACGACCTGAGCCGTTCCAGTCTTTCCGGCGACCTTAATACCCTGTATTTTGGCCCTAGCCCCGGTACCTTGAGGATCATTTACGACCGAGATAAGGGCTTCTTTTAAAAGTTCGAGATTCTCCTGCCTGACACCGAGTTCTCCAATTAATGTAGGCGTAAAGCGGTATGCATCATCGCTCTCATTGCCTATATACCTGACAATCTTAGGCTGATATAATTTGCCGCCGTTAAATACCGCGGAGATCAATCTCGCCATCTGAATGGGGGTTGCCAATATATAACTCTGGCCGATGGATGATGAAACGGTCTCACCGAGCTGCCAGGGGACACCAAACCTCTTTAGCTTCCAGGCACTGGTTGGGATTAAACCTTCCGCTTCATTGCCGAGTTCAAATCCGGTCTTCTGCCCGAGACCACACATCTTTGCATAATGAGCTATCTTATCTATGCCCAGGCGTATCCCGATCTTATAGAAATATATGTCACACGATTCCATTATCGCCCTCTGCAAGTTTATACTCCCGTGTCCCCCCTCTTTCCAGCATTGATATGTACGGTTCCCCAACGTGTATGTTCCAGAACAGGTGATTAGTTCATCCGGATCAATAACGCCCTCTTCAAGCCCCGCCAGCGCCATAGCAATCTTGAATAAAGATCCCGGCGGGTATTGCCCTGAAATAGCCCTGTTCTGCATGGGGGAATCACTGCTGGAGATCATCTTTTCCCATTCCGTCTTTTGGATGCCGCCAATAAACATATTGGGGTCAATAGCCGGGCTGCTTGACATGGCAAGGATCTCGCCATTATTGGGATCCAAGGCGACAATAGCGCCCTTTTTATCCCTTAATTTTTCTTCTGCCAGCGACTGTAGATCCTTATCTATAGTAAGGATTATGTTCATGCCAGGGACAGGAAGTTTAATAGATAGATCCTGTAATTTCCTTCCTGCCGCGTTCACTTCAACCTGCTTGCCGCCTGCCATACCGTTCAGATAATTGTGCCATTTACCCTCAACACCGGATTTTCCGATAAGGTCACCGGCGCTATTGTCTGGGTATTTGCCGCTTTTTAACTCATTTTGATTTATCTCACCCAGATACCCTATAACATGGGACGCAAGATTCTTGAATAGATAGCTTCTCTGTATACTGGGCTGGACGTAAAGACCAGGCAGGTCAAACAAGTGTGTCTCAATCGCAGCAAGTTCGTCGCGAGTAATATCTTTTTTGATCAATATTGACCTGAAGGAATAGAGGTTCGATGTCTTATCCAGTTTATCGCTGATCTGCTCCGGATCGATGTCTATCAGAAATTTTAGACATGTTAAAAACTGTTTTCGGTCCTGTATATCCTCGGGGATAATATAGAGATCAAATGATGGACGATTATCAACCAGCAATTCTCCTTTTCGATCCATGATCGTTCCCCTGAAGGGCGGGATCTTCTGTAGATGAATGCGGTTATTCTCGGACTGTGCTCTGTAAAGAGGTCCATTCACTATCTGCAAAAACCATAGCCTTATAATAAGCGCCGATATTATTAAAAAGACAAGGATCGAAACGATCCTTAATCGTCTGTTTAATATCTCCACCAAAACTGGATCAAAACCCGAGGTTCTCAACCGGAACTCCTCTGCATCTTTCTAATAAGAATTCAAAGGTTAGCGTGAATAATTTCATAATGCTTTATTATATACCAAGATTAAGCGAAATGGAAAAACGGTTTAATAGATTCAGGAGATAGAAAATAATAGGTGATATTAACCCGGAACATATAGCCGAAAAGATAAAGACCAGGAAATCAAAGAATGATAACGCGATTTCCATTGAAAAAATATAGATAAAAAGGACCATCAGGATATTTTTTAATAGGACTGCTATATATATAACAGCCATCTGTCCCACGAGGGAGTATATATCAAGAGAGCGGGAAAAGATCCTTATGCCAAAAAATACAATTAGATAAAGGAGCGCAAAGAGACCCAGTATTCCACCGGAAAAGATATCTATTATCAGTCCCTGGCCGAATGCAAAGATCCCGACACCCATTTCTCTATAAAACATGAGGAGATAGACAATAAGGACTATGACAATGTCAACATCAATTAATTTCAAAATGGCGTGATTCTGAATCACACCTTTAAATAAAATAAACAGGATGGAGATAAACCAGGAAAAGATATAAGTAATCATTCCTCGCGTGCTAGGTAATTGGCTAATGGGTCCTCCTTTAATATTATCAGTAATTCTTCTAATTTTGAAAAATCGACTGCCGGTCTTATCCTGACATCCTTAAAGAGTTGTCCCGGAGGGTCTTTTACCTCCGTCACCTCTCCAACGGGTATCCCTTTTGGGAAGATTCCGCCAAGACCTGAAGTAACCACAATATCTCCGACATGAACGTCGCTTGACTTGAGAACGTAATCAAGCTTGCAAACCTTTGAGGATAATCCTTTTATGATTCCACTGTCGCGGGATCGCTGGATTATACAATCCACCGAGCTATTCTGGTCTATAATTAACAGAACCTTCGAGTAATTATTCGAAACAGATACCAGTTTCCCAACAATACCCTCCGCATTTACCACTGGCATATTTAATTTAATCCCTGAATTTTTACCTTTATCTATTATTACTGATTGAAACCATCCGGTAGGATCCCTCCCGATAACCTGGGCAGCAATTACCGGTTGGTCGCTCATATCCCTGAACTGTAATAGCTGTTGAAGGCGCTGGTTAGTGGCGAGCATTTCCTGATAGAGGTAATTCTCCATTTTGAGGGAATCAAGTTCCTTCTTCATCCTTATATTTTCATTGTGGGTATTTATTAAACCGAAATACTTTAACCATACACGTTCCGTGATATTAATAGTCTCATTTATAAATTTCTGGAATGGGGCGATAATCTCAATAACAAGCTGTTCGGACGGATCCCATGACCTCTTCCCCCCTAAATTTGCAGAAATAAAGAAAAGGGCTATAAATATAAGAAGGGCCCATATCCAGAATATTTTTATCCGTTTAATAGATAGCAATTATTCTATCAGCCCCACGGAGATATTATTATTTGATCATAACCTCTCTGAGCACGGATATATTATCCAATGCCTTTCCAGAACCAAGGACGACAGTTGATAGCGCATCCTCCGTAATGGTAATAGGAAGTTTCGTTTCTTCTCTGAGAAGGACATCCAGGTCCTTAAGGAGTGCGCCTCCTCCCGTTAAGACAATCCCCCTGTCCACTATATCGGCTGCAAGTTCCGGAGGGGTTTGTTCCAGGGCGATGCGCACGGTTTCTACTATGGTCTCGACCTGTTCTGAGATAGCCTTTCTTACTTCATCCGAGTCGATCGTCAAAATCTTTGGAATACCGGTTACTAAGTCTCTGCCTTTGACCTCTATTGTTTCAATATGATCGCTGGGAAAGGCATTTCCAATGGTTGTCTTGATTATCTCAGCCGTGGAAAGGCCTATAAGAAGATTATATTTTCTCTTAATGTACTGCAGAATCGCGTCATCCATCTTGTCACCGCCGACCCTTACTGATTTGCTGTAGACAATGCCGGCAAGAGATATCACCGCAACTTCTGTGGTTCCACCCCCTATATCAACGATCATGTTGCTAGTAGGTTCAGTAATCGGGAGCCCGGCGCCTATAGCTGCGGCCATGGGTTCCTCTATCAGGAAGACCTCCCTGGCCCCGGCTGATTCCGCTGATTCCTTAACCGCCCTCTTTTCCACCTGGGTTATCCCTGATGGAACACAGATAATGATTCGAGGCCTGACAAGGGTTGTTCGATTGTGTACCTTGCTGATGAAATGACGCAGCATGGCCTCGGTAATTTCAAAATCAGCGATAACCCCGTCTTTCATTGGACGGATTGCTACTATATTACCAGGGGTACGCCCAAGCATCATTTTTGCCTCTTTGCCTACGGCCAGTACCTTGTTAACGCCTTTGGCGTCCTTTCTTACCGCCACTACGGAGGGTTCTTTAAGGACTATACCCCTTCCCTTAACATACACAAGGGTGTTTGCCGTCCCTAAATCAATAGCCAGGTCATTTGAAAACAACCCAAGAATGGGATCAAGTAACATATTCTAATCCTTTCCGATAATAAATATATAATCAATAGGTTAAGGAATTAAAACGATTGATATTTAATAAAATGACTCAATGAACTTGACAAATATTTCTTATTACTATTTAATAAAATATTAATTTTTTATCAATTAAACTTCAAAATAAGGCATTTATAAAAATGAAAAGAACATTTCAGCCGAGCAATCTTAAAAGATCACGAACCCATGGCTTCAGGGCCAGGATGAGTTCCAAAGGCGGCATAAAAGTTATAAAACGGAGAAGGGCCAAGGGACGAAAACGGCTATCAGCATAATCATATAGACTTTATGGATTCTCCTTTATCTAGACGAGAAAGGTTATTGAAACGAAAGGATTTTGTCAATCTAAATCGAGCAGAGAGGAGATATCTCACAGAACATTTTACAGTCATTTTTAAGGAGAACGGATTAGACATCAGCAGGCTTGGGATAACCGTAAGCAAGAGGGTCGGGAAGGCAGTAAAGAGGAACAGGATCAAAAGGCTCCTGAGGGAATTCTTCAGATTAAATAAGCAGATATTCCCCAAAGGATTTGATGTAATCTTTGTAGCAAATAAAGGCGCAGAGGGCCTTATTTATTGGAAAATAAAAGAGGAACTTAGTGAGATTATTCTTGATAAAAAATCATGTTTATAATCTAAGGTACATACCCATAAGCCTAATATCTATATACCAAAAGATAATCTCCCCGCTATTTATCCCCTCCTGCCGTTTCTACCCTTCATGCTCCGTTTATGCCCAACTTGCCATTGAAAGATATGGGATATTTAAGGGAGGCGTGATGACATTGGTCAGGTTATCCAAATGCCATCCCTTTCACCCCGGGGGATATGACCCCCTTAAATATAGTGACCACAATGGATAAGTAACAATATTTATATGAGCAGGCTACGGATGTCCGGTTGGGGCTCTTTTTTTAGAGGCAAAGGAATGATTTGTAAGGAATCGGCGTAAGTAGTCGTCAGGCGGGCTGCAAAACCTCGGTCCCGCTGATCTTCTCAAGACGATATCTATAGGCTTTATTGCCGATGGTCTTATTTTTAAGGATTTAATAGGCCCTTACCGGTTAGTGACCGGATATTCTGCCATAACTTCTGGAGAGTAAACCCTTAAAAATAAGACCACTGCCGGGCTTGGGTGGAATCTTATATTGAGATATCGTCTTTCGAAGAACAGCTGTGACCTGCGATCGCCCGCCTTTGCTACGAATTATGCAAAATACCGGGCACTGTATTCTTTCGCTATGAAAAAAAAGGGCCTTATCGGACATATAAGGTTATTAAAACGGGCCAGATGCCCATTTATTTAATGCGTTTACTATAGAGCTGCGTAAAATAACTAATTCATACTTAGCCTGTAATATTGATAGATCCGGTTAGATAGATGGAAAAAAGATTAATTTTGGCTTTTGCCTTATCATTTTTAGTTATGATCATATGGTCATATCTGTACGTGCCGAAACAGAGACAGAATATTTCAAGTACGGAAGGTACACAGGAGGAGGCGAAAGAAGTCATATCCGAATCATTCACACCTCAGGCAACCACTGCATTAGTCCCTCCAGCTCCGGAGGCGGAAACGGTTATGGAAAACATGAATCCTCCTGAGGAGAAAGATATCCTTGTTGATACACCTCTATACAGCGCTATATTTTCCAATAAAGGTGCGTCTATAAAAAGCTTTAGATTAAAAAAGTATTGGGTCACAAAGGAGCCTGATTCACCGAATATTGAACTTATCAATCTAAAAGATGATAAAGATTCCTTCTGGATAAACTTTGGAAACACATCAACCTTTGAAGATAAGAAGGATTTTTACAGAGTAAGCGAGGAATCTATCACACTTACGGACCGGTCTGGCCCTAAAGATCTGACATTTAGTAACCTAAGGTCCGATGGTGTGGCGATCGATCAGACCTTTCGTTTCTATCCTGATAGATATGACATTGATATCCTTATTGAGATTCTTAATAATTCCGAATCCCGGTTTGAAGGCAATATAAAAGCCTGCCTAAAAAATCTTCCCTCACAAAAGAAGAAGTTTTCCTATTCATTTACTGGGGCAGCGCTTCTCCTGGATGATGAGCTGAATGAGATCAAGACCAAAAAGATGAAAGAGGACAAGCTTCTATCGGGAAGGATAGGCTGGATTGCCTATGAAGATGATTACTTCATGTCAGCCGTTATCCCGGAGAATCAAAAAGAGGGGAGCTTTATCGGCAGGCTATCAAGTTCAGGCATTGTTGAGGTCGTATATATCGCCCCGTCGAACATTGTAAGGCCCCTTGAGAAAATATCATCAGAATTTACGCTATATATGGGGCCACGTGATCTGGAAATATTAAAAAAATCGGGCAAAGATCTGGACCAGGCAATCAACTTCGGCTTTTGGGATATTATTGCCAAACCGCTGCATTTCCTGCTTCGATACTTTAACAGATTTGTGCACAATTACGGGGTTTCCATTATTATTCTTACCGTCCTTATAAAGATCATATTCTGGCCTTTGACACACAAGAGTTTTAAATCTATGAAAGAGATGCAGAAAATCCAACCCCTGATGGCCAAGATAAGGGAAAAATATAAGAATGACAGGGAACAGATGCAGCGGGAATTGATGGGACTCTATAAGACCTATAAGATTAATCCCATGGGAGGATGTCTGCCGATACTTATCCAGATACCCGTCTTTTTTGCCCTATACAGGATCTTAGCAAATTCCATTGAGCTGAGGCACGCTCCTTTCATATTATGGGTTACGGATCTGTCCGCGCCTGACAGGCTGTTAAATTTTTCCTTCAGTATCCCGTTTATGTCTCCCCCATATGGGATACCGGTCTTAACCCTCCTCATGGGGGCGTCCATGTTTATACAGCAGAAGATGTCGCCCGCACCAGGAGATCCTGCTCAGGCAAAAGTCATGATGTATTTGCCTATTATCTTTATTGTAATGTTTATCAACCTTCCATCCGGTCTTGTGCTATACTGGCTTACTAATAATATTCTTTCCATAATGCAACAATACCGTATTTTAAAAAGGACTGCTCAATAATCGGAGGCTATAGATGAAGATATATGAATTTGAAGGAGATAGTACTGAAGAGGCTATTGAAAAGGCTTCCCGGGAGCTGAATCTTCCAATTGAAGATTTGGTTATCGATATTATTGAACCAGGCTCAGCCGGGATTTTCGGCCTGGTAGGCACAAAAAAGACTAAGATCAGGATAAATATAAGAGACAATGAAGGCCTCGATGACACGAAAGGATTTGAAACGGCAAAGCGGATCCTGGAGGATATCCTGGCCCTTATCCCCGTTGCGACGTCGGTAAGCGGTAAACAATCCGACGGAAAGATCTCTTTGAATATAGAGGGAGACAGTTCAGGGATCCTGATAGGACGAAAAGGCAAGACGCTGGATGCCCTTCAATATATTGTAAACATGGCCGTAAATAGGACGTCTGAAAAAAAGATAAGGGTTGAAATTGATTCTGAGAATTATAGACAGAAGCGAGTAGAATCATTGACACAACTGGCACTAAAGATAGGAGATAAGGTAAAGAAATTCAAAAAGCCCTTTACAACCAACCCGTTGAATCCACATGAAAGACGAATCGTGCATCTGGCCCTTAAGGGGGATGAAAAGCTGGAAACAAAGAGCAGGGGCGAGGGCATCCTGAAAAAGGTGGTTATTATACCCAAGAGATAATGGAATAAAGGGGTAGGGGATTATAAGGATTCAAGTGATGAAGTTGTAAGGCCTTAAAAGAGAATAGCGAATATTGAATACTGAATATCCAATCTTGAATTATAGATAAAACTTCAATATTCAAAATTCCCTGTTTAATATTCCGACTTCTGGCCGTTCGACAGGCCATTGGGCAGACTCATGATCCTGAGTACCGTCGAAGGATTAACGGCCTGTGTAAAGTCGAAGGGTTTCTGGCTCCTTTCCCATCACTACACTATAGAACTCTTGAACACTAATGAATTTATCTAAGGTAATGGCCCATCAAAGTTGCACTAAAATTGATCTTTGACAACTAGATGAAGCATATATGTTCTTAAAAGTTTAACCAAGTTTTCATTACGGT
>SMTZ1_10004841_pt1 | contig 13511 bp, 13 predicted proteins | sample DeeMarSWOR136_30_FD_25667 | JGI IMG/M metagenome (IMG submission 25667) | reverse complement strand
AAATGGCACGCGACCTCCAGCTTTACGGCCTTAAGACAAAGGACGAAGTCTACGAATGGCTCTATAAAAAGAGCTTCATGACGGTAAGAGAATACCGCACTCACCAGAGGCCTGATGTCACGACCAACGCATGGAAAGGAATCGAGGCGACGTCAGGTAAACCGTGGAAAGAGCTCGATGAAGACTACATGGTCCCGGCTGTCTCCGACCCCTTTGATAACTGCATTATCGTAACCGGGGGCGGCGAGGAGATGGCACTTTGGACGGACGGCCGTGGTAGAAATTCGGATCCTGCCTTTAGCATAGATGTATGGCGTTAAAGCTTCAAGTTGAGTTGAGAAATGCTATCGGTCATGAGTACTCATGGCCGATAGCCATTAAAATGTTTGTTTAAAATAGCATAAAACACATCGCTGTTTCCGGGAGAGTCCGGCTCTCTATTACCTTCACCGGAACTGTGTTAAAAACAGCCGGTTGAACCAGTTCGATTTTTTTAGAGGTGCTCTCTGTACCAGTCAATTGCAATATCAGCAGCTTTTGATAGCCAGGGGTCATGGTAGATTTCAAAATGTGTTATTGGTAATGAGGCTATGGATTTCGGTTCGGATAATTTCTCATAAATCATGGTGAGAGTATCGGGAGAAACCAGGCCGTCATTCTCAGCAGGGATAAAAAGGGCCGGCGTTGGCGATAAAAGATGGGCGGAACTTACCACATCGAATTCCCGCATTTTTTCCATTGACTCAGTGGTCATCTGATTAAGCCAGTTCGGCGCAGTTTCTCGTGTCGACATAAAAAAGTCGTAAGCTTCTTTGCCGGGTAACACACAGGGTTGTCCCGGTGGAGCTACAATGTTTACGTAGTTTACCGTCCCGGTTCTGTAGCGCTCGATGCGGTCCTGCAATATGGCATTACTATCAGAGTCCCATTTTTCCGGGTTCCTGGCATAGCGAAGTACCGGACTAAAGAGTGCCGGGACCTGGGCAACTATAGCCCTGACTCTGCGGTCAAACGTGCCTGTATATAATACAAGGCTGCCGCTTAGAGAAGTACCCCAGATACCAATCCGTTGCGGATTCACTTCCGGTAATCCGGAAATCCAGGAAATGGCATTGCGGTAGTCTTCCACCATCTCGAGTGGGAACACCTGGTTACGCGGTTCGCCTTCACTATCTCCAAAAAATCGGTAATCAAATAATAATGTCACAAGACCGGCGGCGGCAAATTTATCGGCAACTTGAGGTAGTGCTTGCTCTTTTACACCGGAAAGTCCATGAGCCATTACGATAGCCGGTAGCGTTATCTCTACACTCGATTTTTCAGGTATATAGAGGAAGGCGCTGCAATTCAGCCCTTTACTCCTGAATGATACGGTATTATGCAATACCATGCTTTAAAAATTCCTTTGTTTAATCCTTAAATTAGTGTTAGCGATTATACTATGACCGCTGTCCAGTTTCAAGCTTTTTTAAATCAACGGCTTATCAGTTTATTATGTTTATAAAAATGCCTATATACTTCTATATCGAATATGTTTAAAATCTAAAAACGTGCATATGTTTAATTTCCATATTGTATAATATGTAATCATGGATAACGATATTATAAGTGCTGCCGTTGCCATAGCGGGTGCTTATCTCATCGGTTCGTTTCCTACCGCCTATATCGTCGGTCGTTTAAGAAAAGGTATAGACATACGAAAAGTAGGAACACGGAATATGGGGGCGATGAATGCAATTTACAGTTTAGGTATAGTCTATGGCCTCATTGTCCTTATCGTAGATATTGCCAAAGGAATAGCGGCAGTCTTTCTAGCCCGCTGGTTGGAGGTGGGGTTCATAATCCAGCTAGCAGCCGGAGGCACTGCAATAATCGGTCATATTTTCCCGGTGTTTTTGAGTTTCCGGGGCGGCAAAGGAGGGGCTGTTTGCATTGGGGTTCTGGCTGCTTTAATGCCTATGGCTGCTCCTTTCGGCACCGGTATTTTCTTAATAGTTTTACTTGCTACGCGCTTTCCTACCCTGAGCTACAGTCTGGCGTTGTGCTGCGTTCCATTCGTTGCCTGGCTTATATATCATTCGGGAGTACTGGTCCTTTTTTCAGTAATAATGCTACTGATACTGCTTGCCGGCTACGTGCCCAGGATAAGAGAGATGCGCACTACCGGTGGTAGCTGGCACCGGGTGTTAGTCCGTAGAAATCTGAAAGATAGGTTTTAAATACCTTAAAGTATTTTAAGTTCGCGTAACATATCGCTGAAATATTTCAAGAGGAAGTGATTCCCTTCACTGTTTTATTGTTATAAATTGACATAATAACACTTCAGGTTAAAAAGTATAGGTGTCAGGTAAACTCAATATACCCCGTACTCCCGAACTGCTTCCAGCATTGCCCGTATATTTTCCAGTTTACCGACGTCTCCAACAGCTCCTGCCGAAAGAATAAATCCCCCTCCTTTGCCACAGCCTTCTATCAGTTTGCGGCAGTATTCCTTAACCTCTGACTGAGCACCCGTAATTGTAAGTGCCGACGGAACATTGCCCTGTATACAGCACTTTTCTCCTAATATCTTTTTTGCTTTGAACATATCAGACTTGTCAAAATGCCACATCACTGTACCTTTCGGAAACTCATTGACACTTTCAAGGCGGGTGTTAAATCCGCCCTCGGCAAACAGACGCTGGATAAGACCCTCCTGAATAAGAGCATTCATAACTTTCTTAAGCGATGGCCAGTAGAATGTATCAAACTGCTCCTGTGACATCCAGCCATCGGCTCCTTTATGGAGTGGATAACCTGCCATAACAGCGCTTTCAAAGTTAGGAGACCTCAGGGCGGTACTGATTGTTAAATCTGCTATCATGTCCAGAGCTTCCAGAAGCTTATCCGGATGGCGGAACATATCATTGATAATTCCCTTGGTGCCTCTCAGTGTATCTCCCAGCGTATCGAATGGTGCCTTGCAGAAAATGCTTCCCATTGCCGGAAAACCACGGGTCACCCCGGTACCGGCATTCTCTGCCGTAAGCTCTGTCAGAGTCCGATACTCTTTACCGGCATCAAGCATTTTCTGCAGCATTTGTTGCATAGGAGAAGAGGACAACGGCAGCAATAGCTGACCGACGTGGACGTTTTCAGTAATATTCGTGAACGGCTGAAATGTTTTTACAGGTTCAAGGGCGCCGAATACGCGGGGTAAATAAATCCTCAGCCAGAAATCGGACGGGTCACGAAGCAGGTCGTCATATTCGTCATCACTCATATATTCGCCTTCTAAATACTGCCATCCTGAGGCGTTTTCTGGCATACCATGTCCCGGCCATTTGTAAATTTTATAGTCGAGAATATCCAGGGCTCTGCCCGAACTGAGCATCGGAACTGCAAAATGCTCAAGTTCTGCTGAATATTGCTCGTTAAATTTCATGTAAGCTTGAATCGCCTTTTCATGGTCATACATTGCCGTATGTGCATTAAGTCCATGAAGAGAAAGCGGTAAATTTCCTACAGGAAGAATAACCGGAACTACGTCCGGTTCCTCGACATTCAGGACATCCGCCATCCTCTGAGCTCTTCTCTTATAGGCTTTTTCTGCTTCCGAATCAATGAAAACTTTGCCTTCAGTGTTAAGATACCCGTTAAGCCTGTGCCGCCGTTTCTCTTCAGGAGTTAGCTGTGCCCAGTTCCCGGGCAGGCCTGAATACTCACTCGTCTCGCTCACGATAATCACTTTCCTCCTGTCTAGTTATTTAAACAGAACTGAATATAAGGGTAATTATCGCAACTATTTCACGTCCAGTCAAAGGGACTCCGTCTCAAAAGGATGTAATATGGCAGCAGTAATAGACGCGAAAGAATGGTCAGCTATATTCCGGCAGCAGTCATGGCTGGAGAGGGTGTGGTTTTATTTCTGTATACCCGGACAGGGAGGTTTTTAAACAACATAGAGACCTGTGTAATGAGTGGTCCGGATACGTGGGTTCTTGTTCTAGGGCGTCATCGAGTCAGGGAAGGTTCTGCTCACAGGGAAGCTTCTTCGGAAATTCTCCTCAGTCGCCTAATTGCCTCTTCGGTCCCTATTTTAAGCGTTTTCAGTTCATCGGTAATATGCTCTATCATGTCAAGGTATTTTTCAATGCTTTTAAACTGATGAGGAGTGATGTCTAATGACAGCATTGGTTCTATAACTTCACGGTAGGATTCGGAGTCAGTTTCATCATTTCCGGTAACTTCTTCCGCTTCTCCGGGTGTTAACAGTGACCTGTCTTCATCAGGTTTCACCGTTCGTTCAAACGCAGGAGCCTTCTGAGCTATTTCAATCCCTTTTGTTATTCTGGCTAACCGGGCTTCGGCTGCTTTTCTGGCTTCTTCGGCTTCAGCAGCTATTTTTGCCATCGCTTCCACTTCAGCCGCTTTTTTAGTCGCTTCCGCCTCGGCGGCTGTCTTTGCCGCCAGAGCTCTAACGACTACTCTGGCTGCTTCGGTAGATATTCTGGCTGCTTCAGACTCGGCAATTCTCCTGGCCTCTCTGGCTTCATAGGCACCTCGGGTCGCTTCGGCAATTCTCCTAGCTGCTTCAACTTCAGCGGCTACTCTGGCTGATTCGGCGGAAATTTTTGCCGCCTCTGCTTCGGAAACCGCCTTGGCAATTCTCGACTCAAAGTTGCCCGTACCTGCTCTGTTAGTAATTCCCGGTATATCGGATTCGGCAGGTATATCGGCCATTCCAGACTCGTAAGTTCTTCTTGTAGCTTCGGCAGCTCTCCTGGCTGCTTTTATTTCGGCAACTTTCCTGGCTGCGTCAGCCAAGGCTGACATTTTGGTTTCTTCGGCAGTTTTCATTTCTTCAGTATCTCTCCGGCGTCTTAACAGGCTGCGTTTCTTTACAGGATAATTACACCACTGGCAATAATCGCCGGTGGTTGTTCGTCCGCAATAAGGGCACGTAGCCATTTATGAAAAATCCCTCTATTTCAAGGCTAAGGTCATCCTTAACACTGGTATATTGTAATCCATTATGCATAATATCATACGAAAGTACCAGATTCAGTGCCGAAAGTCCATAAAATAGTGGAAATTTCATAATATTTATATAAATTTGAACTTTTCTTTGATGGGAAAAAGGGCAATAAACTATTTCCAGGCGTATATTGTGGGGATTTTTATTATCAGTTCCTATTTATCAGAGGGTGAGCGGTGTTTATAAGGAAACTTCCTCGGAAATTCCCCTAAGTCTTTTAATTGCCTCAGTAGTTCCTATTTTAAGTGTTTTCAGTTCATAAGCTATGCGCTCTATCTCTTCAAGGTGTTTCTTGATGTTTTTAGATTGTTCACGAGCAACATTCAATGATAACAGTGATTTAAAATATTTAAGATAAGATTCTGAGTCGGCTTGACTAGCGGCTTTTATTGAATTTTTTATTTCTTCCGCTTCCCGCAAGACCCTATCTCTTGCTTCAATTCTATCCTGTTCATCCACCAGTATTTCGGCTTCAGAGGTGTAATTGTGAGGATTTTCTGTTCCGGCAAATGTACGGGATAGTTCGAATTCATGGGTTAGCCTGGTTGTCTCGGCAACTCTCACTACCTCACCGGGCAGGTCAAACAGTTCAACGGTCTGTTGGGCTCCACTATTATACTGGTTATTATCATAATTGCGGTATCCACACTGTAAGCATACTTCTTCGAAGTCTCCGTAAGCTGAATCACAGAGCAGATCTCCACCACACCTGGGACAACCCTTTAGTTTATAATTCTTTCGGTTCATTTTATGCACCATATGAAGCCAGCAGTTCCGCTATGTCTTCCCGCCAGAACCGTTTGATACCATCCGGAGCAGTGCTGCAGGGGGTAATGGTCCCGGCGGCTACCCATGCTTCCACAGTAGTCATGTTAACTCCGAACAACCAGGCTACTTCTCTGGAGTTCACGGTAATAATAGGTCTTCTGTTTTCAGTTTTCACCACAGAACGTTCATCCAGATGTACGTTATCGGCGAAAGCCCTGTCCAGGGTATTTACTTTTACCATTACCATTAGAAATACCTCCTGTGAATTATTCGCCATTATCGATACTGACAATCCCAGAGTAATTGACATTTATACTTCTGCATATACCCCATAATCATTACCGGAAGTAATACTTTGGGATATTTCAGGATATACAAAGGTGTCACCGAGCCTGATACCTTTGTGTATGTCCGGTGTTCTCTAAGGATAGCCGGAATACACTAAGGATATTTATTTGCCCGCAGAAACACAGGATTCTATAAGGAGAGCATGGCTTCCGAGTTTCATATTGACATTGGAGTTGCTTTCATTACTGTATTCCATTTATCATAACAAAGGAGGTTCCAATATATAGATATGTCTCCGGATGCACACTCTGCGGAACTCATTGAAGAATTGAGAAAAATCTCCGTTGAACTACGGACAGATGCCTTGAGAATGATTTATCGCAGAGGTCAGGGACACCCCGGCGGCGCTCTTTCTGCGGCCGAGGTAATAGCCGCCCTGTATTTTCATCATCTTCGTATCAAACCTGAGGTTCCCGATTGGGAAAACAGAGACCGCTTTATACTCAGCAAAGGTCATGCCAGTGCCATTCTCTATCCGGCGCTGGCAAAACGGGGGTATTTTCCGGTTGAAGAGCTTGATACCTGGGGAGAAATCGGGGGCCGTATTCAGGGACACCCGGACAGGCTAAAAACGCCCGGAATAGATATGAGCGCCGGCTGTCTGGGACACGGGATAAGCATTGGAGCCGGTCTATGCCTTGCCGCCCGGATAAAAGGTCTTGACTACCGGAGCTATGTACTCCTTGGCGATGGTGAGTGCCAGTCCGGTATTATCTGGGAAGGAGTAATGCTGGCAGCGAAGTACGGACTTTCAAGCCTGATAGTAATTCTCGACTACAACAAGGTCCAGCTCGATGGCCGGGTGGACGAAATTATGCCGCTGGAACCGCTGAGGGAGAAGTGGGCATCATTCAACTGGAACATAATGGAAATTGACGGACATAATATGGAGGAAGTGCTGGACTCGCTCGATGAAGCCTGCAGGAGCAGTGACAAGCCGACTGTTATCATCGCCCACACCGTTAAGGGTAAAGGTGTCTCATTTATGGAAGGGAAGGCGGAATGGCACGGTAAAGCCCCCTCAACCGATGAGCTGGAACAGGCGATAAAGGAACTGACGGGGAATGGCTGAGACGGAGTTTACGCGTAAAATATTCGGAGAAGCTCTGGCTGAATACGGCGCCATTGACACCAGCGTTGTAGTGCTGACTGCCGATGTCTCCTCTTCGGTTCTAACAAGTTACTTTGCCGAAAGATTTCCGGAGCGTTTCTACAATGTCGGAATTGCCGAAGCCGGAATGATTGATACAGCGGTCGGGCTGGCACTGGGCGGTATGACTCCTTTTGCCAACACTTTCGCCGCACTATTATTGAGGGCGGTAGAGCAGATAAGGTCGTGCGCCGCCTATGCTGACACAAATGTAAAAATAATCGGCTCCTACGCAGGACTATCCGATTTTAAGGACGGTCCAACCCACCATTCTATTATGGATATCGCCGTAATGCGCAGTATGCCCAACATGGCTGTGATTGTACCGGCGGATAGCACCGAGGTTAGAAAAATGGTACCGCTGGTAGCGCAGTATCCGGGACCCGTTTACATGAGAATCAGCCGGGCAGATATGCCGGTGGTGTTCAATGATTCCCACCGGGTGGAGATAGGAAAAGGAGTAACGGTTCGTGACGGTAAGGATGTTACAATAATTGCCAATGGCCACCTGGTAAGTCGCTCCATAGAAGCGACAGGACTGTTAAAAGAAAAAGGAATCGATGCCAGGGTGATAGATATGCATACCGTCAAGCCACTGGATATGCCTCTTCTCAGGAAATGCGCTGAAGAAACGGGAGCGATAGTAACGGTAGAGGAACACTCTATTATCGGCGGTCTGGGAAGCGCCGTTGCGGAAGCAATCTCCAGAGACTACCCGGTACCGATTGAAATGGTTGGTATCGCCGATAAATTCGCCGAGACAGCGCCGGACCATGACTCGCTTCTGGATTACTATGGCATGTCCGTTGAAGATATTAACGCTGCCGTACAGCGGGTACTGGATAGAAAAGAAAGGAAATAAAAAAGGGAGGGAGCGATGGCACTGCTCGAAGAAGCCGTAAAAGAGGTAGTAAATGTCAGGAATTATATCGGCGGTGAATGGGTTGAATCGAAAGGTCCGGTTCAGGAAGTGGTCAATCCGGCAACGCAGGAACTTATAGCGAGAGTGCCGATTTCTACCGCCGGAGAAATAGGTGACGCTATAAGCGTTGCTCAGGAAGCTTTCCCGATGTGGAGAGCGACTCCGCCGGTAACAAGGGCAAGATACCTCTTCAATCTAAAAGAGCTCCTCGAGGAGCATTTCGAGGATTTGAGCCGGGTTCAGACGCAGGAACACGGTAAGACGATTGATGAATCACGGGGAGAGACCAGACGGGGAATTGAAAATGTGGAGGTCGCCTGTGGCATCCCGACCCTGATGATGGGATATAACCTCGAAGATATCGCTTCGGGTATAGATGAATACCTTATCCGGCAGCCGCTGGGTGTCTTCGGAATAATCGCTCCTTTTAACTTCCCGTTTATGATACCGCTCTGGTCAGCGCCTTACGCCGTGGCAACCGGCAACTGTGTTGTTATCAAGCCGTCACCGGAAGTCCCGATTTCCCAGATGAAGCTCACCGAACTCGTCGAGGAAGCCGGATTTCCTCCCGGCATCTGGAATGTGGTCAACGGCGACAGGGATGTGGTAAGTGGAATGCTGGACAGTCCGTATGTTAAGGGTATTGCCTTTGTCGGGCGTACCTCAACAGCAAGAGATGTTATTTACCGGCGGTGCGGTGAGACAGGCAAGAGGGTTATCGCTCAGGGAGCCGCCAAGAATTTCATGGTAATTATGCCTGACTGTAATATAGAAGGCACCATTCCGGCGATGATGACCTCATTCTACGGCAATACCGGACAGAGGTGCCTCTCCGGTGCCAATCTTTTAATTGTCGGAGAAGATGATGGGTTCTATAATGATTTCCTCGATAAAATCACTGATGCGGCGAAGAACATTGTCATCGGCTACGGTCTTGATGAATCGGTACAGATGGGACCGGTAAAGGATAAAGGTAAGAAAGACAGAATTATTGAATATATTGAAACCGGCATTAAAGAAGGGGCGACTCTACGACTTGACGGAAGGAAGAATATAAAAATAACCGGCGATTATCCGGATACCTGTTTCCTGGGCCCAACCATTTTTGAGAATGTTACTCAGGATATGACGATAGCCATGGAAGAAATCTTCGGGCCGGTAATGAGTGTAATGCGGGCGAAAAATCTGGATGATGCAATTGAAACGTGTAATACCAGCCAGTACGGCAACGGCAACGCTATCTTTACCTCAAGTGGAAAGTCCGCCAGAGAGTTCCAGTACCGGGTAACCAGCGGGAATGTCGGCATTAATATCGGAATTGTTGCCCCGATGGCGTTTTTCCCGTTCAGCGGAATGAAGGACTCGTTCTTCGGCATACTGCACACCATGGGCCAGGAAGCGGTACGTTTCTTCACCGAAAGCAAAGTAGTCATCCAGAGGTGGCTGTAATATATACTTAAAATAAGGTGTAAATAAGAAAAAGCGGATTCTCTGAGAAAAATAGACGGGGAGTTTAAGAGGGGTGAAGCCCCTCTTAAACAAATTGCTCCCCCTTCCCCTTTTTTAAGGGGAAGGGGGACACAGGGGGATGGGGTTTCAATATATAATTATAAATTAATCCTGTTACAGGGAAGGGAAAACTTATTAATGATACTTCATACCGCTTCCGAGGTTATCAGCCTGGCGAAAGAGCTTGAGGACGAGTCAGCGAGATTCTACGAAAAATTACTGAAAGCTTATACACCGGGAAATAATATATTCCATGACTTTATCAAAGAGAATAATAAGAATGCCAGGCAGATTGAAAGAGCTTATTACGGGACGATATCAGATGCCATAGAAGGTACGTTTGCCTTTAACCTGGAGGCTGATAACTACAGCCTGGAAACAGGTCTAGCAGAGGGTGCCGACCTCTCCACTGCACTTAATACCGCTGCCGGTATTGAAAAATTAATCATCCGTTTTTACTCGGATGCCGCCGGACAATCACAGTCTCTCATGGCAGACGTGCCGAGGGTCTTTAAACTGCTGGCGCGGAAGAGAGAAGAGCGCATCGAGAAAGTGGAGGCGCTTCTCAAGTCTGCTCGGTCGGGTACTTGATAAGCTCAAAGATAACCCCGCCGGTTTTGTCCGTATCCAGATAGGCGAAACCGCTGCCGTCGGGACGGGTAAAATCCTGGATTATTTGAAAGCCTGCCTTCACGGCATTCTCCCTGCTTGCGGCAAGGTCTTTTACTTTAAAGCCGATATGGTTCAATCCCTCTCCGTGCTCCTTGAGGAAGTCTTCATGTATCGTCTTACCGTCGACAAGCTCAATCAGTTCAATCTCTATCGGGCCCAGATGAAAGAAAGCCCTTTTACCTCTGTAGCCGGCAGTTTTACCGTAATAGGTGGCATCGGGGTAGTCCACATATCTAACTTCGTAGGGACCAAAACCAAATGCCTTCTCGTAAAAATCTAAGGTGTCATCGATATTTTTCACAACAATACCTATCTGGCAGAAGCTTGATGGTTCCAGAATACTGTTTTCAGATGCTGGCGTCTGCTGAGTCATATTAATTATCTCCTTTTCACATTGGTTCAGAGTATTTTATGCATTAGTTGAAAGACCGTACCGTTCCGGATATATTTTCAGGTCTTTTTCAAAAATATCGATTATGGCTTCGGGGGAATCGAATTCCGGTTTCCACCCCCATTCATTCCTGGCATAGCTGTCATCGAACCTTTTAAGAGTTCTGAAATCATTCCCTATTTCCCGCAAAGATGAGTCCGGTTTATAGGTAACGGCTGTACCTGAGTAACGTTTGGTGAGGATTGCCTCCAGTTCTTTTGCCGAAACAAACTCCTGTATCCCGGCAACGTTATAGTTCATCATCTTTATGCTTTCCCGCGGTGCCTGCAGCACCATGTCAGCCGCCCTGGCGGCATCCCTTACGTATATCATCGAAATTGCAGTTTCCGGATAGGCGTAGATACATTCATAGGGCTTGCCCAGTATTGAGTCTTCAATCATCGACGGCGCCCAGTGTCCGGGCGTCCGCACGTTCGGCCCTATCATCTGGGCGTAACGGATTGAGCGGAAATCAAGCCCGAACTTCTTTCTATAGAACCTGCCCAGCCCTTCGCAGTAGAGCTTGCCGCATCCATAGAATGTAACCGGTCTCTGTATACTGGTATCGGTAAGAACTTCATCGAGTAATAGCCCATAGGTGCCGAAGGTGCTGGTAAACATCATCCTTTCCACTCCCAGTAGTCTGGCTGCTTCAAGGACGTTGTAGGTGCCGATTACATTGGTCTGAAAAGAGCCCCAGGGATTGATTTCTGAAACGTTGGTCAGCATCGAACCGAGGTGGCAGATTTCCTTGATTTCATTGTCCTTAACAACATTAAACACCTGCGAATAATTACTCAGGTCGCCCCGGACTATCTTTACCTCGTTTTCAATATCAGCTATGCGATAACGATTTATGACGATATCAAAGAGGACTACCTTTTCTCCGCGTTCGACAAGTCTTCGGGCAAGCTCGGCGCCGATATAACCGGTCCCTCCGGTGATTAGCCTGGTCATTATTCTCTACTCCTTTTTCTTCACGTACAGGGCTTTAAGCCGCCGGATAAAATCTCTGTCCCTCTTCTCGATTTCTTCATCGAATTTTTCAGGATTGATAAACCACGGTCTGCCCTCGGCGTAGCGCTGTCTCACTTTTCTGACGAGTTCCGGAGCAAGTCCCCAGCTTTCATCCGCTTCCTTGGCAGCTATACCGTCCAGAATGTCTTTGGGCCATTTCCATATTCCTGCGACGTCGTAGTGCATCATCGAACCTTCGAAAGGCATACGGAAACCGCAGGTGGTTGTTATCCCAAGTTCGATATCCTCGGCGCTTGCCACTCCTTCAGCCCAGAGTATATTCGCCTCGTGACGCATGGCATCCTGCAAACGGTTGATGATATGCCCGGTACGTTCTTTAAGAATTCTAACGGGCACTTTACCGATTGCCTCCATGAGTTTACAGGTAATATTGAAGGTCTCGGGCGAGGTGCCGGGACCTCCGCATACTTCGACGCCCGGCACGATATGAGGTGGGGCAAAATAATGAGTGATTACAATCTTGTCCTGCCGCTTCACACCGGAGCCGAAATCGCTCAGTACCAGCCAGGAAGTATTGCTGGCTATTATGGTATGAGGAGGGCATAGTTCATCCAGTCGATTGAACAGCCGCTTTTTATCCTCGGACCTTTCGACAATCGCCTCGGTGATAAAATCACTGCCAGCGGCTAATTCCTCGAGGTCAGTGGTGGCAGATATTAGACTTATGGCGCTATCGGCCTGCTGCCGGGTTATCAGTTCCTCCTCGATAAAGAGAGACAGAGCCGACTCCACGTTTTTTCTTGATTGCTCAAGGATCTCATCACTGACATCGTTAATAATAGTGGGATAACCGTGCAGAGCGTAATTAAGAGCAATGCCGTGGCCCATCGTCCCGGCCCCGACAACGCCTACTTTTTTAATATCTTCAAATTTCATATATACCTCCTGACAGCGGCTATACTGAAGCACCAGATTTTACAAAATGGTACTGCAGAGTGATATTATCATTTACCATGGTATTCTTCAATCTCAAAGGTATTAAGGCGTAGATTAAACCGGACGTGGGATGAATCGCTCCCTGCACAATACCGGCTGGTACGTAAAAGCGCATAGTGATAGAATGGGCAAAATATTAATTCGCAGGAGGAGAACAATCATGGCAAGTCCGTATTCGGTAATAATCGATGCCTATGCCCATATTTCACCGCCCCGGTATTCGGAAGCGGTACGCAAAGTATCCGAGCAGGTATACAACCAAATTTTAGGTAATACCCCGCCGCTGTTCAACATGGACGAGAGATTCAAGATAATGGACCTCTATGAGAATGTGGTTCAGGTACTGACCATCGGACCAATACCACCGATTGAGGAGTTTGCAGATGAAAAACAATCAGTAGAGTTGGCGAAACTGGCAAATGAGGAAATGGCTGAACTGGTACTTAAATATAAGACAAGGTTCGCTGCGGCAATAGCCCTGCTTCCGATGAACAACATCGAGGCTGCTCTGAAAGAAACGGACCGGGCAATAAACGAACTCGGCTGCAGAGGTATTTATCTGCACAGCAATATTAACGGAAAACCACTGGATTCACCGGAATTCATGCCGCTTTTCGAGAAAATGTCCGATTACAATCTGCCGATATATATCCATCCCTGGAGAAGTAACGACTTTGCCGATTATTTAACCGAGAATGAGTCGAAATATATGATAGCCGGC
>SMTZ1_10004839_pt1 | contig 13516 bp, 10 predicted proteins | sample DeeMarSWOR136_30_FD_25667 | JGI IMG/M metagenome (IMG submission 25667) | reverse complement strand
TCATTTGATACATATTTATCCAATATGGCTAAAGCTTTTTGACCATTCTCTTCATCGGCTAGATACCATTTTAAGACAACACTTGTATCTATGACTATTCGTGTCAACGTTTCTTCTCCAATTGTTTCTTGGATTCCTTAAAGACCTCTTCTGCCCCAATTCCTGCCTTCAAGAAAGCCGCTCTCGCTTCCATAATTTTTCTATGCCCTTCTACTTTCTTAGAGCGTTTATATTCCTCGTAAGGAATAATCACTGCAACAGGCTTTCCTCTTTTTGTCACAATAGTATCTTCTTTATTTTTATGGGCCTCCTCAACCAGGCGGCTAAAACCCTTTTTCCCTTCTGCAATGCTAACAGTTGTATCTTTCATATGACCTCCTAATTGGTCATCTATAATGACTAATTATATAGACATCAACTTCTAATGTCAAGTTAAAGATTCATGTTTTTAGGTGAGGCATATATTTTTTGGATAATATGAAAAGGATGTGGTTATGAGTCTGCCTTTGCCTTCAGGAAGGCAGGTTAAGGATTGAATGTCTTTTTAACTGAGGGGAACAACTTTATATCAGTATGCGGCAGGAATAATGCACCTGTAAATTCGTTCATGTAGTTGGGCTCTGTATTCAATTCAATGTAGGTCATTTTTTGAGCCACCTCTTCGGCTAAGGCTTTGTTTTTATCTGAAAGCAGAATAAGGTAAGCGCCGAGAAGAGAGCTATTTCCCAGATAGTGAAACTTCGCGCGCTCAAGATCAGGCAAAAGACCGATGCGGATAGCGTTCTCAATTTTCAAATGCTGGCCGAATCCGCCGGCAATGTAGAATGAATCTATTTTATCAAAGCTTAGACCAACGTTTTTTAACAGAAGCGAGCATGCGGAAAACACTGCGCCTTTGGTTCGGATAAGATTTGAGATATCATTTTCGGTGATAATCAGGTTTTTCCCCCAATAACTGTTTTTGTCTTCTTCTACGAGAAAGCCCTTCTCTTCTTCAACTTCGACAATTTTCTCACCTGCTTTTTCCTCGTCGTATTTTCCATGGCGGTCAATATAACCATGGATGAATAGCTCAGCCAGAAGGTCAACCAATCCTGAGCCGCAGATACCTTTGGGCTTGGTGCCGCCGATTACTTTATATTCGAGCTCGCCGCTGTCCGCCATTTTTACTTCTTCGATTGCGCCTTCTGAGGCAGGCATCCCGCATTTTATCCCGCTGCCTTCAAAGGCAGGACCAGCGGAGCAGGCGCAGGTCACAAGCCAGTCCTTATTGCCTACGACAAGCTCGCCGTTGGTTCCGGCATCGATGAACAAGGAAATTTTTTTTGAGTCCTGGAGCAGAGGCGTGCAAAGCAGCCCTGCCGTGATGTCGCCGCCTACATAGCTCCCCACAGCAGGGGCACAGTGAATTCTTCCTTCATTGTTCATTTTTAAACCCAGATTCCTGGACAAGATAGAAGGGACCTCGTTAAAGGTAGGGACATATGGCTCTTCTCTGATATAGCGTGGCTCAAGATTCAGGAGGAGATGGAACATTGTCGTATTCCCGGATAGAGAAGCGTAATAGATATCCGAGGGAGAAATTTGAGCTGCTCCTGATGCCATTTCAATGAGATTGTTGACGGTTAAAATAATAAGCTCGTGGAGTTTTCTTAATCCTTCAGGCTTTTGAGCATAGTTTATGCGTGAAATAATATCTTCACCGCCTGTTATCTGTTGGTTTAAACTTGAAACAGTTTTTTCGATTTTTCCGCTTCTAAGATTGACCAGATGAAGAGCTACAGTTGTGGTCCCGACGTCACAGGCAATGCCATAAAGCTTTTTTTCCTCGGATTGGGGGACTGCATCTATGATTGTCGCTTCATTTCTTGCCATGAATAGAATGACGCTTATCTTCCCTTGATCTTTGCGGACAGCATGAGCTAATTTTTTTAAGACAGAATATTCACAGCCTAACTTTTTTAAAGAGAGCTTTTTTTGAAGCGCTCGGCTGATCCTTTTCAAGTCACTGTAGTTATCTTCCAGAGTGGGAGGAGCGAGATCCAGTTCGATTTTTTTTACAGGGGGATCAATTTCGTATATTCCGGAAATGTTATCTCTCTGCTCTTCAAAAAATTTCGAATCAACGATACTCTGGATGGCCAGTTCACGGAACCGGGGAAGCTGGGCAGTGATGTTATCCGTTACTTCTGTCTGGCAGGCCAAAGCAAACCCCTGGGAAGCAAGCTTATCAGATAGGGCAGCCGATTGTTTGCTGTGGTAGGCGCCACTAATAATTTGAACGACGCAATCGCCGCATGTCCCTTTCCCTCCACAAGTTGTTTTCAGGGGCAAGTCGGCTGTCTTAACAGCATCAAGAAGGCTTGTTCCTGGCTGCACTTCAACGCTTGCATCAAAAGGCAGAAAGTTCACCTTGAATTCTTTCTTTTCTTTCTTAGGTTTTTTCTTTGTCATTTTTTCTTAATTTATTAATGGGTTTTGTCCCAAATTTTCATGATTGTATGTCATTGCGAGCCCTGAAAGGGCGTGGCTCAGTCTCACATGATATGTCATTGCGAGCGACCGGAGGGAGCGTGGCAATCTCAACATGTTTATAATATGAGATTGCTTCGTCACTTCGTTCCTCGCAATGACAGGTGAGGAATCTTCTTCGTTCCTCGCAATGACAGGTGAGGAATCTTCTTCGTTCCTCGCGATGACGCGTGAGGAATCTTCTTCGCTCCTCGCGGTGACACTGGAATAATTGTATTTGTATTAGAAATACATCTAATTATATCATGCAACTCTGGGACAATGCCTATTAATAAATCTTGCATATCGTATCTAGCATATTAAAATTGCGTTTTTGTTTTATATTCGATTGTTTGGGCTTATGTTAGCTTAACGCTCTTAACGAATGACGGGATATCAGAGGCTTCCTGGCAGCCCACGATAACTTCCCATCCGGGAAGATTCTCCTCTAAATCGCCGCTTATCTGGGCGACAAGCCCGGGGATCACAATCTTTCGCGTTTTAACCTGCTCCTCTAATTTAATATCTTTAATAAACTTGGCGATCGTTTCGCCCCCAAACTTGCCAGCAGCCCAGGCTGTGAGGACGGATTGGCCTTCAGCATCGGCTACTACCAGATGGGCTGAAATCCCCGAGTTTTCAATCTCTCCTGAGACCATAAAATATGTCAAGGAGAAATTGGTGGTAACAAAAACCGGCGATTCAGCCGTGGGCTCTCCTATGGGATAAACCTTGGGGTCAACCTGAATCGGCTTTTGAGGGTCGGTATAGATATTCTGGCGCAGGGTAAAAAGAGTGTAAAGCAGGGCTTTATCGTACTCAGGAAGAGCGATGATAGAACCGTATTTACAAAGCAGCATTGAAGCTTTAGCCAGCAAGTCGAATTCGCTTTCGGACTGGACATAGGCAAAAAGAGGATAGCCGAACGGTTTAAAGTGTTTCTTCACCGCGCTGCGCCTGAGGATGGTGTTATCCTGCAATTGATGACCGATATTCCCCGACTCAAGATTCAGGATCAAGTTATTCACTCCAGAGCTTCTTGCTCGCTCTGCCTGCTTCTCTAAATCCCCGAATGACTGACCGGTCAATATAAGATTGACATTAGCGGTCTTGGCCAGCTCGATGTCGTTATCTTGAAGTTCCTTTTTCAAAAGGACTGCAGGACGATCATCCTTTATAATTTCTATTCCTTCTCTTAAAAGCTTCTCATCAGCGCAGTTCAGTATGATTCCTTTGTTTGAGTTTTCTTTAACAAGCTTTATCGCTCGTAAAAAGTTTTCACTGTCTTTTGAATCATGGGAGATAAAGAACAAGTCTGATTGGAGTTCTTCACCCACCCGTTCGACCGCATAATCTTCTATCTCTTTTATTTTCGCCAGAAGCTTTTTTTCTCCCTCGGAGGTACGTACCTCTACGGCAATTCCTGTCTGGTGGAAGAATGTTTTTTCGTGGCGGAACATAACGGTTTCATTACCGACTTCTAAAGAATGTGCACCTCCTATCTTCACCAAACGAATAGGTGGTTCGCTTGCCGCCCCAAGCGTTGCTTTTGCCTCTTCGGAAGCATGGGGGCATTCGCTTAATTCAGTTTTTTTCTGAGCCAGTTTCATGGCAAAAGCCATACAGGTCGGAACGCCGCAATCACCGCAATTTGTTTGAGGCAGGAGCTTGAATATATCTAATCCGGATAAGGCCATGATTACTCTCTTTTTTTCGACTCGTACATCTCTGCAATCTTCTTTTTGATGACTTCAACAGCCCGGGGATGATACATGATCAGTAATTCTGCACCGCAGACTAAAAGACTCATTGCTGTAGCGATTTCCCAGTAGGCAGCTCTCTGCCCCAGGTTTCCCCAATCAGGATAATCCTGCTCTGAAGCCCAGGTCTCTTTGACATGAAAGCTTTCATACCCTGGATTTATGAGCAGGGGAAAGGCAAGCATTTTATCCCCTGCCAAGCCGTCGTTTCGAATTCTCTCCATGATAGAGTAGGTGTATTCCAGTCCGTATCCCAGAGTTCCTGTTAGAGGGTCCATCACTATTCTCTCTGCAGGGAAGTTCATCTCTGTTAAAAGAATATTCAGCTGCTTGGCAAGATTGACGTCTATCGGAGATTGAGCAACGAGTGTGTGATTGTAAGCGATACAGGCAGCAGCGATAGTCTTGTAATTGTCAGTTTCTACATAGTTTATTAGACAATTTTCGCCCTCCGTCGCTTCACAGACTTTCTTCATGACTTTGTTTATTTTCTCAAAGTGGCTATGTCCTGAAATGATGAGCGGCACACTTACACTCTCTAGCACCTGTTTAACGATTTCAGCTGCTTCCTCAGCGCTTTTATTTCCCTTTTCAGGATGGGTGCCTTCCAGGCGCACACTGATGAGCTCTGCTCCGTATTCCTCAACACATTTCTTGGCCATTTCCGCAGGCTTGTCGATGACGTCACGGAAATAATCCATTAAAGAACTGAGATATCTCGCCTGGGGTTTATCGAAAACTTCCATGGCGACGACTGGTCGATGAGGACATTCTCCCTCAAAAAAATGAAAGGGTAAGGCTGTGCCCCCGCCTATAGTAACGGTGTGCGAGCGCGTACCTCCTTGTTCTGGAGTGGCGCCGATCGTGACTTCAACTATCTTACCGGCATTGGTTTCTACAGGAATTTCAAAAGTCATTGATTTATTTTAAAAATGGGGCCAGGCCCCATTTTCTCTCCTGAATTTCTGCATTCATTCCTTCACTTCTTTGGTTTTTTCAAGATTCAGTAGTTTTATTAATAGTGCGTCTACTGCCTGATAAGCAGGAGAATCGGCAGTGATATGTGCTGTCGGCTTCCCGTTTCGATCCATTTCCAATAATTTTTCATCCTCTGGGATGGACTGGAAAAGCTTCAATCCCTCTTCTTCAATAGCTTTTTCTACTTGTTGGGGGATAGAATTTTGGATGCGATTCAGGATGAGATATTTCTCCCGGACGCGAGCATCCAATTCCTTTATTAGTCTGCTTATCCTTGCCGCAGAACGGATTCCTCTCACTGAAGGATCAGAAACAATAAGCAAATAATCGATATCCTGGGTTATTCGTCGGCTTAGATGTTCCATCCCCGCTTGGTTATCGATCAAAACATACTCGTAATTGGCGCTAAGAGTCCTAAGGATATCCCTCAGCAAATTATTGGCATAGCAGTAGCAGCCCGGTCCCTCAGGTCGCCCCATAGCAATTAGGTCAAAACCGGGCGCTTCCACAAGGCTGCTTTGAATCTTGTATTCAAGGAACTGCGGTTTCGTCATCCCGGCTGGCAATTTATGGGCCGAAGTCTTCGCCTCTTCCCTGATAGCCCCGATGGTTTCTTTGAGCTCCACTCCGAGCACATCATTTAAATTGACGTTGGAATCAGCGTCCACAGCCAGTATAGGTTTTGCCTCATGTTCGTTCAACCAGCGGATGATTAGGGCGGCGATAGTCGTCTTGCCTGTCCCGCCCTTGCCTGAAATCGCTATCGTTTTCATGATTTTTCAAAAAAAAGGGGGCAGGCTACTTTTTCTTGTATAGAGGGATATTTCCTTTCTTCTTTGACATAATAAATTAAAGAGACAGCAGCCGCTGGAAAAGTAGCCTGTCTCCTTTTTTCGACTTTTTTCGATATTTTATTTTATTCATTTTTCTTAAAACATCGGCGGCATGGAGAGTGCTGGATGTTTCTTTTTGGTGATAAATTCCAGAACTTCTTCTTCGGTTATGGCCACTGTATCGTCTGCAATCATCTTAGAAAAGTCCTCTATACCCTGCTGTTTTCCCAATTCCCGCAGCACCGGCTCCATCTCTTCTTTGAGAGCTTTATCCATCCAGACAATCCGCTTCGCACCTCCCTCAGCACTTATAAATTTTTGGCTTCCGATGTAGTGCTTGCTGTGACCGATGAATCCTGGAGTTTGCATCCCACCGCCAACAGTTCCGGCCAATGTAGAGAATTTCATGCCGATGGGCGTCATGCCCGTGTGATCGCGGTAAACAGTCATTATGCCGTTGGTTGAAGGCAAGACACAAGAAATGCACTCGAAACAGCCGCACGAGGTCATCGGGTATTCAATAATGCTGTACGCATTGAAGATCTCCAACATCTTGTGTGAGTTGTTGTATACAAATTCATTGATGTCCTGCCATTGACCTTTTGCGCCATCGATGACCTTGCCTTTCTTCACGGGTTGATTGGGCCCTGTTGGATTTATATTGTAAGCAGCTTTACCGTCCAACCAGTTGTAAGCGCCGCAAAGCCCTGAGCGCTCGGGAGTTATGATGCAGACATGATTCGGAGCAAATGATTGACAAAGCGTACAGGAATAAAACGTATCCACGGCTTCATCAGTCATATCAGCTATGCGGGCATCACGCTGCTGATATACCTGGCGTGGCACATTGATGAGGTCAAGGATCTCTTTCTCACGCGTATAGATTTTTATTTGGACTTTATCAAAGATTTTTCCGTATTCTCCGTGAAGCTTGGCATGGAGGATTGAGCCCAAATGCTTGAATTTAAAGCCTTTGGCTTTAGCTTCTTTGCTGATCCGGATCCAGTTGATATCCCGCTGGCCCATATGAAAAACGCCGTTAGCACAATTTATAAAATCATGGATTTGACGCTCCAGGATAGGCTCAAAATCAGGCTGCATTTCGCGTCCCGCCACCTCAGCCCAGATAGCGAGGGGAATCTTGCTTCCTTCTTCTACATCATCAATCTCAGGTCCGGTGACTTCTATCTTCCCGTCTTCCACTTCATCCAGGTTTTTAGTTGTTAAATACTCAAAGCCGGGTTGAGTCTGACCGGCCAACTCGACATGCATATCTTCCTTTCGTATCCTTTCGCCTTGAAAAGCAGGCCCAAAAGGAACCGGAATCGGTACCTTGGTTATGGTGATTTTTAAGCCCCTAACCTCGATCGCTTTGGATACAATTTTGTCAAGTGTTACTGGAGAGACCACATGTTCATAGGTACAGATCCCGGTAGGCAGAATCTGGTCGATGTCAGTCTCAGAGATTGTAGGGAAGCCGTAGTTTATAGCGCCTGCAGCCTGGGCATGCTTTTCATCATCGACAGGCCCCAGGGCAAGGACAAAGGCGAAGACTCTGTTTTTGTTGTAACGCAGAACTCTCTGGAAATCGCCTGGTTGAGCTCCGCCAAAGGAGAGGGCAACCCTTGTCGAGAAACCAAGGGAATGAATGGTGGCTGTTACATCGTTACCAAAAGGCACAAGTCTTGTTTCCCATCCCAGCTGGATCCCTTCTTCTCGAAGTTGCTGGGCCATGGATTTTCCGTCTGTGGCAGCGGACATGAATACATAAAGATTCTTTTCCTGCAGTTCCCGGGCGATCTTTACGGCCGCTTCGTTTGTCGGACAGTAGCCCACGCAGGCGGCAAAACCAGGGGCTGTGCCGTCTACAAACTCGATTCCTCTTTCTCTCATAATGACATCGCTGGCTGCGCCCAGCCAGAGCTGCTCATCAGTCGGATTAGGTTCTGGCAAATAGGGAAGTGGATTCTGAGTGTATTTGATGGCCTCTATTATTTCATCTGCAAAAAGAGTGGCCATACCGGCATCGAGGGTATGTCCGAGGTAGGGCAACCAAAGTTTCTCATCAGGAATAGGCGGAAGCAATTTTTTCGCTTCCTCCAATAATTCCTTGAGTCCTTCGAGGGTTTCGATTTTCATTCCCAGTATCCCGTGAGATATGGGGAGAAAATAGCCAGTATTCGGGAATTCGACTTTGGTCTGAGGGCTGTTTTCTTTAATTGCCTGATTAAGCTCTTTTTCTGCGCGAGAAACCAGTTTATGGGCTCCGCGAATGGCTCTTGTAGCAATGAGTTTAGACATATTACTTTTTTATCCTCAAATAGGGACATGCCCTATTTTTTTCTTAATTGCCAAGAGATTGCCACGCTCCCTTCGGTCGCTCGCAATGACATTTTTTCGTTTTTATCTTGTAGGGGTTTGATTCATCAAACCCACCTTGTTTATTATTTTTAGAATTTTGATTTATCAAACTTTCAGCTCTCTTCTCATCTTCATATCGTACAGAACTCGCTCTTTGGCTTTGCTTATGCCTAATTTTTCTCGCTTTTTGTTAATATGATCAATGATTAGGGCAGCCATTTTCTTCGTATCAGGCTCAACAGCCCACATGCCGCCAAAGATATTTTCAAATTCTTTAAAGATATGCTGGCAGAAAATTTCGCTTCCCAAGACCGGAAGCCCTACACCAAACACGGTGAAAACTCCCGAAGCAACAAAATAATGACCGATAGAGATGGCTTTTTCGCTCATCCATTCAGGAGCAGCTCCTGCTACAGGGAGTTCGCTTATATCTTTGCCCAAACCGCCGACTTTAACCATTTCCGAAAGTGCGATTAGAATGCGGCTGTTGTCCACGCATGATCCTGAATGAAGCACAGGAGGCATGCCTACCGCCTTGCAGACTTCGGTCAGGCCCTTTCCAGCCAATTTCTCGGCCGATTCTGGTGTGAGGAATCCAGCTTTGGCGCAAGCAATAGCCGAACATCCTGTCTGAACGACCAGGATGTCATTGGCGATGAGCTCCTCAACAAGGCTCACATGGGACTTGTCATGAATCACCTTGGGATTGCAGCAGCCCACAACTCCAGCTACGCCTTTTATCCTGCCGTTGATGACATTATCGTTAAGAGGAACGTATGAGGTGCGGAATGTTCCACCCAGCATGTAATTGATCGCTTCATGGCTGAAACCGGCGATGAGGTCCATTTTCTCTTTGGGGATATCAACCTCTCCCCTGTTGGGAAAATTTAGAATCGCTTCCCTGACAATTTCTTTGGCAGTCTGGAGAGCATTTTTTTCTGAGAATTCAAAATGTTTGACACCTTCCATCCTTGCCTTGGAAGAGGTTGTGACGAGTTTTGTATGAAAGCATTTGGAAACTTCAGACAGAGAGGGCATGATGCACTGGACATCGACAATCATGGCTTCCACAGCACCTGTGCTTACCGCCAGTTCTTGCTGGAGCACGTTGCCGGCAATAGGCACTCCATGGCGCAGAAGAATCTCGTTGGCGGTGCAGCAAATTCCGGCCAGGTTGATTCCCTTGGCTCCCTTTGATTTAGCCAGCTTAATCAATTCCTTATCCTGGGAGGCAAGGACAAGCATTTCCGGAAGCATGGGTTCATGGCCGTGAACCACGATATTAACATCCTTTTCTGATAAAACGCCGAGATTCACCTTGCCTCGAACAGGGGAAGGAGTGCCAAAGAGTATATCCTGGAGCTCGGTGGCAATCATGGAGCCGCCCCAGCCATCAGCCAGCGCTGTCCTTACCCCGTGAAGCATGATGTTCCGGTGATCACTATCCACTCCCATGTTGGTGCGGTGCATCATTTCCACGATTTCCCGGTCTATTCCCCGGGGTACAACGTCTAACTGCCGCCAGAGGGCTTGTCGCGTTTCAGGCGCCATCTTGGTAAAGGAGACTTCACCTTCTTGTTGGCCAAAATTTTCCAGTGCTTTCTCGGCAACCTCAGCGGCTATTTCCTCTTTTTTTCTGTCTTTAACTTCGACTTCCAGGACTCTGGCCACTTTTTTAAGCTTATTCACATCCTTGATAGAATATCCTGATTCTGGGGACCTGGCGGCCAAAAGAAGAGTTTTAGCCACGCCTCGTCCATGGTCTGAATGAGCTGCTGCTCCGGCGGCAATCATGCGCGCAAAATTCCGGGCAACAATCACCTCAGCCGTTGCCCCGCAGACGCCTTTCTGGGGACTTTTGCCGCGAGGATTGATCCGGCAAGGCCCCATGTAACAGGTGTCACAGCAGAGTCCTAGCTCACCGAAGCCGCAGCGAGGCTTTTGCATTTCTGAGCGATCCCAGACAGTTTCCAAGCCTTTCTGAGCGGCCTTTTCAAGCAGTTGATTGACCGTGCTGTCTATGCTTTTTTTCTTTGTTTGGGCAGTATTCCGCCTCTTCACTTTGTGTTCCGTTTTTTTCATATTATGTATCTATATCTTGAAGCGTAATATAAAAAACCGAGCTATTTCTAAACTTATGAAATTGAGTGTCATTGCGAGCGACCAAAGGGAGCGTGGCAATCTCAACCTTTTTTTATGAGATTGCTTCGTCACTTCGTTCCTCGCAATGACACGCAAAGGAGCCTTCTTCGTTCCTCGCAATGACACGCAAAGGAACCTTCTTCGTTCCTCGCAATGACAAATCCTATGAGATTGCTTCACCCTTTCAGGGCTCGCAATGACACGCGAAGGCATCATCTTCGCTCCTCACAATGATACGCGTAACTTAGCTCCTCGCTATGGCAGTGGTAATTGGAGATGCATCTATCAGCTATTGGTGCAGGCGCTTGCTTAGCTCTGAGAGATAATGAAATATTTTCTCGGATGATTCCACCGAAAGAGGGCCTGTTCCGCAGCTTGGCGTGAGTAAACACCTTTCCCATATTAAATTTTCACCTATTCCCTTATCTGCTAAATTTTTCACCTTTTCATTTAATTTCTTTACAAGTGAGTCTGGAGTTTCCTGGTTAATTTTTTCTGAAGTCGGGACTATTCCCCAGGCTATAACACCTCCGCCTTCCAGGAATTTATTTATCTGTTGGGGATAATAGCCAATGGTCTCGCCGAACTCAAAAGCATCAAAGCTTATAATATCTACACCTGCGTCGATCAAGATAGGCCATTCTGTATTGCCGCAGCAATGGGCTCCGGCAAGGGCACCTTCCTTATGAATAACCTCGATCACTTCGTTGATGAAGCTGACAACATCAGTCCGCTGCAAACTCACATAGGTAGAAGAGCCAAAAGCTGAAAGAATAGGTTCGTCGACAAAACAAACTTGATCATAGCCCAGCGGTTTAAATCTATTTAAAATCCAGCGGGCTTTCATCGTTATTCCCTTAACGACAACGTCTCGAAACACATCATTGTAGTAGATTGCCCGTTTGTTCTCATCCACAATAGCCAGTCCGAAAGTTATAGGACCGGTTACCTGACTTTTAAAAAATCTGATGGAAGCAAGATTTTTCTCTGATAATTTCTTCTCCATCTCGTAGATGCCACGGCTGTAATCCGGTGATATTTTGAAGTATTCCAGGTTTTCTGACATGTAGTTTTCGTAGAATTTCTCAAGCTCGCTTGTAGGATCGCCGCTTGTATCAAAATACATCCGTTGTTTGGCCTCATCCAGGACAACGCAGGGCAAGCCTTCACTGAATTGAATCTCCATCTGTTCACGGAAATCAATGCTTGAGAACTGGGGCCAGAGGGGCATCTCTGGAGCTGTGTTTAAGATAAGTTCACACGCTGCAGATTTGTCTTGGTGCGGGAAGCTTCCGATTCCTGTTGCCATACATCGTGGTTTAAAGGCCATACAAGTATCCTTGTTTAATTTGTAGGGGCTTGATTTATCAAGCCCACCTTTCATGATCTGGATTAGAAGCCATGTGTCTCTTCACGTTACTTAAAATAAATATCAATATTATCACATCATTCCTTTGTATGCATTAATAAAGAAAGGAGCATAAAAAAAGGGGACAGGCTACTTTTTCATAAATTTCGTAGGGGCTTGATTTATCAAACCCACATATTTAAAAAAAGTAGCCTGTCCCCTTTTTTATCATAAATCTATTTGCCGATTAATTTTTTCAATTCCTTTACCATCTCCTGAATCAATTCTTTTTTAGCCCACTCTTTTTGTTTTTCCTCCAAGACTTCGCCCAGTCCATGAAGGATATTTTTTTCATTATAGGTCCTCTCAACAAACGTAACTAAAAATTCAATATATTCCTCTAGTGTTTTCTCCGTTCTCTCCATTATCAATTTTTCATTTATTTTAAAACCAAGCTTCAAAAGATAATACGCATCAAAGAGGTCTCGAGCAACAGGCATCCTGCGGTCCGATAAGGCTACTAACTTGTTTGTAAGAATTGTCGATTCATCGGCTATTTTCATCTCAACTCCCAAAAACCAGATTGGTTTATAAGTGTTATTTACCCAGATCCTCTTATTGAGTTCAACTTTGATATTTGGAGCGTCCTTTTTATAATCCAAGAGAAAGAAAACTGTAAATCGCTTATTTTTAAAATTTCTAATTATTGTCTTTTTCGAAAGTATAGCCCTTAGAATATCAACATCCTTCTTTTCAAAAGGGCTTAACAGGTCAAGATCTAAATCAAAAGAGATTCTAGGCAACTCATAGAAAAGATAAGCGCATGTCCCACCTTTAAAACCCAATTTCCCGCTGAATTCTTTGAAAATATCCACAAGGATTTTTATCAAGATTTGTTTGTGTAATTCCTGGTTAAATCCCTTCTTTGTCATGATGCTTCCAGATACTTTCTGATTTTTCTTTGAACAGTTTTTGGATAAAAAGAAGAAATCTCTTTCAAAAAACCAGGATTAATTTTATCGCTGTTATCCACGTTGGGAAGCAGATTAAAGTAAAGACAATCCAGAATGGCGCGCTCAGGCATGGCTATGGCTAAGTTGTCTCTGTAGCGGATACCCTCCAGATTAAAAAACAAGGAATCTTTCATCGCATAATATTTATAAGTTCTTCCTGCTGCTTTTCTTTCATAATTTAAGAGGCTTGCAGAAGTTACAGTTTGGCTGGCTTGGAAGGAGACTTCATGATAGAAAAGGGATGAGTGTAAAGAGACATAAGAAGGGGAAATGATGAGGTTGGCCAGTTCATAAATATCAAACTCCTCGTCTAAAGCAAAATAACCCCTTTCAATTCTTACGATAAGTTTCTTATCAGTCATCCTTTTAGCTATGATTTTTGCCGTATTTGGATTGCTCTCCCATAAATCCTGAAGATTTTTCATAGAAAAAACCGTTTTTCCCGTGCCGGATAATATTTTCAATCTTTGAGCGTTATTCATTATTTTTAATGATGGTTAACAATATTGTATACTTTTATTGTAAATAATTAAGATTGTTTGTCAAGATTTTTGACCACTAAAAGGTGGG
>SMTZ1_10004838_pt1 | contig 13516 bp, 15 predicted proteins | sample DeeMarSWOR136_30_FD_25667 | JGI IMG/M metagenome (IMG submission 25667) | reverse complement strand
GGATTGTTTCCAGATTGGATTTCTGGTATCTGTGCGCCGTCACACCAGTGAGATGGATGTTCTCGTCGATAAACAGATACGTAAATTAACCTGCAAACAATAAGTCCGAAAATACAGACAAATCAATCCTGACGTGCCGGGTCCCGTTTTGGTCGGTATCCAATCTTTAACCAGACTCAACCACATCGCAACTGATAGCTGATTACTTATAGGTCTACCTCTTAGGAGCCTTTTAAATATTTCTTTATCCCTAAAGCCCCGCCCTCGTTAAGCCGAACCTAAAATCCGGAGCAGTTGTAAATTTAATTATTGAAAAACTCAGGTCTCGTGGACCATAAACAACGATATAAAAGACTGCGTCTGCTCATAGCTAAGCTCAACAAAGAGCGCAAAAAGCAGGCCAAAAAAGTAGATATACTTTGCAATGACCTCATTGCAGCGCAGAGAGATTTTATCAAAAGACTAAATACCATCAGCTTCGCAGCGAACTTCTATGAGTCAATCATCGGAACAATCGATTTGAGCAGCCTTCTGTCCACCACCAGCAAAGTTATCAAAGACGAAATCGCCGATGCGAATGTCGCCTTCTTTTTGCGTCAGGCAGAGAGCTTTGAATTGCACTTATTTGAAAGCGACCAGCCGATCGTTCTTGAAAAGCAGCATCTGGAGAATTATTTTACACTCGAGCTTGTGGACAATATCTGCAAGTCGAACAAAATATGCACACTCGATGATATGTTGGTAATGGGTCTGCAGGGTAACTTAAACGTGCTAAATAAAATCTCAGCTGTTACAATCCCGCTGGGCCACCTCGGCACATCACTGGGCTTTATACTGATTTACCGCTCATCAGAAAACAAATTGACTCTCGCCCAATTAAACAACATCTCTGCTGTAACTCTGGGCCTATCGCGGGCGATTTCCTGCTGCCGGAACCTTTGTCATTCGGGCGGTTAGGGACTCTGCTGCATGGGAAATATCCGCCTCGAATCCCCTGTGCATCAAACCAAAACTTCATCCCGCACCACGCAATACGAACCGCTATCCGGAGAGTCCGAACTAAAAAACTAAACTACCTGCGAAATGCGAGATAAGACTTTTGCTTGTGTGGTATTCTCCACCAACGTGGTAATCTTAACTTTTTTACCCACAATCTGCTGTTCTCGCAATTTTTTGTTTTTTAGATTTGAGAAAAATTAAGTTGCCGCCTAATTTTCTTGCAATATCATTTTTCTTTGATAAAGTTAAATGGTTGTTGAAGCTTGCCGGGCAGGTAGCTCAGTTGGTAGAGCAACGGACTGAAAATCCGTGTGTCGGCGGTTCAATTCCGCCCCTGCCCATTCGGTGTCATTCAAAGACAAGCTGTCTTTATCACTTCCTAAAGCTTCGGGTTCACTCAACTTATAGCAATTTGATATTTTATTTTCCCCCTTGTTTTCAATGCCAACTAAAGACGACTGGTTAAATCCAGAGTAAGCATTTTTTGTAAGTTTTTTGTAAGCTGGTTTGTAAGCGCTAACTGGCTGATTATCTGTTCCGGTAGCTTTTTGAGTTTGGCTCTTGTTGCTGGGTAATGTTAAATCCGGTAAATCTGCTACTGCTTTGGCTTCCTGTCCTATCAAAGTATGCGTATATCTGCTCATAGTCAGGTTTATATCGCTGTGCCGCATAATTTTCTGAGCAACTTTGGGGTGTACTCCGCTTGCCGCTAACAAAGTTCCTGTTTGGTGTCTCAGGGAATGGAAATCAAAGTAAAGCTCGTCTTTGACGTAAGGGATACCAGAATCGGCTAAATCAGCTTGCAACATCATCGAGGTTCTTGGAGTTAATTTTTTGTAAGTACCACCAAAAGCCTTAGTATCGGGTAACTTTTTCTTGAAAAACTCTTTTAATTCTGTGGCGGTATCAACTCTTAATGACTGAACAGCTTCTTGTCCATTTTTTGTAAACTCTGCTGATACTGTAACTGTAAGATTATCAAAGTCAAAAGAGGCTATTTTTAAGCTTCTCAGTTCATTAGCCCTAAGCCCTGTTTCAGCGGTTAGCCTGTACAGGCAAAGCCAGTACAGGGGCCAGCTCCTGTTTGTAAACCATCCTTTCAAGCTCATCTGGGTCTGCCACTTCACTCTCATCCAAACCAGGAACACTGCCAAATCTGTTTTTAGGCTCTCTCTTTAATAACGCCGACTCAGGTACAACCACATCTTCACACAAAATCAAACTTGTCTGTTCGTGCATGTTAAACACCTCCTGTCTTTCGAGACATTTTTGTACTCGAAAGACGGGGTATCGGGGTTTCGTAGAAAGTTTTTCCCTCACGGAGTAGAGATGGAAAAACCGAAAGGGACAATAAATTAATTAGTTATTACTCTGTGTGTGACAATGAAATTGTCACTAAGAGTAATACCGCCGGCTTCGACCAATTAATTTATGTACCTTTCGCCCCTATATGCAGGAAAAGAGATTATAAGAGAAAAACCAAAGGGGTTTGTCTCTTAGGACGTTGGATTAATCTTTGATTAATCCGACAACGAAGTTCTACCTTACCAAGGATTTTACCCGTAATCCGAAGGATAGCCTTCTCAACTAAATTAAAACATTATACAACATTGAGAAGGGAAAAGTTTATGTTAGAGTTTTGCGAAAAACTCTGCAATAAACTTTTCGGTAAAATCCGACGTTAAACCGACGCTAACAAATCATCTCAACCAGCACGAACAAAAAACAATAAGCTTTATTATCACATGGTTGATTGAATCTTCTCTAACTGTTTCAATCTCTCCATGGTTAACTCAGCCTCAACCATTACTGTCAACTCCTTCCTGATACACAACTGTTCTGCTCGTGTCAAACACTCAGTCAACCCAAACCAGCCCATCAGGTCATCAACAGAAAGAATCTGGCCAAACTCGTCCGTGGGTAACTTGCCTTGACTTCGAATCCAATCGATGATTTTTCTTAGCTTATATATGTTCATTTTAACAACTCCAGTCAAACCACTCCTATGGTGGTTCGCCTACTTTATAGTGAACCACATTAGACAAAGAGAAGGCCCACTGAGCGCACCTCGCAATAAATTTTTAGGACGTAAGGCCGACCCGCTATAGGGGAAAAGTTTATGAAAACAGGCCTGCGTGACCTGGGCGTAATACTCTCTGTGCTCCGAAGATAATTCTTAAAACATCTCCATGGGAAAAGAATGGACACTTCTTAACGTCTTTGCCGACTCTAACGACTCCTTCACACGCTCATCAAACTACCTGCCACTCTAAAAAACATCCTTCGATAGTCAGACATTTTGATAAGACTATACTTTGAAAAAAACTTAATTCTTAAGTCTTCGGAAAGCATTCAAATTTGGCCCGGAGCTATAACCTCAAAAAACCTTATGCTTTATTAATAATTGCCACTAAGCTAAAGCCTCTTCGGAACAGCATATTATCATCAGACTCCAACACCAACTATCAAATCTTTCAATACCACCAAGCAGATACTAAACCTGAAGATATTATTATGAAAAACGCATCTTTAAAATATAGCCTGAGAGTATCACTTAAATAAATATCCTTTGAAAAAAAGAAAAAACAAACAATCCGGGGAGAGCGCAGCGTTACTTTTATATTTGGCTTTTAATCAAACAATCAAAACAGCGTGACACCAAAAAACCTTGTATATGAAAAAACCTCCCTGACATTTTCCTTCTACGAAAAAATACACGCTTGGTTTGCCTTTTATTAATACGCCTGAAAGCAATACGTAAAGTCTTTATTTGCTATCATGATTGATTTCATGATATCATAAAAAGCCTTGAATTTCCGAATATACCCTTCTTTTTCTTTCCTGATTTGGCCTTTTAGAAGTCATACCATACATATAGTCGGATTAGTATACTTCTCCTAATTGTATACAATAGAAGAACTTACAGAGATCCCCAAAATTAATTAGTAGACAATTCGGCCGTGCCCGAACCCGATTTAGTAGACAATTTGAGCCCTCTCAAGCGTATTTAGTAGACAATTTAACCGCCCTCGACCCTGAATTAATAGACAATCCAGCGGTGTTCAACCTGAATCAGTAGACAATTTAGAAACAGCTGTTTTTCAGGAAAATTGTGTTCTCCATCGCTCGATCATCGCCTGCGAATAACCGGGTGTAACTTAAATGTCAGGGAGTAATTTTCCACTGGACGGTCTGTTAGTAATAGTAGAGGTATGTATTATTTTTTACTTACTACTACCCAAAGACGACGTTTATAAATCCTTGTAAAAGAGACTTTGCAAAGATGATGTCACTGGTGAGTAGCTACGAAATCGAACGCAAAAAGCAAACACCTGCCAATAGCATTTTCTATTTTCCATGCGAAAATTACTCTCGGTCTTTGAGGCCTAAAAAAGCGCAACATTTATATAGGTATACTTCCAGTGAAGACATATGGATCAGATTTTCACATGGAACCAAGCAAAGTCCGTACCAAGATAGTCGGCCAGATACAGCACATGGTCAGCAGTGCGATCATTAAGGATAGACGTTTTCTTGATGATGAGCAGTTGATCAAATCGGAGCAATTAGCCCTATTGGAAGAAATCTTCAATGCCAATGTCCGCAGCTCGGAGATAAAAGAGCTCAGCAGTCATTTTGCCGCAATATTGCGGGGTGACCACCCCTGTCATATGGCAATCTGGGGCAAAACAGGAACAGGAAAGACACTCACACTGAGCTACTTTTTAAACCTCTTATCTGAGATGTGTCTTGCCAAGAATATACCTATTCGCTACGAACACCTTGATCTGTCCAATCCAAGACCCTGTTTCCGGGCACTTAATGACCTTGCCTGCCTGCTAAATGCAAGTAAAAGGTATCAAAAAGGCATATCTCTGGAAGAGATGATGACACGTATCGAAGCCAAACTTGCAGGTTACAAAGGTTATCTGATACTTTTCATCGATGAGGTAGATAATGTACGCAGAGATAAAGACAACTTTATGACTTTTCTTGTGCGAAGGCTACCACAGGGAATCCCGGCTAGGCTTATTTTAATCTTTGTTTCCAACCGCCTAGACTGGCCCGACCATCTTGACGCTCGGGTAAAGTCGTTCCTGAAGCTCAATGAACTGATATTCAAACCGTATAACGCTATTGACCTTCAGCATATCCTTCGCATTCGCGTCGAAAAAGCCATCAACCCAGAGATGATCGAATCTGGTGTTATTGAAAAGATTGCAGCAATGGCAAGCCGTGAGCACGGAGATGCCCGTAAAGCAATCGCTCTGTTGGCTAAAGGTGCTTATTTAGCAGAAAAGGCAGGGACAAAAATTACCCTTACACTGGTTGATAAAGCTGCAACAGAATTGGACAGGGATCGTTACCTTACACTGGTTCGCTCAGCACCACCACAATTGCAGGCAGCCATGGCTGGCGTTATTGAAGCCATCCGAAAAAATAAAAACGGCTCAATTGGAACTGGTGAAGCCTACGATGCCTACAAGGCTTTTTGCCAAATAGTCGAACTGCGACCATTGACCGGCAGGGCATTTGGCGATCTTGTTTCCGAGCTGGACATCTACTCATTGATTCGCAGCCGCGTTCTTTCCAGGGGCAGATATGGCCGAACCCGTGAGATCGTACTTGACCTACCGCAGGAATTGACAGAAAAAATATACGGTAGGATTCTACTGAACTTCGAAATACATAATTAAAGCAATGGTGCCTTGCAGCAAAGACTGCCAAGAATAGAGTCCTGAGGACCATTAAGGTCGCCGCCTACTACCCAGATTTTGGCAGAAACACCTTCAGGAAATATACGACCGCATTCTGTCAGCCATACAAATTTCGTGGGGAACATCTCCTGAGTCAGGTTACATAATGCTGCCAACCGACCGTAGGTATTTGTCAGAAAAAGCAGGCGAAATCCACGCAATTTATGTTTGAACACTTCTTCGTAGCGTTTATAGCCTTTGCTTTCAAAATACCACTGATAATTGACGATCTTCTGCCGAATATCACTCAGGTCACGTTTTGGACTGGCTAACGTCTCGGTGCCGCAGTCCACTTCAAGGAAGAATAGACACGTCTTTTTCTCGATTGAATCGCATGTGCCAAATACCCCATCAGGCGTAAATTTGACTCCCTGTTCGCCAGAATCCGGCACCGGTGAATAATCAGTTATGAGTACACGACCATCGGTACCCTGGGGCAAAAACGGGGAATTATGCGCCAGGAACTTAACGGACATCCTTGTAAGCACATTACCGATCTGATTCAGATGAATCCTGAACCAATTTAGTAAAAGCTGGTGGTCAGTACAAAAAGATTTGTCAATGAGAATACTCTCATATGGTATAGCTTTATCAATAAGCTTTTTCTCTACAAGGATCTCAACTCCACGCTTATTCAGTCCTAATAAACTTTCGGGTCGGCCGCGGCCCCGGCCAAATTCATACTTAATTGTTCGTATCAACCCTTCTTTTTCAAGAATACGCAAGCGACGCCAGACCACTTGGCGGCTCTTTTGATAAAAAGTTGTGATTTGAGTTGGTGTTAAGACCCTGTACTCTGCAAGGGACCTAAGAACGATGCCATCCTTACGATTCATCTTAAATGCCATTGTATCCTCCATTAATCAATGATTACCGTTATTTTGCACTTCTTCTTCCCCCTATAAGAGAGAGGAGCCAAAGCGGGGATGATTTCAGATAATTCAAAAAAATCAAAAAATAAATCCCTCAAAAGTTTTCCCATCCAAAGGGCCAAAAACTCTCACATAGTGAAATCAACACAGGGTTATGTCCTCTCCACTAATGGAGGAAGAGAGTTTTAACGTTGGTAATGAATTAATGAGGTGCAGAATGCGAAAACCAAAAAAGAAATTCAAATGTGGCTCGGTTTCGGCAAGCATTTGGGCCAATACGAAAACAGCGCATGGTGAAACGGTCAAATTCCAGTCAGTAACAATCAATAAAGCCTTCAAAGATGGTGATAAGTGGAAATACACGGAGAGCTTCAATATCGAAGACCTTCCTAAAGTTGTGTTGGTTGCGACCGAGGCCTACAAATACATAAGGCTAAAATCGACAGATTCAGATGAGTAAGACGTTAGACAACTCAGACAATCTAATAAATTCAGATAACAGATCAGGTTCAAAGCAACAGGACGTAAACCTGTCTGCACCATCTGGAATTGGTGATAACGGCTTTGAGTTGATGACTGAATCTGAAGTTATCCAGTTTCTCAGGATACCGGAGATCAGCAATTCAAAGGATTATCACAATGTCATTGAGCATCTAAAGAAATTTCGAGGCCTGCCCAGAATTCATATATGTCGTAGGGCTTTGTACCCCAAAAGAGCCATTTTGGAATGGGTGGAGAAAGAAACTGATGTCGGGAAATAACACTTGCGCTTTAGTCCGGGTTCGAGTAAAATCTGCTTTGTATCGTGTGAGCTGAACCGACGTCAGAAAGGAGGTAATATGGAACAGTTGGTTAAGCTCAACAAACGGCCACGGTGTCGTGGTCGGAAATTTACTTATGCCTTGCGTTATAAGGATGAAAATGGAAAACAAAAATGTGAAAGTCTTGGGCACACGAATCTACGAAAAGCTGAACAACAGCGTAAGCAAAAGGAAAAAGAACTTCAAATTGGCTATGTTGAACCAGGTTCTCTGAAGTTGAGGGATTTTATGGAAGACAGTTTGACAAAAACTGGTGACCAGATCAGAGAAAGCACTAGGATTGATTACTGTGAAGCTATGGAAGATTTTATCGCGGTAATGGGTAATCTGGACTACCAATGTGTCCAGCAAACCCACGGTGAGTTCTATCGCCAAACATGCCTTGATCGTGGTGACAGCCCGGCAACTATAGCCAAAAAGCTACGTGGCCTAAAGAGGTTCTTTTGTCTGGCAGTTCAACGCAAACAGCTGTATGAAAATCCACTCCAGTATGTCAAACTCCCAAAAGTCCCGAGACAAAGGATCAGGATTTACACAGAAGAGGAAACTGCCCGTATGTTAAGAGCTGCTTCACAGTTCCAGAAGCCTGATGTTCTCGAATGGGATTTGGTGATTACTCTGGCAATAACAACAGGCATGCGGAAAAGTGAGCTGCTCAACATGGTATGGAGCGATATCGATTTTGGCGAAATGACTATTGAGATCACTCCCAAAAAGAATACTGATGAAACATGGGAATGGAGAATCAAAGACACTGATAGCCGATTCCTACCTCTTAAAGAAGATGTTTGCCAATTATTAATCGACCTCCAAAACCGAAGGCCGGCAGGTTATCCTTATGTATTTGTTCCTCCTAGCAGGTACAACCACATCCAAAAGGTTCTGCGTCCTAAAGGCAAATGGACCCTTTCCAGTGCCAGAAATAGCGTAATCAACAACTTCACTAAGCAGTTCAACAAAATATTAGCAATAGCCCACGTGAACAAAGGGACTTTCCATGATATACGCAAGACCGCCATTACTGATTGGTTCCGTCAAGGCTTGAAGGAATATGAAGTAATGACGCTCGCAGGGTATGCCAATTTTGCTACGACTCACAGATTCTATTTGGCTGTTGCAAACGATTTGATTGATCGAGCAAGAAAAGCAACTACACATCAGGTGAGTCAGGAACTGCTGCAGCGGTGCTCCCAAAGCAACCAGAAAGGAGCGAACCGATGATTCAATTTTTGGGACGTTTTGGGACGCGGCGCATTTTTGAGGGTTTAAAGAAAAAGGCCGACAAGCGTAAGTGCTTGCCATCCCTAAACTTATCTAACGAGGCCGACGCGACTCGAACGCGCAACCTTCGGATCGACAGTCCGATGCTCTAACCAATTGAGCTACGGCCCCAACTGCTTTTACGGCGAACAATTATATCCATTCACTATAGTCAACAAAATTTTTTTCTACAACCTTAACTACAACTAATTTGTAGTTTACGATACGGTTGTAATATTTAACTTTATGGTTGTGGTTAAGGATATTAATTATTGGTAAAACCTAAATTTAAAAGAAAAACTCGTTTCGACAAGTTTCCACTTACTTTACACCCAACAGGCCAGTATTGCAAGAAAATTAAGGATAAACTTTATTACTTTGGAGATGATAAGAAAGCAGCACTGGAGCGTTATCTTGAAGGGGCCGCTTATTTATATGCTGGTAAAGGAGTATTATAATTGAGGCTTTGAGTTCCTTCGTGTTCATAGGCAAAACGGACTACCTGCACAGTCGTGGTTTTACTGTAATTTTTCACATCCCTGCACTTAATTTTACGGCCTCTTGTAAATAAAAATGCAAAAAACTTCAGCACAAACGCAACGTTCATAACATCTGTATACAAAGGCACTTAAAGAGTATCAGAGAAGAGCTCGACGCCATTGTCAGGAATAGGTAAAAAAATTATTTTGACACACTACCAAATTTTATTATAACATCCCAACATAATCTACTGCCTCGACCGAATCGGTTGAAACGGTTGAGATGTGAATCGGTTGAATCAGTGAATACGCATTTTGGTGAAGCACGGAAAACAGCAGCTTCAACCTTGTGTTGACAACCGATGATTTGACTTTGAGAATTTGGCAAGGAATGTCCTGAGTCGGGTCGCGTAGAGATTCGCTCTTGAAGACATATGTAAATCTCGGCACGCCGGGACAAAAAGTTTTTGGAAAAGGCAGTAGTAACGTAAAACAAGGCTGCGCTATTCATTGATATATGAGAGGGGACCCCATTTTGCGATAGGATGCAAACATGGGGACGCCGGCCTCATACATCGAGCGTGGGTAGAGTACCAGCAATGGAGTGCGGAAATTTTTTAGGATTTCTCCGGTTTAACAAGGCGGTTAAGAAAGATTTAACCCAGCTGGTTATCCAGATGGATAATCGGCTGGGTTTTTTTACATCAATAATTTTAGCTTCGGCAAATCGCTGGAGAAAACTTTAATAAAAGTAAAAGGTATTTTGCAGAAATCTTACGGCAGCTATGAAAGGTTTCTGGAGACTGTAGCAAGGTTACAAAGTATGCTGCCCGGCGGCTAATTGTCGCCTGTAGCAGAATCGTGGCAAAAACCCGAGTTTAATGTTTAAATCTGCTACCGCAGTAGGTCGGAAGCTGTGATTAGCTGACTTTATAACTCATTATAACCAGATGCCTTAAATGTTTGCTCTGCAATGCTGCTATAGTCTTTGTTTCTGCAAATACGGATTTGCATAAAAGCAGCGAAAGGGTTTACCGCGACCGACGGGGACGGAGTGTAGGATAACCGTAACATTTAGGTTTTCTGTGACTGCCGCAAAGACCGTTTTTAAGATAGAGCATCTTTGTATTTAATATAGATTTAGAGGTTTTGAAAAATGGCTGTTTCTACTATGACAAGAGAGACCAAGGTTGTTAATGAGCTTATGCTGCAGAAGAATTATCTGACGACGACTGAGCTTGCGAAACTTTGCGGGGTCTCGCGCTTCACCATCCGCAACTGGATCAAACAAGGCAGGATTAAAGCCGTCAGGACTATTGGAAAACAGTACAGGATTCCCGTATCCGAGGCTATATCTTTTCTTGAGACTATGCATCGTGAGACGACTGATGAGCCCAGGAATGGTTTAGCCGCCGGTGCATTACGGCACTGTTGGGAGTATCCCCAAAAAACGAGTTGTGATAACGAATGCAAAAATTGCTTAATATTTGGAAAAGAGAGTGATTATTGCTTCATAGTGGTGCGGCAGTTCGGCAAAGGGGTGATTCGCTGCCAAGGCGATTGTTTGAACTGTGATTACTTCGGAGAGTTTTTCGGCTTTTACAGCGAAAGTTCGCAGGTCGAAGAACCGCTTGATGATAAAAGTAAAAAGACCGCCGTAGAAAAGAAAAAATTTCTGTATAACTTCGCCTATAGTGTCGGTCGTGGTGTACACGTTCTGAAAAGAAAGGAGTAAGGCAAATGGTAGAAAAGTTGGCATTCAATATTTTGGGGCTGTACGTGAACAAGTTCCTGGACAAGCTGGAGAGGGCTTTTCAACTCGATTCCAAGGAGTTAATCGAGGTTTACCGTGAAAGGGTCAGAGCCTGTATTAAGCGCGGCGAATATGATAAGGCAATCTCGTTATGTCAAAAAACGCTTAAACTTGATAATGTTGATGTAGAAGCTCATTATCAGTTAGGTACTGCCTATATGGGCAAGCGGTCAGCCGAGGATGCGATCGGTTCATTCCAAAAAGTGCTGAAGCTCGAACCGGCCCATGCAGGGGCACATTTTAGACTTGGGGTTCTCTACGACAAAACAGGGGCATTTGATAGTGCAATTGCATCGTACAAGAAAGCAATTAAGCTCGAACCGCAGCGCGCTGATTACCATTACACGCTGGGTATGGCCTGGGATAAAAAAGGAGATCATAAGAAGGCTATCGAATCTCTCAGCAAGGCAATTGAGCTGGCTCCTGATGAGGACAAGTACCATTACCGTCTTGGATTGATTTATGATGGACAGGGGCAACACGATAAAGCTGTGGAGGCATTCAAGAAAGCGTCCGAGATCGAGGAGGCAGAATGGTAGGAGGTCCCTTAGCAGAAGCTCCGGGTGTGGGCTTTGAAAGAGGGTTCTGAAATTATGGTGAAATGGCGAAATAGAGAAAGACATAGATGAGCCGTATTGGTGCGATAGTAAAGAAACTGTATGGAGAGGAAATTAAGCCCGCCGCCAATAAGGCGGTTGGAACCAAGGATGAAAGGGGCGGCAGGATGCGAAGGAAGCTTACGGCTTTGAAAAACGCTCTGGGCAAGCGGCGAACGATGGTCTGGGTCATAAGAATTGTCGTGGTCCTGGTTGCTTTGTGTGTGGTCGCAGAAGCCGCTTTCCAATTCAACAGATTCGCTGCGTGGCAAACTAAAGTGATGGCTCGCCGGGCGGATGTTGAACGCGAATATCAGAGGAGGGAAAATTTAATACCTAACCTGGTTTACGCAGTAAGTAGATATGGGGCCTATGAACAAGGTGTGTTCAAACATGTTTCCGGCGTTCGGGCTGAACTGATGAAGATACAAAATTCAGAAATATCACAAAGCCAGATAAGTAGTGTATTGGAAAAAGCCTTATCCAGATTAATTGCCTGGGCCGAGGAATATCCGGACCTGAAAGCCACGCAGTCGGTTCAGGATTTGATAAAGGAAGCAGCCAACACTGAGGATAGAATTGCCGATGCAAAAAAGGAATATAACAAGGACTGCGAGGTCTTTAATCAATATCTGTCAGTATTTCCTGGAAATGTATTCGCGTTTATTTATCGCTATAAGCCTCTTCCATACATAGGTCTGGAAGATGTCAATGTTCCTGTGATCGACCTGGATATGACAAAACCGGAGGCAGTTACAGAGAAGGGCCTGGAGGTCCCTTCGAACAATCTAAACAAAGCAGAAGGAGTAAAAGAATGAAATTAGGAATCATTGGTGCAGTTGTTCTGGGGCTCGGGGTTTGGGCCTTGCGGTATAGCTGGTGGTTTGTCGTTGAAATCGTTCAAGGGCTGATTGCTCTTGGACTGGTGGTAGGCGGAGCGCTGGCTATAGCGATTGCAATAAGAAGAATGTACAGGACGAAACAAACGGCAGAGAAGTAGAAGGACGCCGGGAAACTATTAGACAAAATAAGAGGTGGAAAAAAATGAGATTAGGAATTATCGGTGCGGTTGCTCTGGCGCTTGGGATTTGGGCTATGGCAAGCTGGTGGTGGTTTGTTGTGGAAATCATTCAGGGGCTGGTTGCTTTGGGACTGGTCATAGGCGGGGCCTTGGCCATCGTGATTGAAGCAAGAAGGATGTACAGGGCAAAACGTACGGCGGAATAAAAAAACAACTGCACAGAGTATTTGCTCGAAGGCCTGTAGCTGACAAATTGGTTAAAGGCGGAAAGGCGGCGCAGAGATGGAAGAAAATATGAAGGCAAATAATAGAAATTTAATCACCGTATTAATTACGTTAATTATTCTGGTTGTTGTTGCAGTTATCTACTGGGACCGCCAGAATCAGCGCAACTTTCAACGAACCCAGGCCGAGATGCGGGGTGAACTTCTGGAAGAATGGGGCCCCCGGGCACGGCAACAAACCCAAGCGGCGTTTGGCGCCAAGCCCGTGGCTTTTTCCAAACAGATTTCATACAAAAACATTGTCGCCAGGGTTGCTCCTTCAGTCGTAAGCGTTAAGGTGGGCTCGGCTTTCATTAATCAAGATGGACCGGCAGCCCCGGCACAGCCTGTGGCCCTGGGCCAGGGCAATATTTGGTCAAGCGGAATGAGCGGTTATTTATTCTGCCCAAATTGCCGTACAAGAGTGCCCTGTAGAAATGCAATGGCTGCGGGTCCGGTCAATTGCCCGAGTTGTGGAATTTGTATGGTGCGAGGCTGGGCCTGTCCAATCTTGCCCCAAGCGCAGCCGCCGGTAGCCCAAAACCAGCCCGCAGATCAGTCGCAGGACGGAACAGGGCTTGGACAATATGTCTGGGGGGGCAGAATGGGGGGGTGGGGAATGGGTCCCGGGGGTT
>SMTZ1_10005520_pt1 | contig 13517 bp, 9 predicted proteins | sample DeeMarSWOR136_30_FD_25667 | JGI IMG/M metagenome (IMG submission 25667) | reverse complement strand
TAATCATCAATGTTTCCTTGAGCAAAATGGGCAATTATAACTTTAAAATGAGGTAATAAATCTGGAAAATTTGATTGCATTACATTCCTAGCAGCTCTAATTAATTTTCCAATTTCTAAGATTGAACCGCGACCCCTTGTGTCAAAAATAATAGGTAAGGAAAAGCTAGCAGCCTCAATAAGAATATTAATTACTTTTTCAGATGTCATTTTGTCAATATATCCTTCTGATCTAGGATGCAGTTTTAATCCTCGCAGTCCTAATGTTTCTCTTATATATTTCACTTCATTCATAGCCTTTTGCCCCTCCATAGGATCACATCTTCCATAACCAATTAATTTCATAGAAAATGGAAACCGAGTCGTAAAACGTGAAACATTTATGTTACTTGCTCTATATAATGCTTCTGGCATTTTATCTCTAAAAGTATCTTGAAAGGGAAAACACACACCCATATCTATAAAGGAATAAAATTTAGATTTCTCCTTTAAATCAGAAAATCTTTTCCCTAATTTTTCAAGCTCGCTATATAGTCTATCTATAAAAGGAAATGGCGTAAAAGACCATGAAATTTTTGTAAATTTACCATCTAATGTAGTAGTAAAAGACTGTTCTCCAGTTTTCTCCCAGTCTGCTTTTACTCTACCTTGTAAATTACCCCAAAAATCGAAAGTACCAACTCCTGGAGCCAATGGATTCATCATTGTGGCTCCATCTACATCTTGACCAAGATGAGAATGAGCATCAATCACAAGTAGATGTTCGACTCTTTTTTTTCCGTCTTGTTCTATGCTACATGTTAACATTAGTTTATCCTCTAATTTTTAATAATGATAACTAATCTCTAATTTCTTTTGGAAGAGTTAAAGTTCCTGTAAGTGGATTATTTAAAGGATCTTGGCAATATTGAATTGTAAAATATATCAAATCATATAATATACTTGGATTCTCTCCATTCTTTAATTTATAATCATATAGAGAAAGTTGATATTCAGCTTCCGTTATCGGTGGTTCAGCATAAGAAACACTCCCAAAAACAGATTGTAAAATAGGTTTCATAAATGGTGAATAAAGAAAACCTAATTCCTTCAATTCATCTTTCAAATAGAAAAACATTCGCTGCACAGCTTGCATCATATAACGTACTGGTTGATTTTTTGGGCCTAAATACTGCTCAGCAAATTCAGAATCATATTGGGCAAGATTTTCCCGAGTGAGGTCGGGAGCAGGTCGAAATAATGAAATTAAACCACGATCAATAGCACCCTTACGATTAGGAGCGATTGTATTACTCCCAGCATCAGGAACCCAAACACCACGCTTAAGTAATTTTCTTGCCTTATAACACATCGCTTGTATTAAAAGTGCTATCCCTATTCGGCGACAAATTGAGATTTGTGCATCACTTATACGTACTTCAATTGTGCCCCAATCGGTAAAAGGGAAAACATCTTGAAAGCGACCATCCTCTAAGCTAGCCTTCTGTACGACTTGTAAAAAATAGTTTTGCGAATTTTGGTCTGATGAAGTTAAATATGGTATAAAATGAGTAGGATCATTATTGCTTAACATGGTAGTATTATACTTTAATCGCAAAGATCTCACGCAGTTCGGCGCAGTGATTCTATTATTTATAATTTTTACAACATCTGTAGGTTTATTGTTTAAAATAGGTGAATTGCATGTGAGAGCAATGATATGTGGTATAAAATTTCTTATCATACAATAAGCTTGAATTTTCTCTAATTCTGATTCAAAATTGCCTAAATGAGAGTGGTCAGCTTGACTTACACCTCTCATATATTCCCTAGTTGCTGGATTTATAGCAGAAGCTATTATATGCAAATCTTTAGGTAATGTAGTTTTGGCTAATAGAAATAAAGTGCTAGCCCAGAAAGCTAATTCTTCTACATAGGCGCAAGGAGGAGTGACAAGCTCTAAAATATAAGTTATTGCCGTAACATTTCCATCTCTTGCAAATGTATCGATATCTACATAAGATTCTCCCAAAGCATAACGTATATCCATAGCATATCCCTTCTCAAGATCTTCACGTCCCCAAGGGCGAGCCAAGACTTTTTGTCTAATATAGTCTGGTACAGGAAGAAAATCATTTCTCCCATCATACAAAACCTCATCCATAATTTTAATGGCATCTTTTACAATTTCTCTCATTCGAAATACCATTTCTTCTCCGGGAGGATATTCTCCATTGTCATCTGCTATTATTAATTCCATTTCAATACCGTGGGTAAAGGGTAAAGGCGTCCAATGTTCAGTATCGCTAAGCATTCCTGCCCATGATCTTTCTGGGATATACACTTCTCGGTAATCTGACCCTAGAAATAACTTATCAGCAGATCTATCAATGCTATTTCCCAATGATATAGTTGGTGCTAATATTTTACCTTTTTTAACATATATTTGAGATAAAGTGTCTGATCTATCTCCAGATTTTTGTTTCTTCTTTTTATCTTTCTTTTTCTTCTTTTTTTTGTCTTTTGCCATAACAGTTTTCCCTTCTGATTACTTTCCGCTAAGTTCTAATTTAAAATATCTTATTATCTTTTAAAATATATATAAAAAATTTTGATTTTATACTTATCTTTACTTTAATGTAATGATTGGATTAAAGTTTTAAAAATATTATAATCGTTGATAAATTCATAAGATAAGACTAAATTGATAATTTTTGATTTGTTTGCGGGAAATATTTGTGCAAGCTCATTAGATATTTTACCTCCTTTAAATATAGAATCGTCTATAATCAAATTAATAGTATCTCCAACTTTTTTAATTTTTGAATAAAGCTGATCGCTTAAAGCACTCCCAGATGATATTATTATCGTTGGTTTTCCTAAATATGGAATAAAATCTAAATTAAAAATTAATAACTGACCTGGAACACTGCTAATATCTTTAAAAAATTGGTTCAATGAAGCCTTGAGGGTGTTTAACTCATTTTGATTATAATTCCCTTTTGATGGAAAGACATAATATGCTATTGATTTATTTAATGAATATTTCAAATCATTATAAACACGATCTAATACTGGAAAAATACTAAAATCAAAACTAAATAAAGATAAAAACAGTATTGGAAAATTAAAATCATTTACAAGAACATTATTACTGACATTTCCTCCAATTAAACTAAAATTTTTAATTTCGGTATTAATTTGAGAAACAAGTGTATTCAATAAGAAATATTGAGAAAAAACTAAAGTTGCTTCAAATTCAGTTTGAATCTCATCAACCATTACATAGATAATATCGAATAAATTTTTTGTTAATCTTTCTTTAAGATCTTGATTGGTAATACTTTCAATAATAGAATTAGCTGCAGCAGGACTATTATATTCAGCAAGAGCCTTAATTGCATCGTTTATAATTTCATAAGATTGTTTTCTTAATTTTCTGTTTTCAATGTTTTTACTATAGAAATTAAGGCTTAATTGGATGATTAAATTAAAAACACTAATTAGTTCAGATTTAACCTCCTGATCATATAAGATTTTTGCTGCATTAAACAAAATGGTTATTTTTAGAAAATCATCATCAATTAAATCTACTAAATTTTGAGTTAATAGGGGATTAGATTCATTTATTTTAACGAAAATATTACTTAGAAGATCCTCTTTAATAGAAGAATTTTGGATTAGAGATCCTGTTCTAACTGCTTGTTCGGGATTAATTAAAACTTGATCTAAAGCTAAAAATTTCAATATTTTGTGTTGGAGATCTAAATCTTGTAAATTTCGAGTTATTTGAACCATTTGATTAAATTCTTTGGAAGCATAAGCTCGAATTAAATTTATATATAAATTAGTTTGTTCAGTTTTGTTGGATAGCATGAATGCATATTCTAACGCTTTTAAGGGATTATTAATTGAAAGATACCCTTTTGCTATTTGTTGTATATTAGCATCTTTTTTTTCAAGCAGTTGAGAAGTCGGCGAACCCATGGATTGTGCCGAATTGAAATCATCTCTCAACGTTTTTAGCTGTTTTTCTGCCTTTTTTATTGCATTTTGATCCATATTTATAAAATAATCTTCTGAATTAAACATTTCAAACTTTTCAGTAATGCTAATAGCATGGGCTTTTAAAATTGTATTCATTTTACTAACAGGAACGTTATCTCTAACTTTTTGCACTTTTATCTTATATTCAGTAAGTTTAAGCCAATTTACATTAATAATTAATTTACCGAAACCATCAGAAGTTGGCTCTAATTTTAATATTATTTCCTTAGTTTCTCCCGGACCAAATTCTATATGATTGTTAAATTCTTCAGGTTCTAATCTAATATTTAAGCTTTCTCCTTCAAAATCGAACTTAAATGTCTCCTTTTTGCTTGAAGTATTTACCGCATGAATCTTAACCTCATTATCTATACCAGCAATCAACAAATTTTGCGGGAATTTTGTTATATTTAAAGAGATGATTTTGTCTATGCTTGACATAATTCAAAGGTTTTATTATTCAAATAATTAATACTAATTCTAAATATCTCATTATTTTTTAGGTTTAATAATTAATAAAGGGTTAACTACTTAAATCTTGACTAATTAAAAACAATAGGGTTTTATTTTCCCATTCTTCGATTTCTTCTTACATAATCTTCTAAATCTTCAATTACCATTTCTCTATTATAATCAGGCCACAAATCCTCTCTAAATTTAAATTCAGCATAAGAAGAATCCCATAACAAAAATCCTGAAATTCTAGCACCATCATCCATCCCAGTTCTAATAATATAATCTAAGGGAGGGAAATTTTTGGTATATAGATACTTCTTGATTAATTCTACATTGATATCTTCTGGATTTACACCATCATTGATTATTAACTTCACAGCATCGACAATTTCTTCATGACCATCATACATTATGCAGAGATTTATGAAATTTTCATCATGATTTCTTGTGAAATCAATTAGCTCTTGAATTTTTGCTCTTGCTTTCAGTGGTAACATTGAAAGTCTGCCAATAACACTAAATTTTACTCTTTCTTCTTTTACAATTGATTCATTAATAACAGTATCAACTGCTTTGACCATAATTTTATAAATATAGTTAAGTTCTTCAGGACTTCGTTTCTTCACATTTTCTAAAGATAATATATACAAACTTAGATAATGGATCCCAACATCAAAAAAATCAAATAATCTTTTTTTTAAGTTTTCATATCCAACTAAATGCCCAAAATTGATATCAAGATTTCTTTTTTTCGCCCATCTTCTATTACCGTCTACAATTAAACCTATATGTTTAGGAAGCTGATCTTTAGCTTTCAGTTTTAATTCTTCTAATTTAGTAGCCATTAAACCCATTAAAAAGTTGTATTAGTTTCAATATTAATATTAAATATTAGAATTATTAATTTTATCTAAAAAATTTTTTTATAAATATTTAAGATTTACTCTCTTACTAGCGTCTTATGGTTCATTAAAATTATCCCTCTTATAATGTTTCCCAATCTGGAAAATGCAGTAAAATTTTTGGACTCTTAATGTTTTTAAAAGAATAATAATATCATTCATTATATATACCACTTATAATAATTTGAATCATTGCGAATATTAGACCACTGAGAATTTTTAAATAAGCAATTCTTTTACTAAGAATAACACATTTAATTAGATAACTTTTTGAACAAATAAATATTATTTAAAAAAAAGGGAAAATTAACACTCTAAGAGATACAATTAATGCTTTCTAACGATTATTTATTTTCGAATATTGGAATTGACGCTCTATCATTTTACTCCACAAGATCTTATATTGACTTACGTGAACTTGCAATAGAACGGCATGTGGATCCTAATAAATATTCTAAGGGACTTCTGTCTAAGGAGATTCGAATCCCTGAAGTTGATGAGGATGTTGTTTCATTGGGCTTAAAAGCAGGTTATAATACCCTACAAAGAGGTGGTATCTCTCCTAAGAGTATTGATGCTCTTTTTTTCGGAAACGAAACTATAACATATAGTGTCAAGTCAATCTCTAACATTTTCGCTGAAATGTTAGAAATTTCTTCTAATTCAATAACTCAAGATATTTATAATGCATGCGCAGGTGGTACAATAGCAATTCTTAACGCAATTGGTTTAATTGAAAATAATATTATTAATAAAGCCCTCATTATAAGTGCAGATATCTCATCATATCATATTGGTTCTCCTGGTGAGCCAACACAAGGATCGGGAGCCATTGGACTTGTTATATCGAAAAATCCTCGAATTGCCAAATTTAGTAAAAATTTCGGAAAGGTTTCGGGAAATGTTAATGATTTTTTCAGACCTGCTAATGATAAAAATGCCCAGGCTTTTGGTAGGTATTCCCAAGATGCATATCTCAAATTTCAGCTTGGTGCATATGATGATTTAATTAGAAACATTGGTGATTTTCACGCAGATTTTTACACATTTCATGCACCATATTCTAAATTACCATTAAAATGTATGCAAGAAATTATAGTAAAGCGTTGGATTAAACATATAAACGAATTACCAAAATTTGAGAAAAAAAAGTTTAGATCGTCTATAATAAAGAAACTTGATCATTTCTTACATGACGTAACTGTATTACCAGAATATATTTATTTAAAATTAAAAGAAAGAGGGTATTCTTCTTCAACTTTAGAGAGATTTTCATATTGGGTAAATACTAATGTAAAAGAAAGAGTACTTCCTCAGTTAAATGTTCCAATGCACTTTGGTAATATGTATAATGCGTCCCTTTGGGCACAGATACTCTTTTTGCTCGAAAATCATGCTCGGGATCATGATACGCTTTATTTTGGCTCCTATGGTTCAGGGGCTACTTGTATTTCTGGGCTTTTAAAAGTTCAGGAAGGTTTTAGTGAAATTGTCAGAAAAGGACCGCATATAAATGATTTTATAAATTTAAAAGAGAGAAAAACTGTTCAAGAGTATGAATCTATTAAGAACGGTCATACTAAACCTGAAATATTCTTAGGTCGAATTGTAGAACATGAACAAAATAATAAACGAGGTTTTATACTTCATTATTGTGATGAAGGATGTCTTATCCCTAATATTAAAGGATTAGATAGCTGTCCTATAGGACATTCTGGATATCATAAAAGGTTTTTCCCACTTTTTGCAAAATTAAAAAGTGATCCAATTATTCAGGCGGATATAAGTGATCTAAAATATTTGAATGAAGGTCTAGTAAGAGTAGCTAGTACAGCCAAAAAAGATGACTCTTTAGAATATGAAATAAGGAGAGTCGAGAATGAAAATGAACAAAACATTAACGCGAAAGGATTATTAAATTGGAGTCCTATATACTTACCAATACCAGAAAAGTATTTAATAAAGAGAGATAATCAAATCCAAGATATATCTACTTCTATATTATATTGAATATCTGTAAATCAAAAGACCTCTTTCATAATTTAGATAGAATATAATTAAAAATACATTTTTATTTTTAAAAACTAAGAGAAATTCTTCATTAATTTAAAGAATAGTTAATGTTATTCAATAAGAGAGAATATGAAAAAGAATGAAAAATACGATCAAATTATTCAGTTAATAGACGGTCGTAAGCTTGGGTATGCAGAATTTGGCATTCCTAAGGGTAAGCCAATATTTTATTTTCATGGTCATGGTTCCTCTCGTCTTGAACCTAAAATGTATGGTTTTGATAATAAACAATTTAATGTTCGTCTCATATCAATAGATCGTCCTGGAAGAGGCTTATCAGATTTTAAAGAAAATAGAACAATTTTGGATTGGCCTGATGATGTTATTGAGTTAGCTAACAATTTAAATATTCAAAAATTTACGGTTTTGGGAGGATCTGGTGGATGTGCATATGCCTTAGCTTGTGCACTAAAGATTCCTGGGCGTTTGACTTATTGTGGTATTGTTTCTGGACTTGTTCCCGTTAACTTAGGTTTAGAGGGGATGGATAAAGGGAAGCAGAAAGAAATTAAATTAGCAAAAAATAAGCCCGGACTTTTAACTAAGTTTTACAAAATTATTCAGAAGCAAATTTTGAAGATGAAAGATCAAACGCTGGAGGAACTCGAAAAGACATTTCAAAAAAGATCTAAAAATTTACCAGAACCAGATAAACAAATCATGATAGATCCTAATAAAATACCTTTATATGTTGAATTAATGGCGGAACCCTTTCGTCAAGGAGTCAATGGAGTCATTCATGACATCAAATTATTAAGCTCAGATTGGGGATTTAACCTGAAAGAGATCCCATCAAGCATAAAAGTATTTCTATGGCATGGTGAATTAGATACTAGCGTTCCTGTTAGAATGGGGAGATTAGTATGTGAAGCCATTCCTAATTGTACCAGTAAATTTTATCCAAACGAAGCTCATGTATCCACGGCAATCAATCACATAGAAGAAATACTGGATATTCTAACTTCATAAACAAATAAAATTCTAGTATATATGAACCTACTTTTAAACAGATATAATGATTTAAAATTTTAGAACGAAGGTCTTGTAAGAGTAGCTCTTAATGGAAAAAAGCTATTTCTTTAGAATATGAAATACGAAGATAAGGGAATAAGAACGAGGAAAACATTAACGGAAAAGGATTATTAAATTGGTGCCCTATATATAACAATTCTAAAGAAAAACTTAACAAAAAGAGATTAATAATTCCAGAATCTCCCTGTTCCTCTTTAAGAAAAATATGAAATTAAAATATTATTCAATCTATTCATCGCCCCACCTCTTAATATCACTTTCAATACCTATTTGATCAAGAATCCTGCCAACAGTATGATCGAGAAGTTCATCAACGGATTCTGGATTAATGTAATAAGAAGCCAATGGTGGAGCAATTACAACACCCAACCTTGCTAGTTTAAGCATATTCTCTAAATGTATAGGACTTAATGGACTTTCTCTTACAATAAGAATAAGTTTACGATTTTCTTTTATTGTAATATCTGCAGCTCTCGTAATTAAATTATCAGAAATTCCATTAGCTATAGCTGCTAAAGTTCTCATAGTACAAGGAACAATAATCATTCCATCAGTTTTATATGACCCACTAGCAGGTGGAGCAGTTAAATCATCAACATCATAATAAATTGTAGCTGATTGTTGCAGATCAGTAATTTTTATATTAGATTCACTTAAAAGGACTTTTTCAGCTGCTTTAGATATTATTAATTCAGTTTTAATATTTTTTTCTTTTAAAAAATTTAATAATTTAACTGCTATTGATATACCTGAGGCACCGGTTATTGCAATAAGAATCATAATTTTCACAGATAATTGATTGTAAATTTAAATTTCTTCTAAGTATTAATTAATTAGGAATAATAATTATTTTTTGTATTAAATGTAAAAATGTATATTAAAAATTCTTTTCTAAGATAAAATAGATTGTTGATTATGTGTGGATATAATTCTGAAATTTCTGGTTTTTATAAATTATCAATAAAAAAACGCATAGAACTATTATCTAAGCTTATTAATTTTAATGAGAATGATATAAAACTTTTAGAGAATTTAGGATACTTTTCAGAGACTCAAATTGATACATTTATAGAGAATGTAATTGGTTCTTTTCAATTACCAATTGGGATTGCGTGTAATTTTAAAGTAAATAATAAGGATTATTTAGTCCCTATGGTTATTGAAGAACCTTCAGTCGTAGCAGCAGCTTCAAATGCTGCAAAAATAGCTAGAAAACATGGAGGGTTTCACTCTGAAAAGGTTCAATCAGTAATGATCTCTCAGATTCAAATAACTAACGTAAGAAATATTGAATCTACTAAAAGGAAATTAGAAGAAAATAAGAAACTTATTTTAAAATATGCAAATGAAAAAGATCCACTCTTAATACAATTAGGAGGAGGCGCCTTTGACTTTGAAATCCGGGAGTTAACAACGAGAAAAGGAGAGATGTTAATTGTTCATTTATTAATTGATGTTTTAGATGCAATGGGGGCGAATGTGGTAAATTCTATGGCTGAAACTATTAGCCCATATATAGAAGAAATATCTGGAGGTAAAGTATATCTTAGAATTGTATCCAATTTGGCAACTCACCGAATAGCAAGAAGTAAGGCGACTTTCGATAAGGATTTATTAGGTGGAGAAGACGTAATAGAGGGGATCTTAAATGCATATGAGTTTGCGTTAGCAGATCCATATAGAGCTACAACTCACAATAAAGGAATAATGAATGGTATTATAGCTTTAACAATGGCTACGGGAAATGATACACGCGCTATTGAAGCTGGTGCTCATGCTTATGCTGCAATGGGTGGAAAATATTCTCCATTAACTAAATTTCAAATTGATTCAGATGGAAATTTAGTAGGCGAAATAGAAATCCCTCTAGCTTTAGGTATTATTGGAGGCATGACTAAAATACATCCTATGGCTCGATTAGCTTTAAAAATATTAAATATTGAATCCACAAATGAGCTTTCACAAGTAGCAGCTGCGCTTGGTTTAGCTCAAAATGTAGCTGCCTTAAGAGCCTTAGCTTCAGAAGGAATTCAAGAAGGTCATATGGTTCTACATTCGAGAAATATTGCAAAACTTGCAGGTGTACCTGAAAAATTAATAGAAAAAGTAGCAAACAAATTAGTTGAAGATAAGAAAATTAGAGTTGACCATGCGAAAGAAATTTTAAAAAGAATACTTAATAATGAAAACCTTTAGTTTTATAAAAGGTGTTTCTGTAACTGAAAATATTAGTCAAATAGATTATTAGAAATCAGTTTTTGAGAGGAATGAAATTTATGGGATTTAGAGAATATATAAATAAAATTGATGAAGAAGGTTTTCTTCGAAAAGTTGAAGTTGAAGTATCGAAAAGATTAGAGATTCCAGGAATTTTAAAAGAGATTGAACCAACTCCAGTTATTTTTAATCATGTTAAAGAATCAGATTTTCGCGTAATTGGTAATCTTTTCTGTACTAAAAATGTAATTGCTTCATATTTCGGAGTTACTCCCGCAGATCTAATACCAATGCTCTCAAAAGCAATTACAGAACATTCAGAACCAGAAGTTGTTTCTAAGGCTCCTTGTCAAGAAGTTATTGAGTCTGTAGTTGATTTAGATCAACTTCCAATTTTATTCCACTGCGAAAAAGATGGTGGAAACTATATCAGTTCTGCTGTTGTTATTGCTCGAGATCCTGATTATGGTCAAAATATGGATTTTCACAGAGCAATGCAATTTACTAAAGAAAAATTTTCCACTCGAATAGTTAGTGGTCGTCATTTTCATAGATTTTTAGAAAAAAATGGTGAATTAGATGTAGCTTTTTGTGTAGGAAATACTCCAAACATTCTAATTGCCGGAGCAACTTCTGTAGATATTGGAATTGATGAATTAGAAATAGCAAATGCATTAGAACCCATTAAGGTTGTTAAAGCAAATTCAGTAGATCTTCTCATACCCGCAGAAGCAGAATTCATATTAGAGGGCTGTGTTTATTTAGAAGAAAAACATTCGGAAGGTCCTTTTGTTGATCTAACTGAGACATATGACACGATTAGAGAAGAACCCGTTTTTAAAGTAAAAAAAATTACTCATAGAAAAGATGCAATTTGGCAAGCTTTATTACCTGGCGCACTTGAACATAAAATATTAATGGGAATGCCTCGAGAACCAACTATATTTAATAAAGTAAATGAAGCAGGAGTAAAGTGTTTAGATGTAAATATTAATCCTGGAGGGTGTTCATGGTTACATGCAATAGTCCAGATTGATAAAAAAACAGAAGAAGACGGGAAAAAAGCGATATTTGGCACCTTTGCAGGGCATGGAAGTTGTAAACATGTTTTTATTGTTGATAAAGATATTAATATTTATGATCCTCTCTCTGTAGAATGGGCAATGGCAACTCGCTTCCAAGGAGATGTTGGAATGACTATTAAAGATAAAGAACCCGGGAGTAGTTTAGATCCTAGTGCTGAACCTGGAACAAAAATGACAACGAAAATCGGTTTTGATTTAACTAAACCACTTGTTGTAAAAGGAAAGAGTTTTGATATTGCAGAATTTCCTAAAATTGATATTAATAAATATTTCTAATAGAAGGAGTTGGTAAGAATAAAATTAACATCAGAAGAACAAGACATGCTTGATGGTAAGTACGGAAAAGCTGCAAAGAAGTCAATGGAAATTTTAACTACACTAGGAGAGATATTTGATGCTGAAGAAATGGTCGATGTTTATGGAGTTCAAATAGCCGGAGTTTCATATGCTAATCTTGATGAAGCAGGTTTGGAATTTTTAAGCGAAATGGCGGAGGATGGCAAGGTTAGAGTCTTAACAACTTTAAATCCAGCCGGAATGGATCGAGAAAATTGGCAAGCTTTAGGGATAGATGAAGAATTTGCTAAAAATCAGAATCGAGCAATTGACGCATTTGCAAAGATGGGTATAATTACAACTTGTTCTTGTACACCCTATTTAATTGGGAATACACCTCATTATAATCAGCATCTTGCTTGGGCTGAAAGTAGTGCCGTTTGTTATTCTAATTCCGTTATTGGTGCACGAACTAATCGTGAGGGGGGGCCAAGTGCTTTAGCGTCAGCTATTACGGGGAAAACGCCTAAATATGGGTATCATTTAGATGAGGAAAAATAATTGGTGATAGGTTGGTTGAATTAGGAAAAAAAATACCATATATAACAGGTATTTCTAATGCAACTGTTGAAGAACTCAAGTCATTTTGTGCTTCTATTGCTACATATGGTGGAACTGCGTTATTCCATATGGAAGGAATAACTCCAGAATATAATAAATATCCTAAGCCAAGTAATATTAGTCTTGAAATTAACCAAGAAGATCTGAATAAAACACGAAGGGAACTTATTGATGATGATCTTGAAATAGATTTTATTAGTATAGGTTGCCCTCATGCTTCAATTCACGAAATTGAGAAAATTGCCAATCTATTAAAAGGAAAGAAAGTAAAAAAAGAATTTTGGATCACAACAGCACGGCCTACAAAAAGAATAGCTGATGAAACCGGTTATTCTAAAATAATTGAAGATGCAGGAGTGAAATTTGCAGCAGATACTTGTTGTGTGGTTGCTCCAATTAAGAGACGTTTCAAAGGAATGATGGTAGACTCAGCAAAAGCATGTTATTACGGTCGAGCAAAAAATAAATTTAAAGTGAAAATTGGTTCAATTAAAGAATGTGTGGAGGAGGCAATAAAATGAAGTTAGAAGGAAGAAAAATCTATAAAGGTACTGCTAAGGCAGAAGCTATTGTAACTAAAGAGGGGATCTCATTTTATGGTGGTGTTGACCCTGATACAGGTAAAGTAGTTGAGGTTGGACATGAACTTGAAGGTAAATCAATAGCAGGAAAAGTTTTAGTTTTTCCCACTGGTAAAGGGTCAACTGTTGGGTCATATACTATGTATAGAATGAAAAAAAATAACATGGCCCCAGCAGCAATTGTTAATAAACAAATTGATACTATTATAGCAGTAGGTTGTATTATAAGTGAGATTCCTTGTGTTGACA
>SMTZ1_10012537_pt1 | contig 13519 bp, 10 predicted proteins | sample DeeMarSWOR136_30_FD_25667 | JGI IMG/M metagenome (IMG submission 25667) | reverse complement strand
TATTTAAGTCCCCATCTGTTTAACGAGCAGATAGGACCTCGGCATGCCGTTCCAGCCTCAATTACCTCCGTCGAACCCTTTTCGCCCCCCTTTCATTTTATCTTTTGCCTCTTCCCTCAAACCTCCAACCTCTTTCCTTTAACCCCTTTCCGCCTCTAACCTCTTCCCTCAAACCTCTAACTTTACCTAATCCTCTTCCCCCTGAAGCTCCTCTCCATCTCCCTTTCCATATCCTTCCTTTTCAGATCCTCCCGTTTGTCGTAGAGCTTCTTCCCCTTTCCGAGCCCAATTTCCACCTTGGCCTTCCCACCCTTGAAGTACATTTTCAGGGGAACGAGGGTGAAGCCCTTCTCCCTGGTTTTGCCATAGAGCTTACGGATTTCCCGTTTATGCATCAGGAGCTTCCTCGGTCGATCGGGATCGTGGTTGAACTGATTTCCGTGGCTATAAGGGCTGATATGGGTATCCACCAGGAAGATCTCATCGTCCTTGATGCGCGCGTAACTGTCCTTCAGGTTGGCCTTCCCCTGCCTCAAGGCCTTCACCTCGGTGCCCGCGAGCACCATGCCGGCCTCATAGGTCTCATCAATGGCGTAATCCCGGCGAGCCCTTCTATTGGTGCAGATGAGCTTCTCCATAGACGATCTCCGAAATCACCGGGCTATACCTTTGGCCCCCCTTGATCCCCTTTGTCCACACCCTCATCAGGACAAAGCTCAGGAAAAAGAGGGCGACCCCAAAGACCACGGAAAAGAGGTCCCCGCTTCCCTTTGGGTAGAGAGAAGGACCCACTTGGGGCCCCAACAGCGCGCCCACAATCAACGCCGCTACCGGCAGCATGTAAACCAGAAAGGAGGCCTTCAAGAAGGTCTTGGAAGCGACGGTCACCCTTACCTCGTCCCCTACCTTGGCGCCCACCTCATTTCGGGCCGCCACCTCCATGTCCGAGCTTCCCCCCACAGCCTTGCAAAGCCCACCGGTGCCACAGCTATCACACATGGAACTCCGTTTCATCTTAACGATGGCCAATTCCCCTTCGACCCGCAGGACAACCCCCCCTTCCTCCACCACCCTCGTCTCCTCTGGCCCTCTTTATCCAATACGAATGCCGTTTTTTGGCTCAAATGCTCTTTATCCATTATACCACAAAAATCGCGCCCTATCTACTTGATTTTTCAATGGTTTACATGACCGCACGGCTATACCCTCACCGGCAATTCGATGATGAACTTGGTCCCCTTGGGCTCGTTATCCTTTACCCGTATGTACCCGTTATGATCCGATATGATGGTATTGACAATGGCGAGTCCAAGGCCCGTGCCGGATTTCCTGGTCGAAAAGTAGGGCTCGAACAATTGTGCCTTATCCGTCTCCGGTATCCCGCACCCCGTGTCGCTGACCTCGATGGTAACCATCTGAAGCTCATCGTTGTACCCGGTCTTTACCGCCACCTCTCCTCCATTCCCTGTGCCCTCGATTGCCGAGACCGCGTTCTGGAAGAGGTTGATCATGACCCGTTTTATCTGATCCCGATCCAGATTCATGATGGGGATGCCGTCCCGAGAGTCGTGTTTGAACTCGATATCCTTGTGGGCCTGTTTGAACAGGAGCAGAACCTCGTTGATGATCTCGTCCAAGTTATTGGGGGTGGGCTTTGCCGCCGGCATCCGAGCGAAGTTGGTGAACTCGTTCACCATTTCCTTCAGCTCATCGGTCTGTTTTATGATCGTCCCGGTGCATTCATCGAAAACCGCACCATCCTCCGTCAGCTTGTCCCCATAGCGTTTTCTCAGCCGTTGAGCCGAGAGCTGAATGGGGGTCAAGGGGTTTTTGATCTCGTGGGCGATTCTGCGCGCGACCTCCCTCCATGCGGCAACCCTCTGGGCCTTGACCAATTGGGTCATATCATCGAAGATGGCCACGATTCCCATAAAGCTCCCCGTCTCCCCTCGCAGGACGGTGATATGAGCAAGCAGGGTCAGGGGTTGCCCCTTGGAGGTGACGGTAACCTGCTTCTCTACGGTATCCTTGCGGGTGGAATTGATCTCCCGAATCCACTCCTTGGCCACTTCCCGATATTCGGGATCCAACGCCTCCCGATACCGTTTCCCCAAGACCTTATCCGCATCGATACCCAACATCCGCTCCGCGGACTTATTGATGGTACTGATATTGCCCTCCTTGTCGATGGAGATTACCCCAGCGGCGATGCTCTTCAAGATAATTTCGATGTACTCCTTTCGCCGCTCCAGATCGATATTGGTCATCTCCAGCTCGTCCTTGCTGGCCTTCAGGTCATGGGTCATCTTGTTGAAGGAGTTAACGAGCTTCCCAATCTCGTCCTTGGCGGCGATATCGATGTGGAAATCGAGATCACCACTTGCCACCCTCTCCGTTCCCTCCGCCAACTCTTGAATGGGAATGGTTATCCCCTTGGCCAAATAGAATCCGAACCATGTCGCCGAAAAGACGATGAGCAGGGTGACCATCAACAGGGCCATGAGATAGCTGGACTTAATGGGCTTCCTGAGGATTTTCAAGTGCTTATAATCCCTGAAGGCCTTTGAGATCTCCACCATTTTGGCCGCCAGACTCTTTGGGACGTAGAAGTTGGTGACAACGGCCCCGATGACCGGCCCCTTCCCAGACGACGAGCCAAAGATGGGGACCACCCCGGTGATCAGCTCCCCGCTTCCCAGGACTTGGGTCTTTGAAACCTCCTTCCCCTTGAGGCTCTCCTCCAGGAGCTCCCGATTTGTCTCGGGAAGGGGATTATCGGGAATGTCCGCATCGGTTACCCTGGCCACCTGTTTCAGGTCCCTGGAAAAGATCTCCACAATTCCCAAGTTGTATTCGATTCTCTTGGCCTCCATCAATTTCTTCAGGGCGTCGATCTTCTCCCCATGAATTAGACCTCCCCTGGAGATGCTCCGGCTGATCTGTCTCCCGTAATAGATGGCGTTGTTGGCGAAATCGCGGTAATACGTTTGGGCAACCTCCAAGGATCCCTGGAGGGAATGCTCGACCTGGTCGCTGAACCACTTGTCCATGCTGTTGGTGATAAACCCCACGGAGACGAGAAACAGCAGGAGAGTGGGGACCAGGGAAAGGCTGACGAAGGCCACCACCAACTTCGTCCTCAGCTTGGCCCCCAAGATCCGCTGTTTCCTCTCGAAGATCAGTTTGACCAGATTGCGGATGACCAAGAAGATGAGCAGGAGCAAGAGGATGATGTTGATGTTGATCAGGCTGAAGACGATAATGTTATGGGCGATGGGAATCCCCTCGCCTATCTGCGGAAGCCGCATCTCGAAATAGGTGAAGGTGACGATGAGCAGAGAGATGATCATAATGATGTAGAACTCATTTCTCCGCTTCTTAGACTCCCTTTCTCCATAGAGATCCACCATGCCTTCTCCCCCTAATAGGGCCTAAGCCGTGAGGAAGTCTCCTAAGCTAATAGGTAAACTCATACCTGAGCCAATCCGTCTTCACATCCCAAAATGAGAGGAAGAAGAAGATATGCTGCAATCCGAAGGGTAATCGAACGGGGTCGAGCTCCGCCTTCACATCGATGTAGTATGTACGGCCCTTTTCGAGTCGGGCGGTCGGCAGGAGCTTCACCCCATTCACCTTGGCCATCAACTCCTTGGCCCTCTCGAAGTCCTTGACGGAGAGGCTGTGATTGTTCTCCTCAAAGTGGAACTGGTATTCCTTCGTTATATTGTCGTATTTGATGTGGTGTTTAAACTTACACGAGGCCACTTTCTTATCCACCCAGAGGCTCCTCACGAGATACACCTTTATCCGGAAGGTAAAGGTCGTGGGGACGCCGCTTTTGATCGCCTCTTCCAACTCTCCCGTGCAGCAGTTTATGACGGAGAAGCTCACCTCCATGTTCCCGTTCAGCTCTATGGCCAGGTCATCGATGGAGGGTCCCTTGGAAATGGCGAATCCCCGAGAAGCTGAGAGCGCAATGATTACGAATACGAAAATAAAACTCCTTTTCATCTCTTTTCTTGAATCCTTGATAGGAAGGCCTAGAAGGAAATTACCCCCCATGATAGATAATTTTCCCCCAAAAAGCAAGCTAAATTGAGGCACGCACGACGCAAAATACCCCTGCAAATATTGAGAAAAATGACCGAAGGTGATACGCTAAGTCCCGGTGGGTAAGGATCCAGCTTTCGGGACGGAGAGGACCCGATGAACATCGAGAGGCTCCTATGAAGCTCAAGGGAAGGGTTGCCGTTGTCACGGGAGCGGGACAGGGGATAGGCAAATCCATAGCCCTCAAATTCGCCGCAGAGGGCGCCGATCTCGCTCTATTCGATATCAACGCGAAGAGCTGCATGAAGACCGCACAGGAGTCCAGGGACCTCGGGGCAATGTCCGAGGGTTATGCGGTCGATGTCGCGATCAGCGAGCAGGTCCAAGGGAGAAGTGAACAGGTGCTCGCCGTCTTCGGCAGGGTGGATATCTTGGTCAACAACGCGGGGTTCGACAGGGGAGCAACCCTTCTAAAAGTGAGGGAAGAGGATTGGCACGCCGTACTGGATGTGCATCTCAAGGGGACGCTCAATTGCATCCAGGCCTTCGTCCCCACTATGATCAGGAGAGGCTATGGGAAGATCATCAATATCTCCTCCATTTATGGCAAATCCGGGGGGATTGCCGCCATCAGCTACAGCGCGGCAAAGGGGGGAATCATCGGCCTTACCAAGAGCATCGCCAAGGAGCTGGGTAAGAGCAATATCACCGTCAACGCCGTTCTGCCTGGTTTGACGGATACGCCTACCATCAGGAGGATGCCGGAAAGGTATAAGAAGATGATCATCGAGGCCACACCCTTAAGGCGAATGGCGCAACCGGAGGAGATTGCCAACGTGGTGGCCTTTTTGGCCTCCGATGAATCCAGCTACATCACCGGGGCCTCCATTGAGGTGACCGGCGGATGGCTGATGTAGGATCACATCTTTCCCCTAAAGGGCCTTGACTTTCATAAGAGAACACCATTGTCCCTTCGCTTCAATGCTTGCGAAGTGACCCTTTGGGGATTCGCAGGTGGGGAATACTTGTCCTTTCCAGCCTCTAAAGGGCTGGCCTTCTCCCTCCGTTCGGCTGAGCCCCCTTCGGGTCTGATCCTCAGGGTCGAAGACTCACGTCGAAGCCTGCTCACCCTCGATGGGTGCCCCACTTCTCTAGCAGATTACGCTCAGGGACAAAGGTGTTCTCCAGAGAGTCAGGCAGGGGCAGATCTCACAGACTTGAAATAGGGATCTCAATGATTATTTTTTAGTTAGGCGTGTTTTTCGCCGTGTAACGGTTCGTCAGGAGGAAATTCCATGAATGTCAACAGGATGACCGAAAAAACCCAGGAGGCCGTACAATCCTCCCAAATGATCGCAGGACGATATAATCATCAGCAAATCGATCCGGAGCACCTTCTCCTCGCCCTTTTGGAACAGCGGGATGGACTTATTCCGAAAATACTAACCGCCATGGACATCCCGGTTCAGCAGGTGAGGACTTCCGTTGAGAATCACCTTGCGGGCTTGCCCAAGGTCTCAGGGGCCGGGGCGGGCCAAATGTATATGAGCCAGAGGCTGAGCCGACTCCTGGATATGGCGGAGAGAGAGGCTGGCAACCTGAAGGATGAATACGTGAGCGTAGAACATCTCCTGATGGTCATGGTCGAGGAGGGCCCCTCGAACCCCGCAGGTCAGATCCTCTCCCGCGCCGGCCTCACCAAGAACGATCTGATGAGGGCCCTCGCATCCATCCGCGGTCACCAGCGGGTGACCAGTCAGACTCCCGAAGAGACCTATCAGCCCCTGGAACGCTACGGCCGTGATCTCACCCAGATGGCGGCCCAGGGAAAGCTGGACCCCGTCATCGGCAGGGACGAGGAAATTCGGCGAGTCATCCAGATCCTCTCCCGAAGGACCAAGAACAACCCCGTTCTCATAGGGGACCCGGGCGTGGGGAAAACGGCCATCGTGGAGGGATTGGCCCTCCGGATGATCAGGGGCGATGTGCCGGAAGGCCTCAAGAACCGCCGCCTTATTGCCCTGGATATGGGGGCCTTGATCGCCGGGGCAAAGTATCGAGGCGAGTTTGAGGAGAGGCTCAAGGCCGTGCTCAAGGAGATCCAGGAATCCGAAGGGCACATCATCCTGTTCATCGATGAGCTTCACACCGTGGTCGGCGCCGGTGCTGCCGAGGGGGCCATGGATGCCAGCAACATCCTCAAACCCATGCTGGCCAGGGGGGAACTCCACTGCATCGGGGCCACCACCCTGAACGAGTACCGAAATCACGTGGAAAAGGACAAGGCCCTGGAGCGGAGATTCCAGACGGTGCTGGTGGAGCAGCCCGATGTCGCCGAGACTATCTCCATACTACGGGGACTGAAGGAGCGTTATGAGGTTCACCATGGCGTCCGGATTAAGGATTCGGCCCTGGTGGCTGCTGCCTCCCTGAGCAGCCGCTACATTTCGGACCGATTCCTGCCTGACAAGGCCATTGACCTGGTAGACGAGGCCGCGGCCAAGCTCAGGACTGAAATCGACAGCATGCCATCGGAGCTGGATGAGATTACCCGAAGGGTGATGCAGCTCGAAATTGAGCGGGAGGCCCTGAAAAAGGAGAAGGACGCTCCCTCTAAGGACAGGCTGGAAAAGCTGGAAAAGGAGCTGGCACATCTCAAATCCCAAGCCGATTCCCTCAAGGCCCAATGGGAAATCGAGAAGCAAGCCATCTCCGGTATCCGATCCCTCAAGAAGGAGATCGAAGGGGTCAAGATCCAGATCGAGCAGGCCGAAAGGGAATATGACCTCAACCGCGCCGCTGAACTTAAGTACGGAAAGCTGGTCGGCCTGGAGCAAAGGCTGAAAGAGCAGGAGTTAGCCCTCGGGGAACGAAGGGGACCGAAGGCCTTGCTCAAGGAGGAAGTTGACGATGAGGATATTGCCCAGGTGGTGAGCCGCTGGACCGGCATCCCCGTCAGCAAGCTGATGGAGGGGGAGCGGCAGAAGCTCCTGAAACTGGAGGATGAAATCCACAAGCGCGTGGTGGGCCAGGACGAGGCGGTACGAATGGTAAGCGATGCCATACTTCGGGCGCGCTCGGGAATCAAGGATCCCAACCGTCCCATCGGGAGCTTCATTTTCCTGGGACCTACAGGAGTGGGCAAAACCGAATTGGCCCGAGCCCTGGCGGAGTGCCTCTTTGACGACGAACAGGCCCTGGTACGGGTCGACATGTCCGAGTACATGGAAAAACACACCGTGTCCCGGCTCATCGGTGCCCCACCGGGGTATGTTGGCTATGATGAGGGTGGCCAGCTCACCGAGGCCATCCGGAGAAAGCCCTTTTCCGTGATCCTATTCGATGAGACGGAAAAGGCCCATCACGATGTCTTCAACGTGCTCCTTCAAATCCTGGACGATGGGAGGCTCACCGATTCCCACGGCAGAACGGTTGACTTCAAGAACACCGTGGTAATCATGACCTCCAACATCGGCAGCCAGTTCATCCTCGATATGGGGAGCGATGAAAAAGCGTATGAACGGATGAAGGAGAAGGTGCTTGACGCCCTCCGGCACCATTTCCGGCCGGAGTTTCTCAACCGCGTGGACGAAACCATGGTCTTCAGGGCCCTCACCGAAAAGCAGCTTGAGGCCATTGTGGAAATCCAGGTGAATCGTTTGAGGGAACGGCTTGAGGAGAAGGGAATCACCCTGGAGACGAGCAAGGGGGTTCAACGGCATCTGGCCCGGGTTGGTTATGATCCCGTCTATGGTGCTCGGCCGTTGAAACGAGTCATTCAGCGGGAGCTGGAGACACCCATGGCCAAGGAGATGCTGAGGGACGCCATCCATGAGGGAGACCACGTGGTGGCGGAGATGGAGGGGGACCGAATCGGTTTCCACGCCAAAGCTCGGGGAAAAGGGAGGAAACCCCCTGAGGCGACAGCCGGTGTCTCCTGAGGCGTCTTTCCGGGACCACGCATTGTCGGTGCAACCCAACTGACTGGCGAGGGGTAGTCATCCTGTTTCTTAAGGAGACCACCAATATCCCTTAACAATGCTTCGGGGTTCATCACCCCTCAGCAGGTTGAGGCTAAGAGGTTGGAGGTTAAGGTTGAGGGAGGGGCGAGTTCTTGGTTGAATCACGGGTCTCGGTTGAGCAAGAGTGGTTACCGAGAATTCTTGAATGTTCGCTCCAGGAATTTGGGAAACAGTCACTTAGGTAAGGAATTCAAAAAGGGGCTGCAGTAGGCAGTAAGCCGAATTCTGTTCCCCGGGGGGATTACTCCCCACGGGGCGGCGATCATTCATCTGGGCCATCCATTGCTGAACGGCTCAAGCGACCTACCCGGGAGGCTCTGGCGGGCCACCATTCCCAGGCTCGAGATCGAGATGTGAGGTAAGGGAAGCCAGGCTTCCTTTCTCAATCTCATCTCCCTCGCCTGAACCCTCCCCTATTTGGTCTTGCTCCGGGTGGGGTTTACCGAGCTACCCCGGTCATCCGGGGTACTGGTGAGCTCTTACCTCACCTTTTCACCCTTACCCCCCACCGTTTGATGGGAGGCGGTTTCCTTTCTGTGGCACTTTCCTTCGGGTCTCCCCGAGTCGCCGTTAGCGACCACCCTGCCCTGTGGAGTTCGGACTTTCCTCCCCTCCTCAAAATCGAAGGGGCGATCACCTTGCCTACTGCTGCCCCTTTGCCCTTTTGCCATTTATGGCCTCGTTGGCCAGGCGATCGGCCTCCCTATTGTCCTCCCTTCTGATGGGAGTCACCTTGCTCCTCCGGAATTTTCGCAAGAGCTCGACGGCCTCTCGGTGCAATCTCCTCAGCCGTTCATTTCTTACAGTATATATGCCGTTCATCTGATTTGCAACCAGCTCCGAATCCGTATAAATCTCGATGGCGGTTCCGCCAATACCGATGGCCTTCCGAAGCCCCAGAATGAGGGCATGGTATTCGGCGGCGTTATTGGTCGTGCGACCCAGGAAGCGCATTCCCTTGAGAATCTCATTTCCCTCTCCATCCAAAAGGTAAAACCCAGCCCCTGCTTCCCCCGGATTCCCCCTGGAGGCCCCGTCTACGTAAAGTCTCAACATCTCCTCTCCCATCACCGGCGCCGGTCGAAGCGTTCCTCAAACAGGTCGCCATTGATCTCCGTAGAGGAACTCACGGGATTCCCTCGGATCCTCATTCCGTCCCCCGTCATCGATAATCGATCTTATCCTCCCAGTAGAGGATTCGATTACAACTGGGACAGACGATGATGGCCTCGCTTCTCTGGACCTCATTGAACAGCTGGGGGGGAATCTTCATGTTGCATCCCTGACACGTCCCAAACCGCGCGGGAACCACTGCCGTTCGCCTCCTCTGAGTCAGGGTCTGATAGAGTGATATCAACTCGGGAGAGATCTTTTTCGTTACCATGGTTCGTTTCCTCTTCTTGGTGGCTAGTGCGCCGTCCACCTTCCCCAGGCTTTCCTCAAGCCGCTTCCTCTCCTGCCCGACCCGCTCCCCCAGTTCCAGCAGTTCCCTCTCCATCGTCCGATGTTCCCCCTTCAGCTGGTCGATTTCATCCATTATTTCCAAGATCTCTATCTCCCGTTGGCTGTTAATCTCCTTGAGCGTCTCTATCTCCATCAGCAGTGCCTGATATTCCTTGTTGGTTTTGACCTCGTAAAGCTTCGACTGGGCCTTCTTCATCCTCTCCTGCTCCAACTCCAATTCCCCCTCCTTTTGCCTGCGCTCCCTTTCCAAAAGCTCGATCCTCTCCCCCCTCTGCGTGAACGTATCCCTTTCATAGGCTAATTTCTCATCCAAGTTCTCTATCTCTCTAGGATAGCGCTCTTTATCGGCCTCAATGGCCTTGAGCTCAAGATCGACGTCCTGCAATTCCCTGAGTAAACGGAGCTGTTCGTTCAAGGGAAAACCCCCATGCTATCGCTTTTTTCACAAAAAAAAGTGCACCTTCGTGGGTGCACCTCCTTGCCTCTGTCGATGGCTCTTTTCCTTTCGAGCCCAATACATGCCTCTATTTGCTGTCACTGAATCTCCCCTTTTCCGTTGAATGGGCCCACCTGGGTTCGAACCAGGGACCTACCGGTTATGAGCCGGTGGCTCTTCCAGCTGAGCTATGGGCCCTCAATCAGCTCAATAGTATAGGATATTCGCCTGGGGTGTCAAGTTGCTCAATAGTCGATGAAGCTCTTAAGTCGTTTACTCCGACTGGGATGACGAAGTTTCCTCAAGGCCTTTGCCTCGATCTGCCGAATCCTCTCCCTCGTGACATCGAAATCTTGGCCTACCTCTTCCAACGTATGGTCATATTTTTCGCCGATACCAAACCTCATCCTCAGAACCTTCTCCTCCCTTGCAGTCAACGTGGCCAGTATTTTCTGGGTCTGTTCCGCGAGATTCGTGTTGATGACCGCCTCTGCTGGGGAAATCACCTCTTTATCCTCTATGAAGTCCCCGAGGTGACTCTCCTCTTCCTCCCCAATCGGAGTCTCCAAGGAAATCGGCTCCTTCGCGATCTTTAGGACCTTCCGCACCTTATCAAGCGGCATCTCCATCTTATGGGCGATTTCCTCGGGCGTCGGCTCCCTCCCCATCTCCTGCACGAGGTATCGCGAGGTACGAATGAGCTTGTTGATGGTCTCGATCATGTGCACCGGAATGCGAATTGTCCTGGCTTGGTCGGCTATGGCACGGGTTATCGCCTGGCGAATCCACCACGTGGCATACGTGCTGAATTTGTATCCCCGCTGATATTCGAATTTGTCCACAGCCTTCATCAACCCGATGTTCCCCTCCTGGATCAAATCCAAGAATTGAAGGCCTCGGTTCGTGTACTTCTTAGCGATGCTCACCACTAATCTCAAATTCGCCTTCACCAGCTCGCTCTTGGCCTCAATGGCCTTCCGCTCCCCTCCTTCGATGGTCATCGTCGCCTTTTTTAGTTTATCGGCGCAAAGCCCCGATTCCATCTCGATCCGGTTCACCTTTGTTTGGGTAGCCTCCACCAGCCTCTCCATTTCCAGGAGGTCCTCTCCTTTCAGGCCGACTTTTGCCCGAAGCTCATTCCCTCCGATTGCCCCCCTGCATATCATCCTCACGAACTCCGACGCCCTCTTGGGGGAAATCCCCTTGTCCTCCGCCCATTTGGCCAACTCCCTTTCCGCCTTTTCGACTCGGGCCACGGAATGCTTCAATCTCTGAACGATCTTATTCAACTGCTTCCATCTAAGGTTAATCCCCTTCAGGATCAGAATGAGATCCCTTCTCCTTGTTTTTAACTCCCTCCATATCCTCCCCCTCTGACCCCCATCCTCCGCTCCCTCGGACAGTTGCGTGTATAATTCCCTGACCTCCCTATTTATCCGGCGCACCCGGTCGATCAATTCCAAAACCCTCTTCCGCTGAAGCGCCTCCTCTACAATATTGATCTCATCCTCGTCGATATTGCGGGTTATCTCCTTGACCCCTATCTTGCCCTCCTCCAAGCCCTTTCCGAGGTGAATCACTTCCCTCACCGTGAGAGGGCAGTTGAGGATCACTTCCAGGATTTCCCGTTTCCCCTCCTCTATCCTTTTGGCAATCTCGACCTCGCCCTCCCTCGTAAGTAGGGATACCGAGCCCATCTCCCGAAGGTACATTCTGACGGGGTCGCTGGTTCTCCCGTACGAATAGAGGTCAAACGACTCGGATTCATCTTCCTCGAGATGATCGATCTCCTTATCCTGGTCCAGCTTCAGGGTGTCATCGACCACCTCGATATCCATCTCATCAAATCTCATCATCACATCATCGATCTGGTCTGACGAAATCATATCTTCTGATAGCTGGTCGTTCACTTCATCGAACGTGAGGAATCCCCTCTCTTTTCCGAGGGAAATGAGACGTTCAATTCCGTTCGATTTTCCTCCCTTGCCCATTGGAACATCTCCCTTGAGAAATTCGGAATCACCAAAGGAGCGTCAACTCTTGTACATCTGGATCAGATCTCTCTCCCTTGCCAGTAAGTGTTGTCTTTGTGCTAAGAGTTCTCCCAGGAGGTCTTGTCGGTCCTCCTTTTCAACCTCCTTTATCCTTCGCAACAGGGCCTCCTCGTCCCTCTTGAGCTTGTCCATTCTTACCTTTCGGAAACAATCCCTCAGGGTCTTCTCAAGGAAAGCCTCCTCAAAGGTGCCATCCAAGAATGCCCATTCGGAGATCTTGTTTCTCATCTCATCATCCTCAGCAGAGGCAAGTATATCCGAGATGACAAGGGCTCCCTTCTCGAAATAGATCTCCTTGATGGTCTTTGCCATCATCTTCAATTTTTGATTCTCGAAATCGTCGATCACCCCGTCCTCCGCGATTTCGGGGATCAAGTGAGTATGATGGAGCATAATTCCCAGTATGGTCTCCTCGGTCTTCGGATACATTTTCCTCTGGATTACCTGCTTCAGTTCCTCTCGTCTCCTTTCCCCTCCACGGGGAAGGCTCCTCATGGTATCGAGGATAACCTCCTCCTTCAACGCCAACCTCTCGCCCAGCTTTTTCACATAGGATTCACGAACGATCCGGTTTCGGATCCTCTCAATCATGAAGAGAATCTCATCTACGGCCCTGGCCTTCCCATCGGCCGAGGCCAGATCTGACCTGGAAAGGACCTCACCAATGAAGAAGTCGACAATGGGGGTGGCCTGGGTGAGCATCGCCTGGAACTCCTCCCTATGCCCTTCCCGGAGGAAGCTATCGGGGTCATGCTTTCCGGGAAGTCGGACCACGTTGCACGAAATCCCCTCATCCAAGAACAGGGGGAGGGCACGAATAGTAGCAGCAGCTCCGGACGCGTCGGAATCAAAACAGGTAACGAAATGGTCTGAAAATCGCTTGAGGAGGCGGACGTGGCCCTCGGTCAATGCCGTTCCCAGGGTCGCAACGGCATGTTTAAACCCGAATTGGTGTAACGCTAACAGATCCATGTAGCCCTCGACGATCAGGGCTAATCCCCTTTCTCGAATGAAACCTTTGGCCACATGCAATCCATAGAGGGTCTGGCCCTTACTGTACAACACGGACTCGGGCGAATTGAGGTACTTAGGGGGATTCTCACCCAAAGCCCTTCCCCCAAAGCCTACCACTTCTCCGCCCATGCCGAAAATAGGAAAGATGATCCTCCCCCGGAAATGATCGTACCATCCCTCCGTTTTCTTGGGGATGAGCAGCCCCAGTTCCTCGGCCAGCTTCAGGGGAACCTTTTTACGGAGGAGATGATTGACCAGCCCGTTCCAGCCATGGAGGGCATACCCCAACCGGTGTTCGTCAATTAGCGCCCTTCCTATCCCCCTTTTCCTCAGATAATCCCGGGCCTCGGCTCCTTCCCTCCGAAACAGTACGTCGTGGTAATAGTCCACGGCCAGCTGGTTGACCTCATGCAACTCCTCCTTCCTCTGGCTTTCCTTTTTTGCGGACGGCGAAACCCGTCGCTGGGGGACGGACACAC
>SMTZ1_10017085_pt1 | contig 13521 bp, 9 predicted proteins | sample DeeMarSWOR136_30_FD_25667 | JGI IMG/M metagenome (IMG submission 25667) | reverse complement strand
GTTTCGTAAGTTTCATTTTCAGAAGCTGAGCTCCATAACATCCTCTAATTATCCACTTCCAATACGCTCCCCAGTGCTCGGCTGTAGGTAATATCTCTATTCCCGCTGGTATTCCATTGTAAAGTATAAGTGCTCCAATTTGTCCATCAATTGGTTCAAACTCAGACGTAAAATCCTCAAGGTCTTTTTGGTATGGCCTAAAGAAGAACTCTAAATGCGCTCCAGCACTTACCACACCAGGAACGTTCTGTAGAAACTGAGTTATACTTGGCCAAAGTTTTCCGTACTCTTTTCTCCTTCGTAACTGAGGATTCAACAAGGCAGCTCGTAACTCTAACGGAAGGATATCATAATAATTTTCACTCTCCGAAAGTAGTCCACCTTGACTCGATTGAATACAACAAGCATCGGTAAATGTCTTAGTTTTTCCTGGATCCAGTAGTCCAACTCCTGCCATAGCGTGATCTTGTGCTGCTAAATTAGAAATGATCATTAAATTAGATAGAATAATCGCACCAAAATCTGGATTCTCATTCTGGAAGGACATGCTTCCGTAATTAGTTGTTCTTTTGAACTTCACTTCATTAGGGGTAGCTATTCGGTTACTTCTGTCTTTACCTAAGATAGGGACTAAAGACATCTCTTCAACCGATTGAACTTCACCCCATTCTACTTCCTTTAACCCCAGGATATCGAATAAGCTTTCTCCCATCTCTTCACCCCTCCACTTTTTGAGTTATCAAGTTCTGATATTTCGAAACCAAGAACTTTTCAACTTGATCTCTATCTGACTGAAGCATTTTAAACATGCAGTTTGTTTCAAGAAATTTGTAATCGGTTAAGATCATTGGTTTCACATCCTCAGTTAATTTTCTGGCACCCCCAACTTCAGCTGCGAAAACAGGATTGAGGTGAAGTAATTTAAAATTGAAGCCCAAACTCCTAAAGTGGTTATAAACCTCTTCGAATAATCCTTTAACTACGTTCTCGTAACCATCGCTTATAACTATAATCGTTTCTGGATTTCTAAGGATAGCTCTTACTAAGGCTCTCCACAAATTCGTACTTCCGGAAGGGAAGATCGCTTTATCTTCCGATCCCAACTCTACTTTTATATGCTTGCCTCCAACGTACTCAACATGAGCTACATTCTTTAGAGTAGATATTGCTGCTAACCCCGTAAGAAAAGGGTGAAGTGGTCTTTTTTCAGAACCCTTCATAGACTCTGAACAATCAAATATTACTACTGTTTCTCCAAAATCAAACTCAATTTTCTCCTGTGACTTAAGCCTAAGTGCATCTAACACCAATTGAATGTTTTCATAATCCCTATTAAGAACTTTAAAATAGAAAACTTTCCAAAGTTCATAGAGATCATATTTTTGATAATCTAACTCCAATTCTACACCTTCCGCCCTCGCAGCACTCTCCATTTGAAGCTTCTGCTTGGTTGACATAACTCCCTTCTCAAGAAGACTCTTCAGAGGAATATTAAGTCTGTAAGTATTTCTAAAACCAAGAACTACTTCATACGGTAGTAACTTCTTTGAAAGAGCTTTTGAAAACCTTTCAAGATCTTTATTCTGTGCTGCATGTCTCATTTCGTAGTAAGTTTCAATCTTTGGATAAGAATACCCTCTGTCAGCGTATGGACGGTTAAAAAGGTGCAACAAAACTGGATAGACTTTTTCGTTCCCGCCAAAGAACCTTCGAAAAGTTTTAGCGTTGTCAGACAAAAGATTATGAACGTTCTGCTTTCCTAAAGCGTGTTGAACTAACTTTCTCATTTTACTTTTGTACTTAACCGCTAAATCTTCCAAAGATCTTTGACTTCTATCAAAAAGATAATTTAGAATTATTCTTCTTGTTCTTGCGTTGTTAACTCTTCTTAAATAAGGTTTGCCCTTCTGATCTTTCGCTCCAATGAGCATCAAAAGATTCTTCAAACTTCTAGTTGTTGATTCCTTGCTTAGGTTAAACATGATTGTTTTTACTTCAAAATCGTCAAGTAGTAATTCTCTCGGAACCAAAGCTTTGGCTTGGTCATCCTCAGCAAGTGGGTTTGAAAGTAACATATGTGCCATTCTTCCTTTAGAATACGCCGTACCAGGAAGAATAGAGCTCAAAGCGAAAAGAAGTCTGTCATTCTTGAAGAAGTCTAACCACAACTCTTGGATCGATCTCTTTCATCGCTTCTCCTTTCCACTTTTCAACGGAAGTTTATAATATTCGAAAAATAAAAGTTAGGATTACGTTCATTTCCTTAATACATTTTTGAGTTATAAAGTAAGGGGAGTCAAAGTGCACTTCAACTCCCCTGGCAGAGCGTGTCTCTAGCGGCTAAAGGTAAAGCCAAAAGGCGGGCATGCGCAAAAAAGCCGATCCGCAATAGCCCGCGCCGATTTTAGTCCTGCTCCAATCAAGGAGAACCAGGACGCTCACGGATTTTGGTGTCAAGGGAAAACCCTTCTCATCGAAGGCGAACTCACATAGCTTGTGAGACCGTTGCGCAACAGTTTTGACGTGACGGTCGTGAAAAAACGAGCTCGCTAGAGACAAGGCTCTCACTTAGGTTATACGGCCTAGAAACGGGTGCACCCGGCTTACCTTTACTAGACCAATACTTTGGGACGGTTAGGCGTTGGGTTCCGGTCCCCGGTAAGCTCCACCATTTCCATCCCAGTTTAATGACCCTCAGGAGGTGAATGTGACAAGCACTCCCAGCTGAAGTCACACTCAGTCCTTATAGGGTCCCTCTTAACCGGGAAAGCTGGCGGGTCCTCTCTCAGTCGAGAGTTCATCTTTCCGACCCGGGTAAACTTCCCCAGTCTGAAATTCCAGTTGCCCAAGATTTTAGGAATGTAACAAGTCCGGTCTCTGAGGGCTGAAGTCACACTCAGTTCTTGGGCAAACAATAAGAAGCTGGATGGTAAAATGTGACGGGACAACAAATCATGGTGTCTGAAGTCACATCTAAGTTCCAGCTCCAACTTAAAAAAATTTGAAAGTTGGATAGAAAATGTAGTTGGGCCAAAAGGCATTGGAGCCTCTGTAGTTGATTAAATGTCAACTGCTGAAACTACATTAAGTTCCAACTTCCAAAAACAAACTCGTTTTCCTATTCATAAATTAATATATATAGAAGAAAAACTTTAACCTAAAACTTAAAGAGCCTCTACAAGAGCAGGTTTGACGTAATTTGTAAGATCAAAAGTGATACTTGCCTTCTGGAAAGTATCCGCAGCGAGCTTAACCTTTTGCTTGGTTTCGCTTGGCATATTATCATCAGTAAGGTGGAGATGTAATCCACCTTTGAAATTAAACACAAGACCATCAGCTGTTTCGTCGACCTGGATAAAATCCATTTTGTCTAATGTAACAACAACTGAACCTTTCTTAATTGTGATTGTGTCTGACATCACTTTTCTCCTTCCATCATTCGCAAAATGATCAAGATTTTAGATTTTTCAGTCAGTTTCGTAAAAAGATTAACCATATTAAATTTATCATTTGTTCTAAGAAATATAGAAATTAACTGACCAAAATCCTCAGTTTGAATCTCACGATCTATTGATGCGATTATTTTGTTCCGATTTGTTTCGCAAAATTCTTTTATATCTAAACTCAACAAGTTAACCTTAAGTCTTTTCCAAACTTTTGCAAAGAAATCTACATGATTGTACTCAATAAACTCTATCAACTCAAAAACACCAGCTACATTTTTCTCGTCTATTAAATCAACCATTGTAGGGAACTCATACTCATAAATTTCTGTAATCTTTTCCAAGATATGAGAACATAGAATAGCTCTATTTTGTAGAGACTGAGTCATAACATCATCTCTAACTTCTAGATAAACTTGTTTAAATTCTGGCTCACCAATATGGTTAATAATCTCTAAAAATTCGTATTGAATAAGAGCAGTTTCTTCAATATCTGAACTTTCTTCCGGATCAACCTCAAGTAGGGGGAAAGAAGTCCCAAGCAAAACTCTCTCGTTACTTTCTATGTTCCCTTCCATAAGTTACCCCGTTAGCATCAAAGACACAAAATAACTATTTAGTAAATCTTTCGCTGGCGATACTTTAGCTGGACGAAACTTTGCGTTTCCAGTATGTAAAATATCTGATATAATCTCACCCTTTGTTACATGGTCATCACTTAGAGGTCCAAAGAACTCAGACAAAAGAGTAGGGCAGTTATAAGATAGGATCGCGTAAGTATCAGCTTCACCTACTCTTTGCCCTCCGCCTCGTCTCCTTCCAGCAACAGGTTGTCTTGTTTTCTCAGCAACAGGTCCTGTAGATCTAGCGAAAATCTTCTCCGTACTAATATGCTCTAGTTTTGACATATACATATAACCTACTGGAACTGGCTTCCTAGTTTTAGTATTAAACTCTGGAAGGGTTAAAGGATAAGCCGACTTCAACCCTAGAACTTTCAACGCCGCTCCAATACTTTTATAATCTGGAGCCTTGAATGGCGGGATTATTATAGGCATTGCTTTTGCTGCTTTAACTTGATCAACAAGGAGTTTGAATTTAGCGGCGTTTAACTTACTCAAATTTGTTAGTAGCGCAGTGCTAAATCCTCTATTTTTGGTAGTATCCAGTATAGGTAGTACCTTCCTAAGAAGAGCTACAACTTTCTTCTGGTCATTCAGTTCAGCAATCATTTTTGCTAAGGTTCTAGATATTAACCCGCAATACATCTCATATAACTGCCCTATATTCATCCTACTAACAATACCAATTGGATTTAGAATAATTTCTACCGTTTCACCCCAAGGCGTTCTTGGCATATTTGAATCTTTCTCAACTAGAGAAACAATTCCTTTATTTCCAAACCGGTTGCAAAGTTTGTCTCCAAAATTTATTTTCAACTCTTGCTCAATCTTAAACCTCACAATAGCACCACTAATCGGAACTCCATTAATCATAAACCTCTCTTTTGGTGGTTTTCCATACTTCTTATTAGTTTTAATAACTAGATCCTTCAATAGTGGAAACTTATCTTCTTTAACGTTAGAAAGAACTTCAATCTCTACTATAGTTCCACCAGGACTCTTCTTAATAAACTGACCAGCTGTAATATCAATATCTTCTTCTTCCTCCTCAAATCCAATTAGCTGCTCTATTTCCCCAACAGTTTTTCTTAGTAAAGGTTCCCCTTTTACTGTTTTAGCTCCAACTTTCGCAACAAAAAGAACTCTATCTCCTCTAGAAACAGCAGTCTCTTCCACTATTCCATGAAGCGAAGTTAATTTATCTTCAGTTACTAGCCTCTCGTTGATAACAATTCCATCTTCAAAGTTATAACCTTTGTATGGCATGAAAGCTACACAAAGAGTTCTACCTAAAGAAATAGTGCCTTTCGTAACGCAAGCACCTTCTGCTAGAATAGCGTCTTTCTTTACAAGCTGGTTTTTCACTACTTTTGGTTGGAAAACACTCAAAGTGTCTTTCCCTGATCCAGATCTTAAGTGCGCAGGCGTAATATCGATCTTGTGTCGTTTTCCATCTTTACAAACCATACTTATATGCTCAAGAGTTACATCTAATATTTTTCCATCGCAAGGAGATCTTTTAATAAAGCTATCAGAAAGAACGTTTGTTAAAACAGACTCATAGCCAGACTGAACTACAGGGGGTTCTGGATTCTTCAATGGAAGCATTTGTTTTGCTTGCTGGGTAGCCATCAAAACCCTTGCACCATCATTATTCTCTATAAAAGGAATCATAGAAGCCGATGTTGAAAGTAAACCAGCGTTCTCATCATTTGTAATCGGTTTACTAGTAATAAGACCTCTAGCTGTAGTTAAAGTAGCTCCCAAAGAAAGCTGTTGTACCAATCCAACACTTGGCCCTTCTGGAGTATCTAATGGATCAAGATTTCCAAAGTAAGAAGAATGAACATTTAGAGCTTCTTGTTGGATGGCTCTCTTATCAGGAATACCACCTACTAACCTCCCAACAGGAGAAACCCTTGTGACAACAGCCATCTCTTCAATAGGATTGGCATATTCCATATCTACAACTATTTCAGACCTATTGAAATCAGAAAGAACTGCTTTTGGATCAATTCTAATTTTAGCGTCTTTGTTCCCTGCTAAAACTTGCTCTTTATAAACGGTATAAGCACTTAGAATTTGTTTTTGAGTTAAATGAACTAAAATCTCTGAATTTCGTATTCTTTGATTAGCTAAGTCATTCCTGTCTTGGACAAATCCAGTAACAGTTCTCGAAGCCATGTATTCCATAATTCGATCTAAAACATATGGTAACTGTTGGTTTACAAGGACTTGTCTAGCAATAGGATCAACTATATTTTCAATGATAGAGTTAACCAAATAAGTTGCGTCAATTCTACCAGTTATAGCTATAATCAAGTCATTAAAGTATGTTTTCGTCCCAAACTCAGGAGCTATTTTATATGCATGAACCTTCAAACGAATGAAAGAGTTACATAACTCCTTCTTTAAATCAGAATCTACTTTCTCAAAAATAATGTAGTTAGTATCGTCCAGCCTACAGCCAATCTCTGTTTTCTTCGGAGCAGTAGCAGTTATCTTATAATCTATATCATACTGTTTCATAGTCTTATCAAAACCAAAGCTATAAGCGAGTACTACAAAAAGAGGAAGAATATATGATGCTATCATACACTCAAGATAGTTTTCTTTTCTTGCTCTCTTACTTCTAATGTGAAAAACTGAATATGAGCTTTCAAACCTAGAGTCAAAAGGTTTTGGAAAAGAAATTGGACAAATAACTATCTGGTTAATCAAACACTTCCTTCTTCCTCTAATTCTAAATGTCCCAGATCGTGGATCAATATTTGGGATCTCTATCTCAACTTCATGAGTTTTACCAAATTCGTCTCTTAGAGTTGTTTTCAATACGCTAACATCATCTTTCGCTAATTCGCCTGCGCTCGGGCGACGAGGTAGTACTTCCACTTTCGTAACTTTCAAAGGTACTTCTTTTCTTTCTAATACTTTGAAAGAATTAGTCATATCTTTCTTAAGGTTCGTTTCAAAATCTATCTGTCTCTTTTGAAAAAGATGAGCAGGCGACTTATCATCTACTACTTTAGGGACATTAGCTTGCTGGATTACTAAATCATCTGAAAGAATAACAGGCTTTTGTGGCTCAATTATGTCATCTGCATAACTTCTAATAACAGCGTCTAGTGCTTTTGTCTTTCTTTCTTTTGGTACCGAAGCTGCTATTCTTTTAGCTCTATCTGCGTCACCACTTGCTCTAAACAAAACAGCTGTGGTAACAATCTGTTCGACATCATCCTTCGTCGCAGTCTTTGAGGCGATTTTATTCAACGCTGTATCATCTTTAGCTAAATAGGCAGCAATAGCGCCTTTAATCTGGGGTTTCTTCTCTGCTGGGACCTGAGCTTCAATCTTTTGGAAGGCCGAATTTGTTGCTTTCTCTACTTCTTCCTCTTCTTCTGCTTCAAGACTTACAGCTTTGATATTTCTCAAGTAAAAAAGAACTCTTGGAAACTTAAATTCCCCATCTTTAATTATCAAACGGTATTTCGAGCCAGATGCACTCATAACATTCACTAAAAGATGGTCAAAGAGAATTTCTTCGCTCTTTATCTGACGAACGAGAGGAAAAATCTTCCTATTTACAAAGCTAAAGAAATCTTTGGTAGTATCTATAGAATATAACAATATCTTTTGGTAATTATCCGGATAACTAGAAAAAGCAGTTGAGATTATGTGATTAATAAGAAATCCCGCTCTCTGGCGATAAGTTTTAGGCTTATAAACCGTATCTATTGCGCGGATGTATTGAGATACATCATAAAAGAAACTCCTTCCTGGCGGTATTGTCTGGAGAGTAGAGTACGCATACAACTTATACTTTCTAAACATCTTCCTAACATCAGGAAGTAATCTTGTTCTTGGAACTTTTGTAACAGGGACAGCTACAATTCTAACGTCGATTGGCCTAATGTTCAACTTTGGATAGTCATCGAGAAGGGTAGAATTCTCACTGAAGTATACTATAAGAAATGGTTCTTTTGGATCAGGCATAAATCGAATACCATCTACTTGCATAGTATACTGTTTTATAGTTTCAAACCTTCTCATACTAATTCTCCTGTTAGAACTCGCTCAAGAACGGATGGCGCCATTTTTTCCTCAGTTATCAACCCGGTTTGGATCGCCTTATTTACATTTTCAAAGGCGAGACCTTGCGCAAATCCAGAAGAGAAAATAACTTCTTTTATATTCATAAGAACAGGGTCCCATCTTCTTCCTAACCTAGCTGGTCTAGATAGTTCAGCTCGGTCTCTCAAGCAGTTACTTAAAAGTACCTCAAGGTGAACGATATCAATATTTGATATCGGACTGTACACTTTAAATAACTTCCTGAACAAGTGATCAACGTCTTTAAAAGTTTCCTTACCACCAAGTAATCGTTCTACATAATGAACCTGCGCTTTAAGTTCCTGTGTTTCAAGTGGTGCTTCAAGAATTGTATTTCCTCTCGTAAAATGAAGAATCAAGTAAGCCTTTCCTAACTTCTCTAAGCGTTGCGCTTGCATCGTTACTTCATAATCCAATACAATATTAAACTCAAAACTATCGAACTTAATCCTGCCCATCAATCCCTTCACCCATACTCTATTCTCATCTCCAATTTTTAGGTTGTCTCCAATATTGTAGTTAGAGAGATCAATAGTTATGGTACAATCTCGTAAGCAAATCAATAAACTTTCTGTTTGCCTCAAGTACTTTCTTAAGTCTGAGATAGTTACTAATTCTTCGTTCTCTCTAATATCTTCTAAAATATCTCTTTCAGCTACTCTAACTTGTCCTCCAGTATGGAACGTTCTCATAATTAACTGCGTCCCGCGTTCGCCAATAGTTTGCGCAGCTACGAGTCCGATGTATGGCGATCTATGTCTTCTCAGAAGATTACCATAACAAGTATGACATATCTTTGGAGACCGGCAATAAATTGGACTTCTTAACTCAACAGTTTGCCCGACTTTAAAATCTGTCAAGTTAAACTCAGTTGTCCGTCCACCTCGAACTAAAAAACGACCATGTATCCTTGTTAACAGGTCTCGATCTAACCTTATATTCAAATATTTTTTAACTCCACAATCTGTTAAACGAGGATCTGCTTCAACTGTATTCAAAACAAATGCTAACTTTCGTGACATATAACCAGTATCAGCAGTATTTATTACTCGGTCAATTAGTTAAACCATCAGAAAACGAACCTTTGATAGGCTCTAAAATATTTCCCTGTGGGTCCGCAATAATCCCTTTCGCCACAAGAATTTGCATAGGTTGGTCCCAACCTCTTGTAGAACCCGACTCTACTAAATCAAAAAGACCTGTGTCTTTCAAGTGACTCACAACAATCTTTTTCATATCATCTATGATTCTAGCAGCTTCTGCAGGAGTAGCGCCTTCAAGTCTTTTTTTCATCTCATAAATTTTAGGGGGAAGATCTAAATCATCTAAAGACAAAGAAGGAGCTGTGATGGTAGCCCACTTAAATCCTACTCGTTCTAATTTTGAAACGCATTCCTTCGCAATCTCATCGCCGTACTTCTCTATTAGTTCAACAACAATACCATTAATAACTTTCTTGGTCACTAAACTGTCAATAAATGGATAATCAACAGGAAGACAACTATTAATAATAGCTTTACCCATCGTTGTAGTCTTCCTTCTATACAAAACGGGAAGATAAGGGTCCGTAGCAGTTTCTAGATCTTTTTCTGTAACAGCTACCGCCGACTTTCTCAAAGGAACGTCTTTAGTAATAGTGTATAACCCTACGCACATTTCTTTAGAAAGTTCAAAAGCTACAGCCTTAGAAGATGATCCAAACTTTCCACTCATCATCCTCTCTCTAGCTTCTCGTTGTGCTTCTTCAGTTAGAGGATGGAAAACTGCCATCTGGTCTCCGTCAAAGTCCGCATTAAACCCTCCTACATGAAGTGTAGACATTTGTATAGTATCGCCTTTAACTAAAACAGCTTTAAAAGCACGATAAGATAAACCATGGAGGGTCGGATCCCTCTTAGCTAAAACTACCCTTCCCATCATGGCTACTTCTGTAGCTTCAAAAAATATATCGTATAAGGACTTTGGAACAAAATCTCCAGCAGCAAGAGCCTTTATTACTCGTTGGACGGTCTCAACAGCCAACTCAGATTTAGTAAATGCTTTAACTTCTTTTCCTAGTTTCTCTCGGTCTACTCTTCCAGAATAGAGTAGTTGATGGATAAGAAACGGTTCAAAAACTCTAACCGCAACTCGTAAGGGAACTCCAATTTCATCTACTTTCAAAAGGGGATCAGGTGTAATAACAGCTCGTCCAGAAAAGTCAACGCGTTTGCCTAAAAGTTCACGACGAACTAAACCACCCTTCTTCTGAACCTTATTCCTCACATAATTATCATGCTCAACTACAGCTAATTGTAGACCATAGTTCAGAAGATCAAACAACGGACCAGATTTAGCCGCACTTTTAATCTGTAAAACTCGACGCATCACAGATATATAGTAATCATTAAGTGGATCAATCACCCACTGACCTTTCTCATTTTTATAGGCGTTTCGGAATTGAACTGGAATAACTGGTACTTTACTAATAAACAACGTACCATCCTTATATGCTTTCTGCATAACAGAAATCAGTTTCTCTCTACTAGCTGTTTCCCCCCTGAACTTGATATCAGGAAATAGTTTTATAAACTCATTTATACCAGTAACTCCGTCTTCTACAACTTTCAATCTTCCATTAGCGTCTAAAGAAAACGCGTCTTCAGTAGACAGAAACTGTTCGACCTTTCTATCTAGGTTATACAAAATCCTTAAAGCAGTTGGATGGATAACTTTAACATGGAGATCAACATACGAAAAAGATGCTTGTCTTTCTTTTGAACCTTCAACACCAAAAATCGATTCAGAAAGGAGACCTTCTGGATTAAAATCTCCAGTTCTAGTAAAAATCTCTGTTGAAGTTACTGGCCTCAAGCTCCGGGTGAAAGTATCCACATTTAAGAATCTAAGCATAAGAGGTTCCCTTTACTTCTTCTTTAGAGGCTCTATATATTTCTTAATTTTATTCACCATCTTCGTGGCTTGACCTTTCTTAGCAGCCATTTCAGTAGGTTTTGGAATTTCTTTCATGAATTTCTTATGAAGACCCTCTAGTTTCGAGATAGTTGCATACAAATGATCTTGATCTACTCCTTCTTTACCAACCATTCTATTAGCTAACTTCAAAGAGAACGAAATTATGTCAGGGTCAACCATTCCCTGACGATTACAAACCGGGAAGAAAGGAACTTCCCTACCCATTTTCAAAGGAAAGATACACTTCGGATTTCTTTCAAAAAGCTGTAGTCTGGCGTCCTTAGTAAGTAACCATTTCATCTTATCGTGGTAAGTAATTGGAGAGATCAAGCTATTAGCTTTCCGAATTAACTCATTAATCCTCTCCAGATCCTCTGTAATTTTATGTTTACTCATCTACTTCTTCCTCCTCAATAGAAGAATTAACCTCATCATCTGATTCAAGGTCATACTCTGTTACTTCTTCTAAAACGCAGTTAACTATGCTTGTTAGGTCTTCTGGCAGAAAAGGCTTCTTAAACACTAATACCCCATACCTCTCAACGCAAATTTGTAAACTATCATCTGTAATATCATTAACTGCGACAATAACTCGTTGACTTATTCCAGTCAACTTCTTAATCGCTAATAAGTTAGTTTTAGTCACACAAGGTAAGTCAAAATCTATAATAACTACTGACGAACATTTTTTCTTAGTATGCTCAAGAACTTCTTTCAAATCTGCTCGTAAACTACAAGAGAACCCCTCAGATTCTAGCGTTTCTCTAAAAATCCCATATTTCGAGCTATCATCGGTATAAATTAAAATCTCTTTTTCCATATTTCACTCTTTTTTTAACCGTTTATAATTTGTTCTAACTATCAGAAGTTTAAAAGTCAGTAGACATAGCCTTTTTCATTTGTTCAAATTGTTTCTCAAGCTTTCTCGCAAAGAACAAAGTATAGAAGTCTATCATGTCAAGCTCAATTTTACTTAAGGGAATCCCAACTAATCTCTTACCATCCCAAACGCTATAGAAGTTTATTCTAGAAATTCTTCCAACAAAATAACTCAAGATATCATAAGGAACTATTTTCTCATTAAACCCAAAAAAATCTTTCAGATGATTTTGTTTATTTATATGGTCATGAACTGCTTTTAACTTATATGTAGTTACAGGAGATGGGGAATCACTGGGGTAATAATTCAGAAGTGATAATAAACTTCTATACTCTCCCACGAAAGTTTCCGTTAGTAACCGCTGAGCATAAACTGAAAGAACAATTGCATGCTCTGGAGAAAGAGTTTTAAAATGACTATAAGGTATCGAAGTTAGCTTAGAAAGAACAGGGAAAACTAAACATTCACAAAGAGGTGAAACATACTTAATATTCGAAACTCTATTTTGAAACTCAGTTATAGTCTGGTCAGATCCGTCTCCACCAAACGTGATACTTGAAACTTCTTCTAGAGATTCATAGATTTGCTCATAAGCTATCCCTTTTAATCTTCCCAAAGTATCATTGTATGCATAAGTTTTCAAATTATTAATATTTAGTCCATGAATATCTTCTGTAGAGATTGAATCGTCATATATAATAGAACCCTTATAAACTGATCTCAAAAACCACTTTACCGACTCATCAATTACTCCAATGAAATACGTTATCGGATTCCTATCTTCTTCACATAGAACTAGAATACTATTCATTATGAAATTAAAAATCTCGATGACATGAACGTCTATTGACTTACATTGAATCATCTTTATATAATCCCACATGTATCTATCAGTAAGATTATATCTGAACGTTTTAGTCTTTATCACGTTAAAGATCTTAAAAACTACATCTGAATCCAAAACTTCAGCTGCTAACTCGTTATAAACCTTTCTATGAAGTTTTTGATCTAGCTTAAGTCCCTCTGTATTCGAAAAGATTGCATACATTTTTAAGTAACCAGAGAGTTTAATGATCTTTTCAATCTCCCCCGCAGCGAATAAAATACTTGACTTCTTAGCTTTACTCTCATCTACAAACTGACTAAAATCAATATTCCTAGAATCAATATACCCATTAACAAAGGATTTTAGCTCTGTAATATTTTCCATAAGTAAAGTAAATCTTAGATCTCCACTTTTATAATAACTAGATAAAAGTCGAAGAAACCACTTGTCAAACTTTTTCTCAAAAGTTTTTGAGATTCCCTCTATAAAGTTAGCAATAATAGAAAATTTGTTAGTAATAGAAGAAGAAACTAAGTTAAGATTTACAACTGCTGTTTTGTCATATAAAATCTGCCAGTCCTTTTGTTCTTTCTGCTCAAAGCGTATCAACTTACCCTCCTTCTACACTAGAATAGGTTCCTCGTTAGGATGGAACTTTTGAAACTTGGTAATTGTATCTTCTGT
>SMTZ1_10004834_pt1 | contig 13524 bp, 11 predicted proteins | sample DeeMarSWOR136_30_FD_25667 | JGI IMG/M metagenome (IMG submission 25667) | reverse complement strand
GGCGCCACGCAGTACGATGATATGGCGCTGCTGGTCGTGAGGCTGTATGGAGCCTGAGCTAGACCTGGCGCTAACGTCCCGCAGCGACTGCGGCTCGGGCCTCGGAGCAACGGTTGGTCAGATGTTCGGACCAGCAGGCGAACCCAGCCCTTGGGTTGGCTAGGTATCCGAGGCAGGATGCAGCACCAGTCCAGTGCGGGCTGGTACAACAAGCCCGGTGAGACGGTTGTCACGTACGCTAGCCGCGCCTTCCCCCCACACACCTTGGAGCACTGCCTCATCTCGCAGGTAGCCCTCCATAGGCACGTCTAGGTCCCAGGGCTGGCCGCCGACATTCAGCACAACTATCACCGTGTCTTCGCCCAGTTCCTCAGAACCAGGATCTCGAGGATGAAGTCGGCGGCCAAAGGCATAGATGTCCTCCTGTGCGAGGAGACGTCTATACTCACCACGGCGCAGTGCCGCATGTGCCTTGCGCAAAGCGACGCAACGCTTTACATATCGCAGCAGTCCCTGGTTCCATTGCCCCGTGTCCCAAGCGAAGGAACGGCGGGAATCCGGATCTTTTCCACCCTCCATCCCTACCTCGTCGCCATAGTAGATACAGGGGGCGCCGGGGAAGCACATCATGAACAGCATCGCCAACCGCAGGGCGGCCTCGTCGCCTCTCGCTAGGCTGAGGAAACGAGCCGTGTCGTGGCTATCCAGCAGATTCAGCTGCACCTGTGTCACCTGCTGGGGGTACATCGTGAGCAAGTCGTCAACGGCAGTGGCAAACGCTTGGGCTGCAAGCGGCCGAATCGGGTGGTAACCAACCCCCGACGTCAGTGCCACGTTCACATTGCGGCCCACGAAGAAACCCAGACAGGCTTCCGTGAATGGGTAGTTCGTCACCGCATCGAACTGGTCGCCTCGCAGCCAGCGCCGGGCGTCGTGCCAGATCTCGCCAACCAGGTAGACCTCAGGGTTGGCCTCTTTCATGCGGCGGCGGAACTCACGCCAGAACTCATCGTCCTTGATCTCGCCTGGAACGTCAAGGCGCCAGCCGTCAATGCCCTGTTCCACCCAGTGGCGCGCTACACCAAGAAGAAACTCGCGCACTGCGGGCGTTTCGGTGTTGAACTTGGGCAGGGCGCGCAGCCCCCACCAGGCGGCGTAGTTGGGTTTCTCGTTTGCTTCGTAGGCATGCAGCGGCCAGCCGTTGATGATGAACCAGTCCAGATAGGGCGAGGCAGGGCCGTTCTCTAGGATGTGGTGGAACTGGAAGAAACCTCGACTGGCGTGGTTGAACACGCCGTCCAGGACGATGCGCACGCCTCGCCGGTGTGCTTCATCCAGCATGGTGCGGAAGGAAGCATTGCCACCAAGTATGGGATCCACATGGTGGTAGTCGTAGGTGTGATAGCGATGGTTGGCCGCGGATTGAAAGATGGGGTTTAGGTAGATGGCGGTGATCCCCAACTCCTGCAGATAGTCGAGGTGCTCGACGATGCCCAACAGATCACCGCCCTTGAACCCGTACTCCGTTGGGGCGCTGTCCCAGGGTTCCAGGTTGCGTGGTTTGGGCACCGCTTCGCTGCGCGCAAAGCGATCGGGGAAGATCTGGTAGAAGATGGCATCCTTGACCCACTCGGGGGTGCTGAAAGACCCAGTCGCTGGTTTCTCCATTGGAACCTTGCCTCGACAAAGAGAGAAGATAAGGACCGGGGGACAGTTTATCGCCATTGTGGTTCGCTGTCAAATGGGGCTGCCCGAGGATCTCAGACAGAGTGCCGACATTGCCCAGACGATGGCCAAGGGCAGTGTCCACTGGATCGTTCGTCTTGGCTGGCAGATGAACACCCCTGCCACCACCGCACTGCCGTGTTCACCTTGCTGCCAGAGCCGTCTGATGGCTGCCTTTGACAAGGGCCACCAGTTGCGCTACATTTGTCGTATCCCAACAACGCCACGACAACCTCTGTGAGTGTGGCGTGAGTCTGCACCGCTGTGTCGTGGACGCGGAGCCCATCGTGGAACCCGACCGCTATACCACCGTACTGGTGGCGATCATGAACAGCGAGCGCGATTTTGCCATCGCTCGCGACCAGCATTGGTACCGCATCCCGGTGAAAAAGGCGCCGAAGCGGGGTGTGTACGCTCCTGTGTTGGCTTTCTATCAGACCAAGGCATTCGCCGAGGAGAAGTGGTCCATTACCTACTATGCTCACGCCAAAGCCTGGGACATTGTGCAGCGCGCAGAACTGCTGCCAGATGAACCTGGGCATCCGAGAGCATCTGAGCCATACTACAAGGTGACTCTGGGTGAACTGCGCCCCTTGCCTCATCCCATTGTCAGCCGCAGATGGCGGCGTATCACTTTCATCGTCACTTTCTGGGGCCGTCTCGAAGCCGCCTACGAAGTTAGCGAGCTTCTCCACGGTACGATCTGGGAGGAACGTCTGTGGCGAGCCCTTCGCCATATGGGACGTCTGGCGGAAGAGGATGACCTCGATGACTGGTGGGACTGATCCGTCGCCGCTTACGCAGCGTTTGCTCGATTGGTACCAGCATCACCAGCGGGATCTACCCTGGCGCAGATCCAAGGACCCCTACCGCGTCACAGTCTCAGAGTTTATGCTGCACCAGACCAGGGTGCCGACCGTGCTCCCCTATTACCGGCGTTTCCTTGAGCTTTTTCCGGACTGGCAATCTCTTGCCGCCGCGCCGCTCGACGAAGTGCTCAAGGCATGGGAAGGGCTTGGATACTACGCACGCGCACGCAATCTACATGCAGCGGCACAGCGTGTGTGTTCGGAGTATGGGGGGCACTTGCCCGAGTCTGAGGAGGCACTTCTTGCGCTACCGGGTATTGGTACATACACGGCTGGTGCCATCCTCAGCATCTGCTTTGGTCGAGACCTTCCGGCTATAGATGGCAATGCCAGGCGGGTGCTCTGCCGCGTGTTTCAGATCACGCAGGATCCGACCAGGCCCGACGGCAGGAAGCGTCTACAAGCAATCGCTACTTCTCTGCTCCCGTCTGGTCGAGCCGACATCTTCAACCAGGCCTGGATGGATCTGGGAGCGGTCATCTGCACGCCGCGTCAGCCAGCCTGCGACGAGTGTCCGCTGAGTGATGCCTGCCGCGCCAGACAACTGCGGATACAGGAATCGTTGCCCGTGCGGCGGCCGAGAAAGCCGCTTCCCCATCACGACATTGCCGCGGGCGTCGTCTGGCGTGGTGAGCACATTCTCATCGCGCGGCGACCGCCGAAGGGCTTGCTCGGCGGCCTATGGGAGTTGCCAGGTGGCAAACGTGAGCCGGCCGAAAGCCTGGAAGAGTGTCTGGTTAGGGAGGTCCGTGAGGAGCTTGGCATTGACATCGCAGTGGATCAGCTGTTGACGGCCGTGAGGCATGCGTATACCCACTTCCGTATTACGCTGCATGCCTTCCACTGCCGCTACATCAGCGGCGAGCCGCAAGCCATCCGCTGTACTGCCTGGAAATGGGTCACCCCCCAGCAACTTGACCAGTATGCTTTCCCCGCAGCGAACCGCTCCATCATCGAGAGCCTGCAAGGCCGAAAGCCGCCATAGAACCCCGCAATCAGCGGGAAGGGGAGCGGCATTTGCCGTGTGGCGTACGAGAAAGCTTTGCCAAATCAAGTGTTGTATGTTATACTGCCCGTCAGCTTGAGAACGAGGAAGGAGCAAGCCAATGAGGCATAGTCGTGATGAGGCAACTCGGGTGATCAGAGCACTGCTCCCGGGCCTGGTGCTGGTCCTGGCGATCGTTGTGTTCTCGTCAAGTGGCTGCATATCCAGCACTCCCACGGCGACTCCGACAAACACCTCTGCTATCGTTGTCGTCACAGACACGCCAACCGCGCCAGCCGAAGAGCAGCCGCCTGCAACGCCCGCTGTGACGGAGAGCGTAGGGCAGCCCACACCCGTCCCCCCAACGGTGACCCGTGAAGGGACAACGGAGCCATATCCTCCGCCTCCTCCAGCCAGCCCCACTCCTGAGGCGTATCCTGCGCTTCCCTCGGAAAGCCCGACCCCTGGAGCCTACCCATCACCGTCATCCTAGGCAGCCTCACACTGCGCTGCAGGTGGCACGGGCATCGCGTAGTGCCTTGAACCACCCGCTCGAGCCGGAAGACGATACGTCAGCAGGGCCAACGGCGGTGGCAAACCAGCAAAGCGGAGCCGAGACTCCTCGGCTCCGCTTTTCGAATCCTAGGAGATGGTGCAGAGCACGGCCACTCAAGAACTGGTGGCCTGCCAGCCCCCAGCTGCGAGCACAACCGGCCTCCGCGCAACGGCAGGACGGCAAGTGGCACGGAGGCAGCGCAGTCTCTGCGACTCAGCGGTCGAATTCGGCAAGTGCTTGCTCTGCCTGCCAACATCGGCTATACTGTGGTGCGGACAGAGTATAAGCACGTTGTAGGAGGCACAATGGACAAACAAGTGATTGCTACGGGCAACGCCCCCGCTGCCATCGGGCCCTACTCCCAGGCGATACGGGTGGGAGACTTGATCTTCACCGCCGGACAAGGGGGACTGGTTCCCGGAACGAAGGAGTTCGCCGGATCTGATATCGCCAGCCAGACCCGCCAGACGATGCAGAATATCAAGGCCATCCTGGAAGCAGCGGGGTCTTGTATGGATCATGTGATCAAATCCACCGTCTTTCTGCAAGATATCAAGGAGTTCGCGGCGATGAATGAGGTGTACGCCGAGTTCTTCGCTAAGGATCCGCCAGCGCGCTCGACGGTGCAGGCCGCTGCCCTACCTCTGGGAGCGAGGGTGGAGATTGAGGTGGTGGCTGAGGCCTGCGACTGCGAGGGGCCCGAAGGCTGCACCTGCGTCTGACAGGGGCGGTTCACGGAGTTTCGGCAGCCCGGACCCGGCCGACCTAGTCGCGCGCAGCATCGTCTGGGCGCCCGGCCCGACATTGCTCTCAGCAGCCTTGGCGCTTCCTGCAGAGCGGGTCTCTGCTCGCGCCAGGCGCGCCCGACCGCGTGGGCGGATTCCCGGTTTCGAGTTGACCACTTTCCTGGCAGAGTCTAGAATGGGTGCGTGAATTGACCTGCAGACAGGGGTGCTACTATGGGTCATCATCTTGAGACGGCAAGGCGCCTGCGCCAGAAGGGATATCGTCTGACCCCACAGCGGTTAGCTGTCCTGGAAGTGATCAAGGCTGGTCCAGGGCATATGACGGTGAACGAGGTGCTGGAATGCCTCACAGCACAGTATCCCACCCTGACTGTACCCACAGTGTATCGCAACCTGCAGTGGTTGGCCGAAGAGGGCCTGGTTGCCGAGACCGACTTGGGCGGGGGCAGTCGTGTCTACGAGTACATCGAGGGTCACCACCATCACCATCTGGTCTGTGTGAACTGTCGGCGCATCGTCGACCTGCCGGACTCGTTCTTGGATCCGTTGCGTGAGGCAGTGCGGAAGCACTACGGTTTCGTTGCCACCATGGACCACGTTGGGCTCTTTGGTCTCTGCCCTGACTGCCAGGAAGAGGCACAGACAAAGTCCGCTGTGGCTGGTGATGCCCTAGAAGAAGGAGGTGCCAATGGAGCACGAGAAGCTTGAGGAAGGAACTGCTGAGGAGGTTGGAAGGGTCAAGGTCGATCTCAACCGCGCCACCGCGGAAGAGCTAGAGGCAATCCCGGGAATCGGGCCCAAGCTGGCTAGGCGCATCATCGAGCATCGGGAGATGCACGGAGCTTTTCGCTCCCCAGAGGAGATTACTGCTGTTCCTGGTGTGGGCGACGTGCTCTATGAACGCGCATCGGACTGGCTGACGGTTGCGCCGCCCGCGAGCGAGGTGGAAGAGGAACTCACTTCCGTTTCGATGGGGGTTGAGAGCCAGGCAGAGGTCGGACCAGAAAAAGCCACTCCAGAGCCCGAGCCGGCAGTGCCAGAGGAGGCGGTTGCCGCCGAACGGGGCGAGGTGCCAGCTCCGGCTCCAGCCGAGGCCCCGCTGGAGCGTTACCGAGGAGTCGGACCGTCTTGGATATGGTCAGCGCTGCTCGGGGGCTTGCTGGGTGTGATCTGTACACTGCTCATCCTATACGCGATCAACGGCTCCCTCAGCCTGCGCCAGGCTCCCGCGTTCTTGGAGATGGCCGGCCGAACTCAGTCTCTTGCCACTACGGTGGAGGACCTAGAGAACGCGGTGGCTGATCTGGAAGGCCGGCTGCAGGTGCTGGAAGGATTGCCGGCCCGTATGGATGCGGTGGAGGACACCGTAGGCGAAATGGGTGCCGCAGTACGTCAACTCAACCAGCGCGCCGACTCACTGGATGAGCGAGTGGGTGGCTTGCAGCTGGAAGTCGAGGAAGTTCAGAAGCACGCACGGAAGGTTGAAACCTTCTTTCAGCGACTTCAGGCCCTGCTGGTCGAGGTCTTTGGCATGGAGCTTCCTGAGCCTTCCAGTGAGTAGTACAACAGACCAGTTTCCCGCTTGAGGGGATGTCATGTCTGCGCTGGGAGCCGGAGCAGTTGGCAGATGATGCTCCGGGGATGACATACTGTCTGGAGACAGTTGCCGGCTAGCGCATCTGGGTGGCCAGCGGACGATAGCCCGCACAGCTGTGGCACAGAGAGGAGATGGACTTGCGAATCCTGCGTAGGGTGCTGTTGGGCATTCTGGTCATGACAATGGTACTTGTCCTGGTCGGTGGCGGCATCGCTTACCTGATGGTCCGCCGGGCCTTTCCTGAGATCAATGGCACCTTGCGCGTAGCGGGCTTGCAGGACCGTGTCGAGATCTACCGCGACAAGTGGGGAGTGCCGCACATCTGCGCCGGGAACGAGCATGACGCCCTATTTGCCCAGGGCTATGTGCACGCACAAGATCGGCTCTGGCACATGGAGTTCAATCGCCGCGTAGGGGCGGGGCGGCTGGCGGAGGTGTTGGGTGAGGCCGCGCTGAAGGAGGATCGTTTCCTGCGCACCATTGGCCTGTACCGCGCCGCGCAAGCAGATCTTCAGATCCTGCCCCCAGAAGTGGTCGCTGACCTGCAGGCATATGCGGATGGAGTCAACGCTTTCATCTCTACCCATCAAGATCGGCTGCCCCTCGAATTCACCCTTCTCGGCTTCACGCCCGAGCCGTGGGTGCCTGCCGACAGCGTGGCCTGGGCCAAAGTGATGTGCATGACCCTGGGCGGCAACTGGGAGAATGAACTACTCCGCCAGAAGCTCATCTCGGGGCTGGGCGAGGATAGGGCATGGGAGCTTGCGCCGCCCTATCCAGCTGAAGGCCCTTTCATCATCCCGCCCGAGGCCAAGAGCTATGCGTATGTCGACACGTCACTCCTCGACAGCTATCGGCAGGTCAAGGAGCTGCTTGGCATTGAGGGGCAGCACGTGGGAAGCAACAACTGGGTTGTGGACGGATCCATGACCGCGACTGGCCGACCCATGCTCGCCAATGATACCCATCTCAGTATCCAAATGCCGTCCCTCTGGTACGAGAATCACCTCGTGGGCGGTGACATGGATGTCGTTGGCTTCTCCTTTCCCGGCGCGCCAGGCGTGATCATAGGCCACAACCGTCACATCGCCTGGGGCGCGACCAATCTCGGACCAGACGTACAAGATCTATATGTGGAGAAGGTCAATCCCGAGAACCCTAACCAGTATGAGTTTAAGGGTCGATGGGAGGATATGACGGTCATCAACGAGGAGATCAAGGTCAAAGGCCGCGCTGAGCCAGAGAAGTTGACCGTTCGCTTGACTCGGCACGGGCCGGTCATGACGGCTGTGGTTCCAGAGGCGACCGAGCAGCTAGCACTTCGCTGGACAGCGCTCGAGGGTCAGCAGGTCGTCCGCAGCGTGTTCATGCTGAACCGAGCCCGTAACTGGGATGAGTTCCGTGAAGCACTACGCTATTGGCATGCTCCATCGCAGAACTTTGTCTACGCTGACGTGGAGGGCAACATCGGCTATCAGATGCCTGGCCAGATCCCGATTCGCGCCAAGGGTGAGGGTCTGGTTCCTGTTCCCGGTTGGACCGGAGAGTACGAATGGACTGGCTACATTCCGTTCGAGGCCCTGCCCTTCGTCCTGAACCCGGGTACGCACTATGTGGTCACCGCCAACAACAAGGTTGTTCCCGACGACTACCCCTATTTCATCTCCCACGAGTGGGCGGAACCCTTCCGCGCGCAGCGCATAGCCGATTTGCTGCAGGCCAAGGGCGAACTCACCTTGGACGACCTTCGCGACATTCAGGCTGACACCTACTCTATCCTAGATGCCATCCTGACAGAATACGTGCTCGAACTGGGTCCCGAAGGTTGGCTGCAGGAGCGTGCCTTCAGGTTCTTGGAGAACTGGGATTTCCGATTGGAGCGCGAAAGCGGGGCGGCGGGCATCATGGAGGTCATGCTGTGGCGTCTGCTCGTGAACGCTTTTGGTGATGAACTGCAGTCGGCGGGTATCGATGAAGGTGAGTTCTTGGGACGCACCACGGCCCTGATAAACATCATTGCTGACAGAGACAGCCCATGGTTCGACGACGTGCGCACCGCGGAGGTGGAGGATCGGGACGACGTAATTCGTCGCAGTGCCCAAGAGACGATGGACTTTTGGGGGAGGAGGTATGGCGACCTGCCTGGCAACAAGGACAGCCAATGGGCCTGGGGCAAGGTGCACGTCGCCAAGTTTGAGCACGTGCTGGGCAGCGTCAAGCCGCTGCACCTGATCTTCAACCGAGGGCCTGTGCCGACACAGGGTGGCGGAGAAACGGTGAACGCCGCTGGCTACAAGCGTGGTGATTTCTCACAGAGGTCGGTACCGTCACAGCGGCAGATACTCGACGTTGGTGAATGGCAGAACTCCCGCTCACAACATACCACAGGCCAGTCTGGCCTGCCGTTCCACAAGCATTACAGTGACATGATCAGTCCCTGGCAAAACGTACAGCATCATCCGATGCTGTACGAAATAGACGATATTGTGGCCAACCAGGAGGGGTTGCTAGTCCTGGAGCAGAGCTAGCTTCATCTGCCGACAAGCGCAAGTGGTCCCGATTTCGGCCAATCCGTCCCGTCGCGACCTAACCGCCACCGCGTCACGCGCTACTCGCCGCGCACTATGATCTCCAGCAAGTGCTTCACGCGCATCTTGGCCCCCGCGCCGGTCTGAGGAGGTGCTCCGATGCAGGCCGGGCACCCTTCCTCGCACGGGCACTCGCTGATCCACCGCAGGCACATGCGCAGCAAATCATCGTGCAGTTGGTACAATGCCTCGCTGAGACCCACGCCGCCTGGTACGGTGTCGTAGATCACCACCGTGGGGGAGCGTGTCGCTCGAAAGTCCAGGTCCGATGTCACCCCAAGGTCGTGTGGATCGCACATCACGTACAGAGGAGCAAGAGCTGCCAGCAGGTTGGACAGCCCCTCGAGGGTTCCCTGCACGGCAGTGGTGGCCTCTACCCTCGGGTGGCATTCAGGGCACAGGGTGATCAGGTTGGGCAGGGAATTGGCCTGGACGTAGTTCGCATTGCCACCCGGTCTGTAGTCGAAAGTGCGGAATGGCCGCAGGTGGTGCACGGCATGCTCGCGGCCAGGGGGTTCGGGGCGGCCACAGAGACGGCAACGGTAGCCATCGCGATCCCGCGCCCTTTGCCGCTGCAGCTCCCAGTTAGGGCCGTAAGAACGGATGGGTGCAATGGTCCAGTCACCCTCGTCGCGCCGGGCAGTGACCAAGTCGTCGTGCAAGTGCAGCCAGTACGCAGTGGTGTGCAGCTCCTGTTCTGGTAGATCGAGGGGCACCGTGGCCAGTTGCTCGTGAGTGTGCCAGGCGATTCGCTTGAAGTTGGTCGCTTTGGTGCGGACGCACACATCGCCTCGCGTCCGAGAAACGAATCCCGTGGGTGCAGACTCTTGTTGGCGAAGAACCTCCACCTTGTCTGAGAGGCTCACTTCGGTGAAGTATTTTGTTTCCGTGCGTTGCACCCTGGCTATATGTTGCTCCCAATCCAATTCCTCCACCACGTACGGCTGTCCCTCGTGCAGATAGACTGCGCCGGGGTGGATCAACATCGGCGCGCTTGACCTGTCGACTTGGCCGATGGCCTCGCCAGTATGTGCCTGCACCACCGTGAATGGGTCGGAGGTTGCCGTTCGCAGGGATACTTCCTGCGCTGGGTATCGACCGCTCATCCAATACCAGCGTCTTTCGACGCGCCGCAGCACTCCCTCCTCACGTGCTAGCTGTTCCAACAGCTCGGTTGTGTTGGCGGTGTCCCAGGAGCTTTCGTCGTCGGCGATTGGCAGCTCGAAGGCGGCGCATTTGAGGTGCGACTGCAGCAGGAACGGGTTGTCTGGAGCCACCAAGGCCTGTTCTGGTGTACGGCCAAGCAGGAATTGCGGATGGGACAGCAGGTACTGGTCCAGTGCCGAGGGGCCCCCGACGAGCACAGCGGCCGAGATATCCTGGCGTCGTCCCGCACGGCCGGCTTGTTGCCAGGTGCTGGCGATTGTCCCGGGGTAGCCGGTCAGCAGGCAAATGCTGAGATCGCCGATATCCACACCCAGTTCGAGCGCATTGGTGCTGACGACTCCGCGCACGCTGCCATCGCGCAGGCCGCGCTCGATGGCCCGCCGTTCACGGGGCAGGTAGCCCCCGCGGTATCCGCGGATGCATTGGCGCGGCTCTCCTCGCTCTTCGGCTGCCCCACGCAGGTAGGTGAGCAGCAATTCCGTTGCCAGGCGTCCCCGGCTGAAGACGATAGTGGACAGTCTCTTGGACAGGAAAAAGTCAGCCACCGTTGCGGCTTCGAGGACGAGGCTGCGCCGCACGCCGTGAGCGGGGTCCACGAGAGGAGGATTGTAGAGGATAAAGTGCCTCTCACTCTGTGGCGAGCCATCCTCATCGACCAGTGTGACCGGCCGACCGATGAGATTGCTGGCCAGTTGCCGAGGATTGCCGATAGTTGCCGAACAACATAGAAACACGGGGCGGGAGCCGTAGAATTGACATATGCGCAGCAGGCGGCGCACCAGGTTGGCCACGTGGCTGCCAAAGATGCCACGATACGTGTGCATCTCGTCGATGATGATGTACTTCAGCCCAGCAAAGAGTGCTTGCCAGCGGGTGTGATGTGGCAAGATGCCAAGGTGGAGCATGTCGGGGTTGGTGATCAGCAGCCTGGCTGTCTGCCGGACCTGGCTGCGCGCCGAGGATGGGGTGTCGCCATCGTAGGTGGCAGCGATGTTCGCTGGCAGCAAGTCCGCACTCAGTTCGCGCCAGGCAGTGAGTTGGTCTTGCGCTAGGGCCTTGATTGGGAATAGATAAAGGGCCCGAGCCTGGGGGTCATGTAGGAGGGCGTTGAGCACTGGAACATTGTAGCACAGGGTCTTTCCCGATGCAGCAGCCGTGACCACAGCCACGTCCTCACCGCGCAGGGCCGCCGCGATCGCTTGAGCTTGGTGCGCGTAGAATTGCTCTATGCCGCGCTCGCGCAGGGCATTCAGCAGCTGCGGTTCCAGACCGGGCGGCGCCGAGGCGTAGCTGCCTGGCCGCGCCGGAAAGCGCTGCCAGGCAGTGATCCGTTGGGCAAAGCGGGGGTTGAGCTGGAGCTCCTGCAGTGCGTTCGTGAGCGGTGAAACCATGCGCGCATTATAATGCCGCGCCGCTGGCCGCGCAAGGCTGCGCTCGTCTGTGAATCGTGCGCACCGCTCTCACCAGGCCGTGGTTTTGCGCTTGGCCAGTCATGGGCTATCATGAGCAAGGGAGTAGGTCCAGAACATGAATAGAGGATGGAAAGGAGGACGGACATGTCTAGGATGCGGTTTGGTCTGCCGGCCGCGGCACTTTTGGTCACTGCTCTAGCGCTCTCAGGGTGTTGCCCATGGTGTACCTGGATTACGGGCAGGAGAGTAGAGGTAGGTGTCTTGCGTGGTTCGGGCAGACTGGTTACGCGCGAACTGGACTTGGAGGGTTTTACCCGAGTGGAAGTCGGCCATGCCTTCGAGGTCGATCTGGTACAGTCCCGTTTCTACAGCGTGGTCATCACTGCGGATGACAACGTGATCGACGACGTGGAGGTCACCATCTCGCGCGACACGTTGCGGATCGGTATGGAGACGCTGTTCGTCAACGTCCAGAATGTCACCCTCCGTGCAGAGGTGAGCATGCCCACGCTCGAGGCTCTGGAGCTGTCTGGCGCCAGCCGGCTCACTGGCTCCATGGAAGTGGATGACATCGGGTTCGAGGTCTCGGGCGCCAGTCGGCTCACGCTGAGGGGCGGCGGGGGGCAGATGAGGCTCGATGCCTCAGGAGCCAGCCAGGTGGATCTGTCCGCCTTCGTGGTGGACGATGCGGACGTCGACATCAGCGGGGCCAGCCAAGCTACCGTGAACGTCAGGGGCAGGCTGGATGCCGAGGCCAGCGGGGCGTCACAGCTGCGATATCTGGGGAACCCGAGCATGGGCCGCATCGAGACCTCAGGCGCCTCCTCCATTTCGCCCGCCAGGTAGCGGCCGCTCTTCCACAGCCCGCCCTGATCTGTATCTGACACAATTGACCGGCACCCTGGCTGGTGCCGGTCACGCCTCTTCGCCTGGTGCGGGCACTCGCCTTCAGGTCGACGGGCATGTTGCCTGCGCCGGAGAGGAACGGATTTGGGTAGCCGACGACGAGGGCAGGGCGGCGGGGATGGCGGCTGGTTACTCACTACTCGCCAGTTGCGATGTGCAGTTCGGGCAGCGAGTCGCTGCCATGGGAATCTCAGTGTAGCAGTAGGGGCAAACCTTGGACGCGGGTGCCGTCTGCGCCTCTTCCGGTTGGCGCTGCAAGCGATTCACCTGCTTGATCAGCACGAACAGGGCAAAGGCGACGATCACGAATTCGATCACGGTGTTGAGAAAGACGCCGTAGTTGATCGTCGCGGCACCCGCTGCTTGCGCCTCTGCGAGCGAGGCGTAGTTTTCTCCTGACAGGTTGATGAACAAGCTGCCAAAATCCACTCGCCCAATCAAAAGGCCAACGGGTGGCATGATGATATCATTGACCAGTGAAGACACGAGGCGACTGAAGGCTGCGCCCATGATAAAGCCAACGGCCAGATCCACCACGTTACCACGCACCACGAACTTCTGAAAGTCCTTCCACACTTGGAGCCTCCTCTCCTCAAGCCTAGTCCGAGCCACGGATCCACGTTTCCTTCTTCTGTGTGTATACATTGTAGGGCGCGTGAGTCGGAGCAGCAAGCACGGCTGTTCGCGTCAATTGAAATCGCTCGTCCTGGGTCATGCGCGTGAGCGCATGTGTGGTCGCCCTGAAGACCATTTGTGCCCGATGTCCGCCCACCCGAAGCGCCTCGGGCGCCTCGCGTGAGAGGAAGCTGGGGACCGAGTCGACAGGATGCGATCCCAATGGCCGCTGCGAACACGCCGCTGGAGGTCCGGAGACGGTTTGCACAAGTTTTGACAATATAGAGGTTTTGGGTATAATCTTGATCTACGCATTACTGCAACGATGCATTGGGTGCTTTGCTGTACTGCCCTTGTG
>SMTZ1_10009695_pt1 | contig 13527 bp, 10 predicted proteins | sample DeeMarSWOR136_30_FD_25667 | JGI IMG/M metagenome (IMG submission 25667) | reverse complement strand
GAGGGAAATATGCGGATTGATCGATACATTTCGATTGTCGACACTCACACCGAATGCGACCCGACCCGGATCATCATCGGAGGGATTCCTTATCTTCATGGAAAGACCATCGTCGAGAAAAGGGATTTTTTCCGGAAGCATTTAGATCCTATTCGCCAATGCGTCCTATTTGAGCCGCGGGGTCATAAAGATGCCTTCGGAGCCGTCATTACCGACCCGGTGGAGAAGGGCAGCGATATAGGGATCTTTTTCATGGATGCCGCGGGGTACTTGGACCTCTGTGGCCACGGCACGATGGCCTGCGCTAATGTGGCTTCAACCCTGGGATTGGTGGTTCCCAAAGGGAAAGAGGTCCTGCAGATCGATACCCCTGCAGGGCTAGTCACGGCGAAGATAAACTACCGGGATGGGGAGGTCAGCGACGTCACCATACGGTCGGTGCCGTCCTTTTTATACATGAAGGATGTAGAGGTAAAGACCTCGGTGGGGACCGTGAACGTGGATATAAGCTACAGCGGGAGTTTTTTTGCTTTCCTGGATGCCAAGGCCGTGGGCTATTCGGTAAAGAATGAACACTTCCCCGCCCTCATTAAAATCGCCATGGAGATCAAGAAGGAGCTCAATTCCAAGGTGAAGGTGGCCCACCCCGAGATGCCCCACATCAACAAGGTGGAACTCATCGAGTTCCTGGATCAACCCAGCAATCCCGAGGCGCACTATAAGAACCTTCTGGTTTACGGAGAAGGCGCGCTGGGACGGGATCCATGCGCGACAGGGGCCTGCGCCAGGGTAGCCCTGGAAGTGGCCGAGGGGAAACGTAAGCTCGATGAAGAACTCGTTTATGAAGGGATACTGGGAACGATCTACCGGGCGAGGGCGGTGGAGAAAACCAAGGTCGGGAATCTTGCGGCCGTGATTCCGGAGATCACCGGGCGGACCTTTATTACCGGGTTCCTGAACATCGTCTCTGACCACCGCGACCCAATGGAAAATGGCTGGCTGATTTAACCCATTTTCGGCAGTTATGAAGAAAAAGTTGTTTAAAATCAAATAGGCCTGGTAAAAATCAGGCCGTTTTCTTCACTATACTTTCGATCATCATTCGCCTGTCGGGGATGAGAACCTTCATTCTCTGGAGCAGAAGCCTAAGTTCGCTCGAAGGCGTAGCCACCATTCCAGGGCAACGGTTTTAAATGGGGGACATAGTGGAAATCTTGCCCTTTACATCGGGGCGATTTTTTGGTAGAAGAAAGCCATGCTTCGCCAACTCCGACCGAAGTCTCCTGGAATGCTGCATCAAGTGATAATTCGAGCAATCGAAAAGGAATTGATTCTTGGTGATAACCGGGACCTGAAGGTTGGAATTCGCTGGTCGGGATAGCGATGCATGCGGGGATGTACACTTCTACTACGTCCCGCTAGCCATATTCTTCATTCCGGAGAACTTAGTTCATCCTATCGATGGGTCTTCTGAGGTTCACCCGGGGGTGAAGACCGCCCGTGGCAAGGCCAGGAATGGAAGTGTTTGGGCTTTCAGCTTGAGATGTAAAGGAAACGGCCTTATGAACCAAAAGGCTACTCTGCCGGAAGCCGCAAAAGGAGATTTACTCGAGGATCTTTCCGCCTTAATCTCCATCAACACTTCCAATCCCCCGGGGAACGAACTTGAGGCGGCGGAATTCGTCAGGGAACGGATGGTCGCTGCGGGGGCCATAGGCGAGATCCAGGAATTTTCCCCGGGGAGGGCCAATGCGCTCTGTCGGATCCCTTTCGCAGTCCCGGAAAAAGGGCCCCGCCTCATTTTCAACACCCACCTGGATGTGGTCCCTTCCGGAGAAGGTCAATGGAAATTCCCGCCTTTTACCCCGACCGTTGCCGACCGCCGAATTTACGGGCGCGGCGCCTGCGACGCGAAAGGCAGTTTGGCGGCCATGATGGCGGCCGCCCGCCTAACAGCCGGTTCCGGGCAGCATCTGAAGGGGGAATTTATCCTCACTGCCGTGGCAGCGGAAGAGACCGGCGGGCTCGGCACCCAGGCCTGGTTAAAGAATCGATCGAAAGACTTACAGCCATCCATGGCTGTCGTAGGAGAGCCCACGGAACTCCAAGTGTTGATAGGGCACAAGGGCGTAAGCCGCCGGAGGGTGTGGGTTCGAGGCCGCAGCGCCCACTCTTCGAATCCTTCCCAGGGTCAAAATGCGATCTACCCCATTGCCCGGCTGGCCCTTTTCATCGAGGATTTGAACCGGGCCTTGGCCCAGAAGAGCCATCCCATGTTGGGACCCCCCATTGTCAGCGCCAACCTGATCCGCGGGGGAGTGAAGGACAATGTCATCCCCGACCACTGCGAGCTGCACATAGACCGGCGCCTCGTTCCGGGAGAGGAAACGGACCAGATCGACCGGGAACTCCGGGAATGGGTTCGAAGGATGTCGGCTGAAGATCCCTCTTTCCGGGCGACCATCGAGATTTCGGGTATGGACAAAGCCCCCACCATGATCCCGCCGGAAGAGCCCATCGTGAAAGCGCTCCTGGAATCCAAATATGAAGTGACCGGGCGGAAAGAACCTCCCCAGGGATTCATTGCCGCCACGGACATGACCTTTTTGGTCAACCAGGGACGCATACCCACGGTGATTTTTGGACCGGGCTCCCTGAACCAAACCCATGTGGTGGATGAATTTGTGGAGATCGATCAGCTGGAAACTGCGGTCCTGGTTTATGCCCGCCTGATTTCGCGCATTTTGGGGGCATGAAGAAGGAGCCACGGGCAGGTCTTCGCTCCGCGGGGGGTGGATAAAAAATGTTGCTTGGGAGGTGGAGATTTGGCTAAAGACGAGGGTATGCAGGAAGCCATCCGCAACTTGAGGGAGCGCAAGGCTCAGGCCCATGCCCCTGCCGGGAAGGAAAAAATAGAGGAAGCCCACCGAAAAGGCCTCTTAACCGCCCGGGAGCGGATCGAGGCCCTTCTCGACCCGGGCACGCTCGTCGAACAGTATCCCTTCGCCGAGCCCGTCGGCCGGGATTTCGGCCTGGACCGCAAGCGTATTCCGGGGGACGGGGTGGTGGTGGGTTGGGGAAAGATCGAGGGGCAGCAGGTCTACGTGACCGCCAACGACAGCCTGGTCATGGGCGGGTCGGGATCCAGCTCGCATATTCGCAAAATCTCACTGACCATCGATCAGGCGGTGAAAAACGGGTCCCCTCTGATCCAACTGAACGATTCATCGGGAGGGAGAATCCAGGAGGGAGCGGACAAGACCGCCTACGCCCTGTCCGTCTTTTACAGCAACACCCTGGCTTCCGGGGTGGTTCCCCAGATCACCGCGATCCTGGGCCGCTGCGCCGGTTACGCGGTCTACGGTGCGGCCCTGACGGATTTCGTCTTCATCGTCGAAGGCCAGGGAGAGATGTTCATCACCGGTCCGGCCATCATCCGGGAAATCACCGGGGAGGAAATCACCTTTGACAAGCTCGGCGGAGCGAAGGTTTGCACCCAGGTCAACGGGGCGGCCGATTTTCTGGTTAGCAGCGAGCGGGAATGTTTTCAGCAGATCCGAAGACTTTTGACCTTTTTCCCCCCCAACTACCGGGAGCTGCCCCCGGATCGGCCCAATGATGACCCCCTGGACCGGACGGTTCCCGAATTGGAGGACATGGTCCCTTCGAATCCCCAGCGCGCTTACGATATCCGCAAAGTTATCAAGAAGATTGTGGATGAGGGCGATTTCATGGAAGCCAAACCCGACTTTGCCAGGAACATCGTTACTGGTTTCGCCCGCATGGGAGGGATGTCCATCGGGATCGTCGCCAACCAGCCTATGTTCCTGGGCGGTTCCCTTACCGTCGATTCCTCGGACAAGAGCTCCCGGTTCATTCGTTTCTGCGATGCCTTCAACATTCCGCTCCTTTTTCTGGTGGATACCCCCGGATATCTTCCCGGGGTGCAGCAGGAGCACACAGGAATTATCCGCCATGGAGCGAAACTTCTTTATGCCTTCTGCGAATCCACCGTTCCCAAAGTGGCCGTCACCCTCCGCAAGGCTTACGGCGGGGGCCACTGGGCCATGGGGGGGCACAACGCCCACGGAACCGATATCGCTTACGCCTGGCCTACCGCCGAGTTCGCCATCATGGGAGCGGAGCAGGCGGCCAAGCTTCTGTACGCTCGCGAGCTGAAGGTGGCAGCAGACCCGGCGGCTCTCCTCCAGGAAAAAATCCGGGAGTACCGGGACCTATTCGCCAACCCCTACCGCCTGGCCCAGACCATGTGCATCGACGATGTGATTGAACCCGGAGAGACCCGCCTGCGGTTGATCGAGGCCTTCCGCTCCCTGAAGGGAAAAAGGGAAGAAAAGCCCCGCCGGCGGCATGGCAACATCCCGCTCTAAAAAAAGCTTCATAGGGAAAGGAGGGATTGCTGAAAAAAGAGAGGGGAGAGGTAAAATCAACATCACTCCAGGAGGTGAATTATGAAGAGGAAGGTTCTGCTGTATTCGTTCCTGAGTTTTTTGAGCCTTGGAATTCTATTGTGTCCTTTCGCGCAGGCCAAGGAGTTCCGGGTCAAATGGGGAGCAACCAGCGTCAGATCCTCGGGATACGCCCATGGGGTACTATTCGCCAAGGCGGTCAATCAGACCTACCCGGGAGAGATCTCGGTTACCGTGGTGGAGACCGGAGGGTGGGTGGAAAACCTGAGCAGGTTGCGAATTGGCTTACTAAAATTGGCCCAGGTAAATCCTGTCTCGGCGTATACCGCCTATCATGGCCTGTACGATTTCAAGGACCAGAAAAATCCCAACATTCGCATGCTGGGGGTCACCGCCCTTTCCATATTCACTTTTGTCGTCGGCAAGGAAACGGGAGTGACCACGCTGGAGGGGCTGAACGGCGTCAAAATGGCTTCGAATCCCTTAACCACCTCCGAAAGGCTGTCTAGGATGCTCCTCGAGGCCAATGGAATCAAGCCCCAATACAAATGGGGCGGCACGGCTTCCAACCTCGAGGCGATGAAAGCAAGAACCGTCGATGCCTGGGGGAGACCGGGCTACCGGGATGGAGGGATCACCGAACTCTCCCTGTCCAGACCGCTGAACTTTCTCCCGGTTACGAACGAACAGCTGAAAAAGTACAACGCGAAATATCCCGCCCACGGGAAGGCGGCCATGAGCCCAGCCGGGCAGTTTAAAGGTCAGGATAAGGCTTACCAGACTCTGGCTTTCGTCGAAGGGGAAATGTGCGACAAAGGCATGCCCGCCGATGTGATTTACAAGATCCTCAAGGCGATCTACGCCAAGAGGGCCGAAATCGCTAAGGTGGATGCCACCTTTAAGGAAGGGGACTTCGTAAATTTCCCAAAGTTAACCATGGAATATTGCGACGTCCCGCTTCATCCCGGAGCGATTAAATTTTATCGAGAGGTGAATATGAATATTCCCAAGGAGCTTATGCCCCCCGAGATGAAATAACCTCAAGCGAAAGGAGGACGAAAATGCGCCAATCCAGACTTTTGAAAATCGTCTTCGCCTGCGTTCTTTTGTCCATGTCCCTCCTGGCCTGCGCGACATTCCAGCAGGGTCCGCGGGGGATGCCGGCGGCGAACCTGGTCGTAAGCCCGAGCAGCGGCCTGACCAAGGAAAAGATTACGATCCTCGGGTCGGGTTTCATCCCCGGAGAGGTCATCGAGGTCATCATGGTCGTCGACGGGGTCCCGACGGACTTGGGGGGAAAGCCCATGGTGAAGAAGGCCAATGACATGGGGGCTTTCCTGACGGTAAGTAACATCCCCTGGTTGGCCAAACCCGGGGTGTACACCATCAGGGCCGAGGGGGACAAGGGAACGGTCGCCGTGGCCCCCCTGGAAGTGAAGGAAAAACCCAAGAAGAAGAAGTAGGCGCAGCGCGATCAGCCCTGCAATCATTCCCGGCATGAAGGGGAGTTCTCTGGGCCCCCCTTTCCCCGGCAAAAGGAGAGGTTTGGATGAGAGAGTTGGCCGGATTTTGGAAATGGGCGGGCAGAGTCATGGTTGCGGTCTGGGTCGCGCTCGTGATCTACACCGCCTTGATCGGAGCCTGGCATCCCGTAATCCAGGGCTCCATCTTCCTGGGTTTTACCTTTCTCACGGTGTTCCTCTATTTCCCCCTAAGTAAGACCCAGATGACAAAGAATACCCCCGGCTTCTGGGCCAGGCTCCTGTTCGGAAGAAAAGACTCACCGGCAGTCCTGGACGTCCTGATGATGGCCGCCGGGGTGGTCGTCTGCAGCTATGTTCTTTGGAACTGGGAGGAGATCACCCGGCAGCGGTGGATGTACCAATCCTACGAGCTGGTCTTCAGCGGTATTCTCGGGGTCCTCCTCCTCGAGGGTACCCGGCGGACGACCGGATACATCATCCCCATTTTGGCCCTCGCCTTCCTCTGCTACGCCTTCTTCGGCGACTTGATTCCCGGATTCTTCGGCCATCCCGGGTTTCCTCTCGTGGAGGTCCTCTACCACTACTACATGATGACCGAAGGATATTGGGGTATGCTCACCGACTTGACCAGCCGGGTCATCGCCATCTTCCTTCTCCTCGGCCCCGTATTGTTCGCCACCGGGGTGGGAGACACGTTCATGAACCTGGCCCGTTTCTTCGGCGGGCGGATGAGCGGCGGGGCCGGGCAGATCGCGGTAATCTCCAGTGCCTGCTTTGGGACCCTCTCCGGGTCGGCAGTCGCCAACGTGGCCACCACCGGGACCTTTACCATTCCCACCATGAAAAAGCTGGGCTTCAGGCCCGAGCTGGCCGGAGCCATAGAGGCCTCGGCATCCTCGGGGGGGCAGATCATGCCCCCCATCATGGGGGTGGGAGCCTTTGTGATGGCCGAGTTGCTCGGCATTCCCTACCTCTATGTGTGCGTCGCTGCGATCATCCCCGCCCTCATCTACTTCTTCGGAGTGGGGGCCGGGGTTTTCTTCAGCGCCAAGAGACAGGGGCTGGGGAAACTGCCCCCCGAGCTCATGCCCCAAGCGAGGGAAGTCTTCGACCCCCGGGCCATGGTGAACCTGCTCATCCCCATCGGCCTCCTCCTTTACCTCCTCTTCCTCCTCCTCCCGGCTCAGCTGGCGGCGGCGGTGGCGCTGGTGGCCTCCATGGCTACCTATCTGATCAGCGGGATCCTTTCCCCTCAGAGGACAAAGGAACGGCTCGTCCACCTGGCCCAGGCCCTTTCCAGCGGGGCGATTACCGCCCTGGCCACGCTGATGGTCATGGCCGTCTGCGTCCAGATGGCCGTCTCCCTGGTGGCCCTCACCGGGCTGGCGGTCAAGATGTCCGAGGCCATCCTCAGCCTGGCCGGCGTGAATGTTTTTCTGGCCCTTTTCCTGACCATGGTCATCATCATGATCCTGGGGATGGGGATGCCCACCACCGCGGCCTACATCATCGGCGCGGCGGTTTTGGGATCCACGCTGATGGGCATGGACATCCAGGGGATTTCCGCCCACATGTTCATATTCTACTATGCCGTCCTGGGGAACATCAGCCCGCCGGTTTGTGTGGCGATTTACACCGCGGTAACGATTGCCGGGGGAAATTGGCTGCGCATGGCAGGGATCGCCATGAGTCTCTGTCTGGCAGCCTATCTACTCCCGTATACCTTTGTTTACCACCCGGGGTTATTGATGCAAGGGACCCCTTGGTCTATTCTTACTATCACTTTAACTGCCTGCCTGGGGGTTTTGTCGGTCTCCGCCGGCATATTCGGTTACTTCAGAGGACCGGCCATCACCCGGGAACGCATCCTCTTCATCGCTGGCGGGCTTCTTCTCTTCGTACCGGGGGTTTTCACCGACAGCCTGGGAACTATCCTGGCAGCCCTTGGTTTGCTCAGCCAGGTCATTCGGGGAAAATCCAGGGCTGTAGCAATCGCTTGATTTCGCCCACCGATGTTGGAAACGCCTACGGTAATCATAGCCTGTCGTTAAGTTTATAAACCCATCATTGAGGGATAAAAACATGCCCGGACCTCTGGAGGGAGTTAAAATCCTCAGCTTTGCCCGCAATCTGGCAGGCCCTTTTTGCACCATGATTCTGTGCGATCTCGGGGCGGAAGTCATCAAAATCGAGGAAGCAGGAAAGGGTGACTCGGCCCGGGGCATCCCTCCCCATATTCGGGGGATCAGCTCCTATTTCTTGAGCATCAACCGGGGGAGCAAAAGTATTGCCCTGAACCTCCGGGAGGAAAGGGCCAAGGAAGCGGTTTTCAAGCTCGTTGACCGGGTGGACATCGTAGTGGAAAATTTCCGACCCGGGGTGATGAAGCGCCTGGGGTTCAGCTATGAGAGCATTTCCGCCCGGAATCCAAGGATCATCTACGCCTCCATATCCGGCTTCGGCCAGAAAGGACCTTATTCCGCCAAGCCGGCCTATGACATGATCGCCCAGGGAGTGGGGGGAACCGTGAGCATTACCGGGGAACCGGGCCGGCCGCCGGTCCGGGTGGGCTATTCCATCGGGGACATGGGCGCCGGCCTATTCGCGGCAACGGCTATTCTGGCTGCCCTTCACGAGAGGGAAAAGAGCGGAAAGGGGCAGTGGATCGACGTGGCCATGGTGGACTGCCAGGTGGCCCTTTGCGAGAACGCCTGCGCCCGCTACTTCGCCACCGGAGAAATCCCCAAACCCCTGGGGACCCGGCATCCCCTGCTGACTCCTTTTCAGGTCTTTGCCACCAGAGACGGCTATATGGTCCTCATAACTGTTTCGGAAGAAGAATGGCAAAAGTTCTGTAAATTGACCGGAAGAGACGACTTGGCCTCCGACCCCCGCTTTCAGAGCCACCCGGCGAGAATTGAAAACTATTCGGCTTTCGAGCCCCGAATGAACGAGTTGATGAAAACTCGCACCACCGCTGAATGGCTGGCCTTCCTTGAGCCCGCCGGAATCATGTGTGCGCCGGTGAACAATATCGCCCAGGTGGTTAACGACCCTCATATTCTGGAAAGGGAAATGGTCGTGGAACTGGAGCACCCCCGGGCGGGGAAATTGAAGGTAACCGGTACGCCGATGAAATTCTCCCGGACCCCCTGCAGAATTCAAAAGGCCTGTCCGGATATGGGGCAGGATACGGAAGAGATCCTGAAAAACCTGGGTATGCTTTAATGCGCGCCTTTTGAACTCCACGAAAAAAGATTCTCAAAACCCCCGTAAAGGGGGTTTTCATGTCGGGAGCTTTAACGGGAATTCGTGTCTTCGACCTGACCCGGGCCCTGGCCGTCCGTACGGCACGATGATGCCGGGGGGATCTGGGCGCGGAAGTGATCCAGGTGGGGTCGCCGGATGGGGGCGATAACTCCCGGGCCTGGGGCCGCCTTTTATCGGGATGGATTGTCGATTCAGGCATCCCGCACAACTTGTACCGAAAAAACGGGGAGAATGATGAACGGTGTAACCGGTAAGGAGCAAGTGTGCTGCTCATAATCAAGGGAAAATTGGGCAGAATGAATGCCGGAATCTGCTCCTATCATTTTGCCGCCGTTGGGCCATGGGGGGATCGGGATGATAAAAATGAACTCCATTTAGAAGATGTCATTCATGCGGGGGGATATCTGGCCGACCAGGAACTCTGTAAAATCATGATTGAAGAGCTCAAAGATCGGGTCTTTGAATTCGAGAGATATGGGCTGATGTGGGATCGGAAGAGCGATGGGGAGATAGACCCCTACCTTGGCGCTGGGCATTCAAAACCGAGAACGATGTCAACCTGGATGCGCCAGGGGGGATTGGATATGGTTCATGCGTACAGATCTGAAATGAGGAGAAGGAAAATTCCTTCGATCGAAGACGTCATGGCCACCCGGTTGCTCTTGAAGGACGGCACCGTAGTCGGAGTAACCGCCCTGGATTATGTGAACGGGATTTTGATGGGCATTCAGGCCAAATCGGTGGTCATCGCGACTGGATCCCATCATCAAGTTTTTCCGGTTACCACCCCGCCCCCGGAAGGAACCGGCGACGGCGTGGCCATGGCCTATCGCGCGGGAGCGGAGCTGATGAACATGGAATTTGGCGTGTTCATATCCACGCTCGCTTACCCGAGTACCTTTAAAGGAATCCTTGTGCCGACTTTATTTAGAGTCGGGGATGAGACGTTGCATTTGCTCAATAACAAGGGCGAAAGAATCATGCAGCGGTATGATCCCGAACATCTTGAAATGGCTACCAAAGATGTGATTGCCCGTTCCCTTCAGACGGAAATCAAGGAAGGGAGAGGTGACGGCGAAGAGGGCGACATCCTGTATGCGGATTTAAGGCATCTTCCTTACGAAGCGGCCAGGCAAAAACTTTCCGAAGTTGTTTTTTTCGCCAACAAAGCCGGCATCGATATTAAAAAAGAGCTTATTCCGATTCGTCCGGCGGTGCATGAAACGCTAGGGGGAATCAGAATCAATAAAAGCTGTGAATCTTCCCTGCCGGGGTTGTACGCTGCCGGGAGTGCGATCGGAGCAATTTACGGAAACGATGGCATCCCGGGGCGTGGGGTCGGGCATGCAGTTGTCTTTGGGAGGAGGGCCGGACTCTTTGCCGCCCAGAGGGCCCGGAAAAGCGATTTCGTTTCCATCGAAAAGGTGATGGATCAGTGGGATGAGGAGAAGACGAGAGTGTTTAGGCCCATGGAAAGGAGGGGTGGTGTCCGTCCGATTACGGTCTTGAAAAAATTGCAGCAGTTGGTGGGGAAATATTTCCGTTGGGCGAAAAATGAAAAAGATCTGACCGCCGGGTTGAAAGGGATCTTGCGGATCCGGGAAGAGCAGTTGCCGCAGATCAGCTTATCCTCGCAGACCAAGCGGTTCAACCTGGAATGGGTTAAAGCCTTAGAGGTGGAAAATTTGATCGACACGGCGGAAATCATGTTTCAGGCCGCCCTGATGAGAAGAGAGACCCGAACCATGTTTGCCCGGGAGGATTATCCGGATCGGGACGACAAAAACTGGCTAAAGCACATCGTGGTCAAAAAGCAAAGCGGTAGAATGACCTTGGAGGCAGTTCCCATCAAGCTGCTTTATGTAAAGCCGGGGGAGGAAGATTAGTCATGGAAAAAGTCACGGCGAGAGTTTTCCGGTATGATCCCTCTACCGACGATACCCATCGATATGAGACCTATGAAGTTCCGTTTGAAAAAGGGATGAGGGTCCTCGGGGTCCTCATGTACATCCAGGAGAATGTCGATACCAGTTTGGCTTTTCGGTATTCTTGCAGGCGGAAGCGGTGTGGATCTTGCGGGGTTCTGGTTAACGGAAAGCCAAGGTTGGCCTGCATGGAAGAGGCGAAAGCAGAGATGGTGATCGAACCCTTGCCGAATTTGCCCATCGTCAGAGATCTGGTGGTTGAGACCAATGAATATGAAGAACGTATTGAAAGCATTCGCCCCTATCTGGTCAGGAAAAAGCAACCCCAGCGAGAACCGGAGAAACTTTTGCCGGGCAATTTTACCGCCGTAAGGCCGCTGAACCAATGTATCGAGTGTTTTTCCTGCACGAGTGTGTGCCCGGTCAACGGCATCCAGTGGGAAGGTTTTTCGGGCCCCGCCACGTTGATCCAGTTGGCGAGACGAATGCTTGACCCCAGAGACGATATGGATCGGATCCCCGACGCAGGAAAGGCCGGCTTTGAGCATTGTGTTTCCTGCTATGCGTGCGTCAATGCCTGCCCGGTTGAAATCGGCATCTTGGACGAAGTCATTGAAAAGATTAGGAAAAAATACATAGAAAAAGAAGCATCCCTTTATGGTAAATACAACCGAACATGGGGTGACCTGGTCGTTAAGAATGGCCTTGTCAATCCCTTTACCCTGATGCGGAGAGTTTCTACCTTCGACCAATTGCTCAGCAACATACTTATGGGAATAAAGTTTTTTTTGAAAGGGAGAATCAGTTTAAAAGGGAAGAAAATTCCCAACATGGATGAAATAAGGACCATCCAAAAAGTAATCGGAGAAAAAAGATGAAATTTGCATACTACCCGGGCTGCTCACCTCAAAGCACGACACGTGAACTTGATGTGGTGACCAGAAAGATCGCCAAGGCTTTGGAAATTGAGCTTGTCAACCTGAATGGACCGGCCTGTTGCGGATCTGTCGAGATGAGGGTAAACGATCCGGACCTATTTTATGCCCTGAATGCTAGAACTTTGGCGATGGCTGAGCGTCAAGGCCTGGATCTCTTGACCATTTGTGATACCTGCCAGCTGGTTTTGTCGCAGGTGAATCGGTCTTTGCAAAAGGACGGCGAACTGCTGGATAAGATCAATCAAACCCTGTCCGAGGTTCAGGTAAAATATTCCGGCGGCGTGAAGGTCAAGCATTTATTATGGATATTGCTGACGGACGTAGGCCCTGAAAGGATCAAAAGAAAAATAAAATTTCCCCTGACCGGATTGAAAGTTGCGCCATTCTATGGGTGCCACATCCTAAGGCCCAAAGAAGCTTTAGGATTTGATGATCCTGATGATCCAAAGTCTCTGGAAGATTTTATTCGAATCTGCGGTGGCGAACCCGTTGACTTTCCGGGAAAGATGGAATGCTGTGGATTTCACAATCTCCCCTATGACCCGATGCTGGCGGTGACATTGACCGGGAAATATCTCCAGGAGGCGAGCAAAGCAGGTGCCCATTGTATGGTGACCCCCTGTCCTCTTTGCTTTACCATGTTAGATGGATATCAGAAAGAAGCAAATAAAAAAATAGGCTCCCAAGTCAATCTTCCTGTTTTTCATCTTCCTCAGCTTCTCGGCCTGGCCATGGGGATGGGGAAAGATGAATTGATGCTGAAAAGAAATATGGTCTCAGCCGATGAAGTCCTTCGTAAGCTCGGCCGGGTATGAAGAAGGAGACCATCGGTATGCCGGGTAAGGCAGGAATGCTTCAAAAGGAGAGCAAATTCAAAGAGCCATTCGAGTGGACGCAGTCATTTTCGAAGGCCTCCTTTCGATGCCCTGTCAAGTGTGATGCCTGTTGCCGGAGGTCCATCGGGCCTGGATTGACAGAAAAAGACTACCAAAGAATATCCCGGGAGGCACCTGATTCTCAGGTTGCGGAAAAAAGAGACCATCCCTTGTTTCCCTACCGGTTGAAAACCCGGGAAGGGGCATGTCTTTTTCTCAATAGCCGGGGCCAATGCACCATTTATTCAATTCGGCCAATCCTCTGTCGCTTGTATCCCTTGCAGCTTCATTTTCAATGGGACGGGAAATTGCTATGGTGCCTCGAACATTGTCCCGGAGTGGGTGTTGAAAAGGGAATCGCGTTGGAGGGAGCCTACCTTGAAAGCCTTCTCTTTGAACTGTGGGAAATAGAAAGCGAAGCCTTTTTGGGAAATCTACGTGCGTATTTGTTGAAGACAAAAAGAAAGTTTCCTCTATTATTTGAAACCCCATCCGGGGGGGTCTATTCCGACTGGGTTACGAAGACGAAAATGAAGGAATTCGTTTGGGAGATATTTCAGGCAGAGGCCTTAAACTCCCTGACTCCACGGGGAAGATTGGAATGC
>SMTZ1_10012336_pt1 | contig 13528 bp, 11 predicted proteins | sample DeeMarSWOR136_30_FD_25667 | JGI IMG/M metagenome (IMG submission 25667) | reverse complement strand
TGCCCCGAGCTTTGGCTTTAGCGGCTTTGCCGCTGCAGTTCTTGATAACCTCGGACACGGGCTCAAACTCGTAGCCTCTAAGCTCTATGGCTTGGTGCGGACAAACTAGGGCGCAGGCTCCGCATCCCATGCTCATGTCTTTCCACACTATGGCTTCGTAGGGGCAGACAAAGACGCATTTGCCGCATCCAACACATTTTTCGGTGTCATAAACAGCCTTCAAAGAATCCTTTTTTATAATCAGGTTGCCGGGGTCGTAGCCAAGCTCCTTCACTGTATCCTTCAGCAACTCAAGTCTGTTGATTCCGATTTGGCTGCCCTTCTTGAATCTGCAAAAGTCCTCTTCGCACTGTAGAATCAGCATCTTTTCGGTGCCTGAAGCCAAGTTCTTTAGATAGAATTCTGGAGGAACCCGCCCAACACAAGGCAAACGCAGAGAAACGAAGTTTCCCACATTTTCGTCTTTAAGCTTATCTTCTATATCCAAAGTGACAGGGTTGCTGCCTCTGCAAGATAAAACAAGAGTTTTTGCTCCTTTCTCAGCCATCTCCTCTTGGACTTTTTTGGTCAGCGAGTCAACATCATAATACACAAGATCTATGGCGGATAAGGGGCAAGCGCTTACACATAAGCCACAGACCCGGCACTCCTCCACGTCCAAGATGATTTTGTTCTGTTCCTCGTCCTTTGATATGGCTTCAAAGGGGCAAACAGCAACACATATTCCGCAGCGGCTACAGTAGTCGTCTGCGATTTCTATTCCAGCAGTTCGACATGTTTCAGATGCCATCTTGCTCTCCACTCAGAAGTCAATTTTTCCTGAAGCATTAAGAATAGGTCACTTATTGACATTAGACTTAAAGTTTTCTCTTAATCCGGCTGTAAAGCACTGAAACTAGGCTACACAGAATGGTTATAGAACCAAAATTTTGAGAACCGAACCATTCAGCAGCCCAACTATACCCCAAGGAGCAGCAGAAAATTTTCTTCCAAAAAGTATCTGTTTATTAATGGCGCCCAGAAACATATTTTTCCGGTTTATAGGGAGTTCAGCTAACCTTTGCGTGCCGAAATCAAAGTCAGCGGCATAGTTCAGGGCGTGGGTTTCCGCCCATTCATCTACCGAACAGCCGCAAAAAACGGATTAGTTGGGTACGTGCGAAACAGGGGAGACGCTGTCGTCGAAATAGTTGTCGAAGGAAAAAAAGTCAGTGTTGCCCAGTTCCTCAAGGAGTTGGAGAGGGAGAAGCCTCCGTTGGCGCAAATCTACAACATCACAGTAGACTATGAGGCAGAGGAAGAGGGCTTCAAAGAGTTTAGGATAATAAAAAGTTCTGGGGAAACCGAGCTTTCAGGGTCTGTTATACCGCCGGATGTTTCAATCTGCGACGAATGCTTAAGGGAGCTGCGGGACCCAGAAAACAGGCGCTTCAACTATTTCTTCATAACCTGCACAGACTGCGGTCCAAGATACACCATAACCCGAGAGCTTCCCTACGACAGACCAAACACTACCATGCAAGAGTTCCAGATGTGCAGCTTCTGCTCTAGAGAATACGGTGACCCATCAAACCGCAGATTCCACGCCCAAACAGTGGCTTGCCCCAACTGCGGACCAAAAGCCTACCTTACATCTAACAGGGGAGAGCCGATAGAATGCGAAGACCCAATCAGAGAGGCAGGGAGGCTGCTAGAGGAAGGATATGTTGTGGCGATAAAGGGGAACGGGGGATTCCATGTTGCCGCAGCCACCACCAAATCAGACCCCATTGCCAGACTCCGGAAAGTTAAGCACCGAAAACAGAAGCCCTTCGCCATAATGGCTCCTGACCTAGAGACCGTGCGTTCATTTGCCGAGGTTAACCGTTGGGAAGCTGAACTGTTGACATCATACCGCAAACCCATCCTGCTGCTCAAAAAAAGAGGCGACTACTACCTTTCAGAACTGGTTTCCCCACAACTGCACACCGTGGGCGTGATGCTCCCATACACTGGACTGCACGCCATGCTCTTCGACAATGTTGAGGAACCCGCGTTTGTTATGACCAGCGCAAACCCACCCAGCGAACCCATAGTCACAGACAACGATGAGGCACTGAAGAAGCTGGGCTCCACAGTGGACTATTTTCTGCTCCATAACCGAACCATAGCCCAGAGATGCGACGACTCGGTTGTCCGCTTCCACAAACAAGACCCCACCCTGATTCGCCGCTCAAGGGGATACGCTCCTGAACCAGTCCGGATGAAGTTTGTTTCTGACCGCTGCGTTTTGGCGGTTGGCGGAGAACTCAACGTTACCGCCTGCATTCTAGCAGGGAATCGGGCGTTCATTTCTCAGCATATCGGGGATGTGGAGAACTTGGAGACTCTTCGTTTCCTGAAAGCCTCGGTAGAGCACCTTACAAGATTGACTAACTGCAGGGTCGAAGTTGTAGCCTGTGACCTTCACCCCCGGTTCACCACCACAAAATTGGCTCAGGAACTGGGAAGCAGGCTTGAATGCCCGGTTGTTCAGGTTCAACACCATCACGCTCACGCTGCAGCGCTCATGGCTGAATGGAACGCCGAAGAGATTGTGGTCATAGCCTGTGACGGCTTCGGCTACGGCTCCGACGGCACCGCATGGGGAGGAGAAGTGCTTTTCTGCAACAGGGGAGGATTCAGGCGGCTGGGTCATCTGGAGGGGCAGCCCATGGTTGGAGGAGACTTGGCAACATACTATCCGTTGAGGATGGCTGCGGGGATACTTCACAGAAAGATGGAGGTCGCTGAGTGGCTGATGTCAAAGAGCCGTCACCTACCTCACGGCAAAAGGGAAGCCGAAGTAATCCTTCAACAGCTAGATAAAGGGTCGACGCCGGAGACTACGAGCTGCGGAAGAGTACTAGACGCCATCTCAGCCCTGCTGGGAATATGCTATGAACGCACCTACGAGGGGGAACCAGCTATGAAACTGGAATCCGCCGCCCTCGAAGGCAAAGACCGGTTAAACTTGGCTCCCCGCTACAACGGAAACGTTCTGGACACCACATTTCTTGTTCACGAAATCTTCACCAAAAAAGACAAAATTTCTGCGGCAGATTTGGCGTGCTCAGCCCAATCCTATCTTGCCAGGGGCTTGGCTCAACTGGCTATAGAAGAGGCGGAGAGGCTGCAAGTCAAGCGCGTCGGCTTCTCTGGGGGAGTCGCCTACAACGAACAGGTTACAGCAGCAGCCAGGAAAGCGGTTGAAAGGGAAGGCTTCAGGTTTCTTGTTCACCACAAAATCCCAGCTGGAGACGGCGGAACATCTTTTGGTCAAGCAATTGTCGCTGGCTTCCAGAAAAAGTAATTAGTGTGAAAAAATTATCATAGCAAAATATAGAATAGAACTGTGGATGTGGCGCAGACGAGTGTCTTAGGCGATATTACGAAAGGTTTCCTCATTCTCACAGTTGTCGTTGGGGTTGTCCTTATTTTAATGTTCATAGTAATGAATCAGATCGCACTTTCACTGCTACTTCTTGCAGGTCTCGTAATCCCTTTTTCTGTTGTAGCCTTTGAGTTTCGAAAGAAGTTCAGGGAATTCCAATGCAGAAAGTGCAAACACAAATTCAAGGTTTCATACCTAAGATTGGTGTTCACCCTAAATTTTCGAGGAAAAGACCCTGCCCCCACAGGAACTGCGGCTTATCATCTGAAATGCCCGAAATGCGGTGACAAATCTTGGCTTGTTCCTTTGGAATAAGAGAGAGAAAGAGAACTTAACCACAATTCGGATAGCCTTTTGTTGCTTTGCAGAGAAAACCAATAGGTTAAATAAAAGGGTAGGTCAGACACTTTTTAGTGTCACAAAACAAAAGTTTCGGAAAGTAAGTTCCGAACTGGCAAGGTGATAACAGATTATGTGTCTCGCGATTCCGGCGAAGGTTCTAGAAATTCGGGGAGACGTTGCTAGAGTGGATTTTGGGCAGGGGGTTGCCCGAGAAGTGAACGTTATGCTGGTGGAAGCGCATGTGGGCGAGTATGTTCTTGTTCACGCGGGATACGCAATCCAAACTCTTGACCGAGAGGCGGCTGAAGAGAGCCTGAGGTATTGGCGAGAAATCTTAGAACAAAGTTAAGGTGTGAACTGTTTTGGCGGACAATAAGGAAATAGTGAAGGGCGAAGAGGTGACCCTGGAGATAGAGCCTGGAATGGACATTCTGGAAGTCAACAAGCAGCTTGCCCACAAGAACATGGAGCTTCTACGGGAACATAACGTGAAAGCCATAGACATTATGGGGTCTATAGGCGCCGGAAAAACCAGTCTGATTGAAAAGCTGGTTCAAGCACTCAAAAAGAAGTACAGAATAGCAGTTTTCAAGGGCGACCTAACAACAACCATCGACGCGGAGCGCATTGGGCGTCACGGCGTCAAGGTTGTCACCATAAACACTGGACTAGAATGTCACTTGGACGCTAACGTTGTTGCCAGGGCTGTGGAAAGAATCAGCCTGCGAGACATAGACCTGCTGTTCATCGAGAACGTGGGCAACCTGATCTGCCCCGCCGAGTTTCCGTTGGGCACAGAGAAGCGGGTGGTTGTGGTAAGCGTCACTGAGGGACCCTACATGGTGGTTAAGCATCCCTTCACCTTCATGACTGCCGATGTGACTGTTATAAACAAGAAGGACTTAGCCGAGATAATGAAGGTAGACACTGAGCAACTGAAGAAACAGGCCAGAGACATAAAGCCAAACATGAAGGTTGCAGTAACCAACGCCCTAACAGGGGAAGGCGTTGAAGAACTAATCAAGGCGCTAGAACTATAGTTTTTGGGGAGCATACCAGACAGTGCATGAGCTTTCCATGACCACACAAATCGTCGACAGCGTCCTAGAAGAGGCAGAAAAGCAGGACGCAAAAAAGGTCACAGAAGTCCATTTGGTCATAGGCAAACTGACGTTTCTAGGCATCGAACAGGTTCGCTTCGCCTACAACATACTGGTCGAAGACACCATCATGAAAGGCTCAAAGCTGTTTATTGAAGAGAAAGACGGTGTTATAGAGTGCCCAAGCTGCGGCTACAAAGGATCAATACAATATGGGGATGACCCCGCTTATCACGTGCCAATTCCAACCCTCCGATGCCCCAAATGCGGAAAAGCAGCAAAAATCCTTGAAGGAAAAGAGTGCACAATAAGAAGCATAAAAATGCTCAAATAGGAAAACGGGAACATGCAGCCATCAAATAAGCAAATGGAACAGTTCAGAGACCCAGCTCTAGCAAGGAAGGTTGCAGACCACATCAGAAAGCTTGCCCCGCCCCATGAAACAAAGTTTTGTCACGTTTGCGGAACACACGAGTGGACCATCACTCACTACGGACTGCGGTCTCTTCTTCCCCAAAACGTGGATGTTATTGCTGGACCAGGATGCCCTGTCTGTGTAGCTCCAGCAGCCGACATCGACGAAGCCATAGCCTTGGCAAAGAAAGGAGTAACAGTCACCACCTTCGGCGACCTCATCCGTGTTCCCGGCTCAGAAACTTCACTTCAGGAAGCTAAGGCGTCGGGCGGAGACGTGCGAATAGTGTATGCTTTAGGAGATGCTATTCAGATGGCGGAAAGAAACCCGGACAAAGAATTCGTTTTTTTGGCTGTCGGCTTCGAAACCACATCGCCCTCCACCGCCATAGAAGTGCTGAACAAGCCTCCCGAAAACTTCAGTTTCCTCGTTTCTCACAGGTTGATTCCTCCAGCCATGGAACTGCTCTTGGGCATAGGAGACCTGCATATTGACGGCTTTGTTGCGGCTGGCCACGTTTCCACGATTATAGGATTAAAGCCCTACGAAGTTTTTCCAGAGGCTTACGGGATGCCCACTGTGGTCGCCGGATTCGAGCCCTTGGATGTTCTCTTCGCCATCGACATGCTAATGCAGCAGCTGAAAGATGGAGAGGCTAGGCTGGAGAATGAGTATAAACGTGTTGTTGCGTGGGAAGGCAACATTAAGGCTCAGAAACTGTTGAAGCAGGTGTTCGATGTGGTGGACGGACGGTGGAGAGGACTGGGAAACCTTCCAAAATCAGCGTTGGAGTTAAAAAAGGAGTTTGAGGCCTATGATGCACGGAAAAAGTATGACCTGAAAATCGGAAATTCAAGGGATATTTTGAAGGGCTGCCTCTGCCATCTGGTTATGGTTGGAAAAATTAGGCCTCCTGAATGCCCCAGCTACATGAGAAGCTGCGTTCCCGAGTCTCCGAAAGGACCGTGTATGGTCTCGAATGAGGGCACATGCAGAATCTGGGCAAAACACAACGTTACCAAGCTCCTGTGAGAACTTCCAAAAAGTGTGTTTTTTCAGTCAAAAAATCTAGAAGATAATTCCATTGGGATTTATAGAGCAGATAAAACGATACATGTTTGAGGATAGGTAGCAAATTGAAAGCTAGATTATTCTATGTTGGAATCTCAGCGGTCATTTTATCCCTTATTATGTCTAGCGCAGTTTATGCGCCTTTGGCGACACTCAGTACAGGTTACGCCGTTACCAGTAACTATGAGGGGGTGGACGTTCCTGTTGGCTCAGAAGTGATAATTACAGCGCTCACTATTGACCCCACTGTGGATAGGGTTACTTTCCGATGGCATGAACCTCCAGATGGAAATGGGCCTGTGGTTCGGGAAGTGACAGTTTTTGTTGTGGATAGCGGCGACGATTATGAAAAGAATGATGGCACTATAGTAGATATTTTTGTTGCAGAAGATAGCTATTATCCAACGGTTATCGGTAGCTGGGGAGTCTAAGCATTTTTCCAGGACGGGGGGACAACTAAATCTGGAATTGATGATACGGTAAGTATTAAGGCGAGGTCATTTAACAGTGTCCCAGAAATATCGTTGGGAACCATTGGTGCAACTGCTGCTATGATTGTTGCTTTAGCATTATTCGCGATAAAAAAGAAAAGAATACCTCAAACAGTGAAAAAGTAAGTGCATCCCAGTGGCTTCGAAAGAAGCCTGTCTGACCTCAAACGAGGGCAAATGTAGTTTCTGGGCAAAACAGAGTCACGAAGCTTTAGGCAAATTTTGTCTCCCAAACGCAACCTTGATTTTATGTGCACGCAGAAGAGTGGCGCACTAGTTTTGGTTTCGGAAATGTGGGTTTGCAGTACATAGAAATCCCCGAGTTGGGTCTAAGCCCTAGGTGCATGTTAAGCCCGGATAGGACATCGTTTTTGTCGTCCGCTTATCGTCAGCCTTTTTGATAGGCGCACTCGATGCCTATGCGCATTGCACTTTAGGTATTGTCCAGCCCTTTGAAGCGAGTCTTTGTCGCATAAAGGTCTTCAGCCGTTTCGACCAGTATGCTCAATGCTTCACTGCAATACCAGAGCGTGCTCCCCAACTCGGGGAGTATATTATCTAGATATAGTGGAAGATATACTTTGTCGAAACATGGAACATCACGCAACCGAGGGGACGCAGGGTTTTTTTAACATTTTTTTGTCAAAAAACTGGGCACCTCCTAACTTGCCCATCAACCAAGAACAAGGAGCATGACGAAGATGCTTATAAAAAGATACAGGCTGCGTGGGAACCGAATTTTAGCTCTCAAACCATTGTAAGAACGCCAAAAAATTGGCAGATTAAACCTAAGATTGAAGTTTACAGTTGGGTGCTTTTTGCGAATCTGCCGTCATCCCTGCTTAAACGCATTTTGTCAATTTTCCCTGTTAACCACCCGATTTTTTCTGCTTCTCTCTGATCAAAAGCTGGGACAAAGGGCTTGATGTCCAGAAGCGGGGTTCCGTCAATTATGTCCACATCCTGTATGTGCAGTATGTTTTCTTCTTTTTTGGTTAGGCGCACAACCGATACTCCAACAGGATTCGGTCTGGAAGGCGCACGGGTAGCAAACACTCCATGAAGCTTTTCATCCAGAAAGGGCTTAACCAGCAGAGAATACTTTTGCGCCAAATGGCAATGATAAACCAGAATCAGATGCGAAAAACCCTCCACATCCCTTAAACCTTCCACATACTCTCTGGCAACCTCAACCGATCCAATGATCCCTTCCGCAGCCGCAGACTGTATCGGAACATCCTGAGGCGCCTTAAAGGGAGAATGGATAACTCCAATCGGCATGTAAACAACCTTATTCATCCAACTCAACCCAAAACACTATCCACTAGAAAATTAATGCGTCAACTCTTTTCAGTTTCGGTGTCCAAAGAACCAAGCCTTAGTTCAACCCCATTTCCCTCCTTCTCTGCTAACAAAAAATTGAGTTAGACCTAAACTTGTCTTAAAAAAGGGAGGAGGTTAAGCTGCTTAGCCAATTAGGCGTTTCAGCTTTTTTCGTCTATAGATGTCCACACAGACTGTGACTGCAACAAACACAACCAACATAACTGTGCCGGTGGGAAATTCGGGGATTACCCAAACACTTGCGTCTACTGAATTCCAGTTTCTTTATCGAACCAGTATTGCCGAATAACCGTTGCCCAAGCGTATGTGGTGCTTTGGTGGTAAAGCGTTTCTCTTTCGCCAGCTGCACCTCCGTAGTCTATCATCACAGTTGAGTTAAATGCCAGGTAATCGCCAAGGTACGTCTCGTCATAATAGAAAGTGTCCCCCGGTTCCATGTTGGCTCCAACGCACAGATGGACCCATCCAATGTTTGTTATGTCTTCCACTATGCTGTCAGTTGCAGAAGTTCCGTTAGAGAATTGATATTCATTCTCAAATGTTACCATCGTTCCAGTAATGTCTGCAACTGTTCTTGTAATCGAATCAGTTTCATTCCAATACTGGTAAGACACCAACTGATTAGGAACAGTTGTGCCACCAGAAACGACATCATGGAACCAAGTACCTTCATACGTAAAGGAGTCGCCTAAAGAAACACCAACTGTTAAATCTTGGGCTAGAGACGGAACTGCCATTGCAGACAATAGAAACAATGCAAACAATATTGCCAAAATTGCTTTTTTCATTTCATTCTCCCCACGATTGATTTTTCACTATTCTGGTCTGCCACAAATTCTATTTATAATTTGCTCTGCTTGGATTTGGGAGTGAACTTCAGCGCCATTATTTACGTATTTTCTGTTAGCAGATTCTCGGAATCGGGTCTCCGACTGGCGGCGCCATGATTCTTTTTCCGCCCACAACAGTTTCTAGGACAACCTCGCTGAAGTCGCTGGTTGCTTCGCCTATGATTTCTGCGTCTCTGCCTAGCTTGGTTTCTTTTAGGGCAGCCAAGATTTCTTCAGCCTTCTGGGGCACGACTCCTATGAGCACTTTGCCTTCGTTCCCAATCTCCATGGGGTCTATTCCCAGCATCTCGCAGGCAGCCTTCACGTCTCCCCGAATCGGCACCCGCGACTCCTGCACCATTAAGCCAACCTTAGACTTTGTGCTCCACTCATTCAGCGAGTTAGATAAGCCTCCGCGGGTGGGGTCCTTCATGGCGACGATTCCGCCAACCTCCAGCAGCTTAGACGTCAGCTTGTTCAGCGGAGCCACATCGGATTTTATATTGCTTCCAAAATTGTAGCCTTCCTGAGCTGACAGAATGGTTACTCCATGGTCTCCCACTGTGCCCGAAACTATGAGCTTATCGCCCTCTCGGAGGTTAGAGTCTAGGAGCCAACGCGAATCGAACTGGCGGTGCTTCTGTGCTTCGGCTATGTTGTTTTCCAGTGCTTCGCTTCTTTTTCCTATTCCAGAAGTGTTGATGACGCATCCTCCGAAACCGCTTTTCTCAACAACCTTTGTGTCGCCTGTTATGACGTAAACGCCTGCTTCCTTGCAGGTTTGCTCCATGCTCTCCATGATTCGGTCCAAATCCGTTAACGGAAGTCCTTCTTCCAGCACCAACCCGCACGTGAGAGCCACGGGCTCGGCGCCGACCATAGCGATATCGTTGACTGTGCCCGCCACAGCCAGCCTTCCTATGTCGCCGCCTGGAAAGAAGAGAGGCTTCACGGCATGCGAATCCGACTTTAGCACTATGTTGTCGATCACCGCAGAATCGTCTAAGGCTTCCAGCGGAACCTCGGCGCTGCTTCCTCCAAGATGCTTCAGAACGTAGTTTTTGATCAGGTCAGCCATGATGGTTCCGCCGGCTCCATGAGCCAAAGTTATATGTTCCATTGAAGAGTCCTCAGGAAAGATTTGAGAACAGACATTCTTAAACACTACCGAAAAAGGCAGGATTGGATTTTTCTAGAAGATTGGGCTACTGCCACTTTTTGTCTTTTGAGTGTCCAGAGCAGTAATCAATAAGCTTTATTACGGGTTATGTAGCCTAATTCACAACAAAACCGCGAATCTCCAAAAAGAGCGCAAAAAAACACTGTTTGGGTAGGGAACTGAAAACGCCAGTAAAGCTGCTCAAAAACGAGAAAGAAAACGAACTTGTCGTAGAGAGGGTTTTGCATGCCAAACGATATTCACTCACCTTAGATAAGAGCAAGTGCACGGGCTGCGGTATCTGCACTGCAATCTGTCCCCGAGAGGCAATTGAAGTCGCAAAGACTCCGAAAGCAGAGGGTGAAGATGCGAAGCCGCCCACAGTGACCATCAGCGAAGAAAAATGTAACTACTGCGGCATATGCGAAGCCATTTGCCTCTTCGGAGCCTTAACCATAAACATTGACGGGGAACATGTGATTCCCGTAGTCAGGAGCGAAAGCTTCCCCCAGCTTATAAGGGAGATTACGGTTGACGAATCCAAGTGCGGTTTAGACTGTCTAGAAATTGAGGAACCTTGTCCCTTAGGTCTCATCAAGGTAAGCGTGCACACCAAAGACGGAAAAGAGGTTGCAGACGTCGCCTCCATAAAAGACAAGAAAAACCTCAGAGTCACCATTGAGGTGGACAAGGAATACTGTCCGGGCTGTCGTCTGTGCGAAACAAAATTTCCCGACGGCGCGATTCAGGTAAAAAAGATTCTTCATGGAACCCACAGAATCAACAGCGAAAAATGTCCAGAAGGATGCCATGACTGCCTTGACGTCTGCCCTATCACAGGAGTCCTGTATCTGGCGGAAGACGGAAAAGTGCATGTTAACGAGTTGAATTGCATCTACTGTGGCGTTTGCAGACTCGTTTGCCCAGAAGAGGAAGCCCTTGAGCTAACTAGAACACGCATACGCCACACAAGGGTTCGCTCCGGCGCATGGAACAAAGCCCTCGAAAAACTTGCCTCTACAACAGCTATGACTAAGGAACTGAAAACCAAAAGCGCAAAAAGACGCCAAGAAACAGTTCAACACAGATTTCCCAAAGAGGCGGAGGATCATGTCTGAGGAACTGCGCGTAGGAGTTTTTGTCTGCCACTGCGGACTTAACATCGCAGGCGTAGTTGACGTCAAAGAGTTGACTGAGTATGCGCGGACGCTGCCTGAGGTGGTGGTAGCCATGGACAACCGCTACACCTGTGCTGATCCGGGGCAGGAGGAGATCAGAAAAGCCATAAAAGAGCATGGTCTCAACCGGGTTGTTGTTGCTGCATGTTCGCCCAGAATGCATGAGCCGACCTTCCGAAGAACCGTGGCCGATGCAGGCTTGAACCCATATCTTTTCGAGATGGCGAACATCAGGGAGTTTGCTTCGTGGTGCCATCCCAGCACCCCCAAGGAGGCAACTGAAAAGGCTAAAGACATCGTGAAGATGGCTGTTGCGAAGGCAAAGCTGCTTCGAAATCTGGATACGATGGAGGTTCCAGTCACCAACAAGGCGCTAGTAATAGGCGGGGGAATCGCGGGAATAAACTCTGCCCTAGACTTGGCTGGAATGGGCTTCAAAGTTTACCTTCTGGAGAAAGGCGAGAGTATAGGCGGTCACATGGCTGCGCTGGACAAGACCTTCCCCACATTAGATTGCAGCATATGCATCGAAGGACCAAAGATGGTGGACGTTTCCCGTCACCCTAACATCGAAATAATATCGTACGCCGACCTTGTCAGCGTTGAAGGTTTCGTGGGAAACTTCAAGGTGACGATCAGAAAGAACCCCAGATACGTTATCGACGACAGATGCACAGGCTGCGGAGAATGCAGGGATGCCTGCCCCATAGAGTTTCCTAACGAGTGGGACGAGTACCTTGGTGTCAGGAAGGCAATTTCGGTTCCCTTCGATCAGGCTGTTCCCCTTGTTTACTCAATCAACAGGGACTACTGCATCGAATGCTTCAAGTGCGTGGACGCTTGTGGTGCGCGTGAAGCCATCAATTTTGAGCAGCAGCCGGAAGAGATCAAGCTTGAGGTGGGAACAATCATTGTTTCGACTGGTTTCGACATTTACAGACCCACTGATGATAGTCGATACGGCTACGGCAGATTCGACAACGTTATCACAGCCATGGAGTTCGAGAGGCTGATCTTGGCTGCGGGACCAACTGGAGGTCATGTTGTTCGTGCCTCTGATGGAAAGCGGCCTCGTTCGGTGGCTTTCATTCAGTGTGTTGGCTCGAGGGATGTGAACAAGTATGAGTACTGCTCTGGTTTCTGCTGTATGTATGCGTTGAAGAATGCTGTTTTGCTTAAGGAGCATTACCACGATGATGTGGAGGTCTACATTTACTACATGGACATGCGCACCAACTTCAAGGGCTACGAAGAATTCTACAGAAGAGCCCGTGAGCTGGGAGTGAACTTTGTTCGGGGAAGCGTATCCCAAGTCAACGAGGTCCCGGAAACCCAGAATCTTCTCATCCGCGCAGAGGACATGATGCTCGGGGAACCGCTTGAATTAGAGGCGGAACTTGTGGTTTTGAGCACCGCGGCGATTCCAAGCAAGGGAACAGATGAACTTGCCAGAATCCTGAGCATAACCAGAGGAGCAGACGGCTTCTTCATGGAGAGCCACCCGAAACTTAAACCCTTGGACACGTCGGTTGACGGAATCTTCTTAGCTGGAGCATGCCAGGGAGCAAAAGATATCCCATACAGCGTGTCTCAGGGAAGCGGAGCCGCGGCGCGAGCAGCCACGGTTCTTTCTCAGCCCACATGGAAGATAGAGCCCATCATAGCTGATGTTGACCCCAGCAAATGTCGCAACGTGAATGTGAAGTGCGGCATCTGTGTGAGTAAGTGTCCGTACGGCGCTATAAAAGCGAAGGAAGGGCAAGCTGCAACGGTTACAGCTGCCATGTGTCATGGATGCGGAACCTGTGTTGCCGAGTGTCCGGCTGATGCTATAACTCAGCTGCACTTCACGGATGCCCAGATTTTGGCTCAGGTCAGGGCTGGTTTGGAGGAGAATCCTGAGGGCAAGGTTTTGGGGTTCCTGTGCAACTGGTGCTGCTATGCGGGTGCTGATCTTGCTGGGACCAGCCGCTTCGAGTATCCTCCCATCATGAGGGCGATACGGGTCATGTGCTCGGGCAGGGTGGACAAAGATTTTGTTTTGGAGGCTTTCAGGCAGGGCGCGGGCATGGTTTTGATTGGTGCATGTCATCTGCCCTACGATTGCCACTACATTTCAGGGAACTACAAGATGAAGGCTAGAATGGACACTTTGGCAAGGATTTTGGAGAAGCTGGGGCTCAGCA
>SMTZ1_10004833_pt1 | contig 13529 bp, 14 predicted proteins | sample DeeMarSWOR136_30_FD_25667 | JGI IMG/M metagenome (IMG submission 25667) | reverse complement strand
CACCCTCTTCCTCGACCCCCAAGGCCTGATCCGCGAACAGGGCAGCTACGGCCGCATCCACGAGACCTGCACCCGGGAGCGTGCCACCGCTATCACCCGCCTCATGGACGTCGTGAAGCCCAACGAGCATGAAGCCTGGACGCTGACGGAGGTGGAGAGTCCCTACACCGCGGCGCGCCTCCTCATCGAGTGGGGCGCCACCATCAGCATCGTGACTCTGGCGGAGCGCGGGTCGATCGTGGGATCCGGGCGGAACTATCTGCGGATCCCCCCCTACAAGACCACGGCCATCGACCCCACCGGCGCCGGGGACACCTACATCGGCGCTTTCATCACCCAGTTCCTGGCGGGCGCCAGCCTCTTCGACTGCGGCATCTTTGCCTCCGCCGCCGCGTCCATCAAGGTGGAGCACTCCGGCCCCGACTTCCCCGTCACCCCTGACGAAACCCGCCGACGCGTGACGGCGTTACTCACGTAAAGGCTTGAACCCAGGATATGGCCACAGGACGGCTCAGATGAGACCGCGCGAGCCGGCGCCGCGTCGACATCGGGATGCTAGGACCTCGATTCGTCCGGTGCATTAGGCCTCGTGGGCGACTTCTACAAGGATGGTGATCGCCCCGTGGACGGAACGGATCCTGCACTATGGGCCTTCAACCCTGTGAAGGCCCTTCCATGAGGTGCCTTGTCGCGTAAGAAGGACTGAGAGCCTCACGGCGCGCGTAATATACCTCCCCTTTCAGCGGGAAAAGTGATTGAGCCCGAGGCTCAACATAGGTTAGAACTGCCCACGACCGATTCAAAGACCAGACACATCCAAGCACTGTATATGACATATCTCTGTTCGTTGAACGATCCATTCCAAGGGGATACACGGTTGAAAGGCCGCCGTCCCAGAATTCACGCGTGGTTACTGCGCCTTTAAGGCGGCGCGGTGGAACACAACCCTTAATTGACTAGACGTTGAAGAAGAAGTAGAGGAACCAACATGCCGTTAGCCTTCGTGTTGATTAACACGGAAATGGGCTCCATGGAAGAGACCTTGAACGCCCTCACCAAGATCAGCAACGTGAAGGAAGCCTACTTGGTCTACGGCGTCTATGACATCGTGGCCAAGGTGGAAGCCGAATCCATGACCCAGCTGAAAGAGATCGTGACCTGGAAGATCCGACGCCTGGACACGGTGAAATCCACCCTCTCCATGATCGTCATGAGTGACTAAGCGCCTCACTACGCCCTCTGTTCCCTGCTTTGAAGGATCGTGTTCTGCGTAGACGTAGTAACTACTGACTCGGTGATCCCAGCCATCAGCCTTTACGCGTTTTTCGTCTGAGGATGTGGATCTAGGATCACACCGCCCCCTCCTAACGTCAACGAGCAGCCTACGCCACCTCGCCTTTCGGACCTAAGCTGTGAAAGCGAGCCCTCCCTTATGCTGTGTCACGAAGAAATAGTGGTACGTTGTAGCCTCGTCAGAAATAGCCATGGCCTGCCGCATGGCGGATTGAATGTGGCGAACGAGGTGGATACTACAGCGTCTCGTTGCCTTCTGATAAGCTAACCCGTAACCTCGTGACGCCAGATAAAGAAAAGAAAAAGGGGGGGGTTAGGGACGACGTTTTCGGTAGAGGGCCGCAAGTGTTCCCGCGACGGTGGTTCCTGCCACGAAGTATGGCGCAAGCAACTCCATGGGATTGGCGGCAAGGACTTCGCCGCCGACCAGCCAGTCGACAACGAAGCCGGGGTGGTTCGGGTCATCCACGCCATCCGTGTATGTCTCGAAGTATTCGGTGTACAGTCCATCTTGCTCAACGTCGAAGACGACATCATATGCCCCGGGCCTGAGAAGCGCAGGCCAGATGATGACCGGGTCGAAGGTTCCAGTTGCGCTGGTGTGCACGGTGTTGACGCCGTCACTCGAGACGTCGGCGGGAATCACCATATCCACTATCCATTCCTGGTCCGGCACGACGTAGATATCGATATCCACGTCGGGGGGAAAGCCCGAGCCAACTGCATAGACCGTCTCGTCATACGTATATAGGTCTCGGAGGCAGCCGAGCTCGTCCGATGCGTTGCCGACAGGATCAATGTAATCCCAATGGGTCCGCAATCGCGACCAGTCAACTTCCACCGTATACATGTTTTCAAGGGCGTCAATGTCCAGCCAAACGTGCAGGATACCGTCGTCATAGAGGAGGGACGGGTCGATGAGAAAGGAGGTTTCAGTCCACGTGCCGTTCTCGCCCATCAATTCGCCTACATAGACCCCGTCGGCGTACACGCGATCGTATTCGCCTAAGACATAGTCCACGTCCCATGCCCGAATCGTCAAGTTCACGTCGTAGATGATTTTAAGAGTGGGGTCAGAGAAAGTGTGATTCCACCCAAAGTCTCCGTTATACCCCCGTTCCTCGTCCATACCCGGTGCATTACCGATGAACTGAATCGTGATCCATGAGTTCGTCTCGTACGTGGTTTCCGACGCGTACACTGTACCCATGAAGACAGCGGATAGGATGCTGACGACTAGACAGCTAACTAGCACTTGACGCAGTTTCTTCAACAAAAAAGTTCGCCAGTAACCTAGTTGCCCCATACAATTTATATGTCTTTCTCTCTGGACGCCACCTATCCGTAGAGATTGGATTCGCAAGCAAGTCTCATCACAAAAAACATTAATTCTCGATCGCCCCGTCAACACAGTCCAGGGTTCCAAAGGACCGATCGTCTAGTCTGGTCAGGATATCACCCGTACGAGCCAACCATACACAGATTACTTGAAGACTGTAAGATCTTTGGTACCGTGGACCTCCAATTATCTAAACGAACGGTTCAGAGAAAAACGTGTTACCTGAAGCGAATCCTAAAGACTATTCAAAAACCAGTTGAGGAGATCTCTGCTAACAATATCCAACAATACCTGTACCATCGATATCAACACCTAAAATCATCAAGCTGTGGCAACGATCTGAAAGACTTGAAGCGATTCTTTCGAGACTTCTTACAGAAACCCAAGATTGTGGAATCCTATAAGTTTCCGAGAACTTCCTTCTACCTAAAAACCATTCCATCGAAGCTCGCGTGACACTGATCATAGTCCCGAGAGGTTAAAGTGAAGTTATGATAAGGCCAACCTTAAAGTCCTATCCTACTGCCGTCTCTGAAACGCTCGATAATTCCACAAGGGATAAAACGGAAACGAAAAGACATACTAAGTGGTGAAACGGCTTGCTTGAAGGGCAGAACGTGAATTTACGGGTTGTCGAGAAACAAGATCTGGAGCTTTTTACGGCGTGGGTCAATGATCTTGCGTTTACGGGTGAGTATGAACCTGTGTCACAGATATCGCAGACGGAGATCGAAAAACGATACGCGGCCTTGCCTCCTGACGAACGGTGGTTTCTGATCGAGACGAAGGATGGACGACAAGTTGGCCTCATAACGCATCTTCTCGATCCTGGAAAACGGATGGCCATCGGATACTACGTGGTTCCAAGTGAGCGGCGGAAAGGCTTTGGCACTGAAGCGGTGAGAATGATGGTTGACTACTTGTTTCTCGCGAAAAACATCGTACGGATTCAAGCGGAAACCCATCCGAGGAACGTGGCGTCTCACAGAATCCTAGCGAACGCCGGGTTTACCAAGGAGGGAACGATCCGCAAATCGTTCTTCAGCCGAGGGGTGTGGCGAGACACCGTGCTCTTCAGCATCCTTCGAGACGAATGGAAGCAGCCACAAATACTGACGAAAAAATAGAGAGAACAATTTACTGTTAGAACACCTAAATCAATATTGGCCGGACATTACGCAGAAGATAGTCCAAGGAGGCCGAAGAGAAGGTACGATTAAGCAGGTTTGAAAACTGTATTCTTGTTCTGACCTATAATAATTCAATCTCTTTTCGTAATCTTTCAAAAAAATGCGCCATGTACTCAATTCTTTGGTGCGCCAGATGTTTGGCTTTGGCCGAGTGAAGTGTATCAGGAATGTGTTTGAATTTTGTTTCAAATTCGATGTTGGGCGCCTGTTGTGATATAATTTTAATTCGTCCATTCCGTTTGCCATCTACAAGATTGGCTTGGACAGACTCATCGATCAGGACACTTGAATACAGTCGTTCACCATATTGTCCGGCGATCATAAGGCATCTCGCAATCCCAATGGCACCAATGACGTCCAGTTTATCGGCATCAAACAAGATCTTGGCTTCCGTAGTGCTCGGTTGCTTCTCACGTCTGTATCGATGGGCAGCGATACACTGTTTGACGTGGTCAATGGTTCTCTCTGGATACTTGAGGGTTCTTAAAATCTCGTCAGCCATCTCTGCGCCTAGGATCGCGTGATCCGTGTTGCCAGAATCATCGTCATCTTCTTGAGCGCGAGCAATGTCATGAAGTAACGCCGAGATTTTTATTACCTCTACATCAACGCTGGGTTCATCTCGTGCGAGACATAAGCATAAGTTGTAGACTCTCATCACGTGATCGATGTCATGAGCAGAACTAGCGTCTTGAATTGCTTTTCCGACGATCTTTTGTAATACCTGATACCGTTTCTCCATACGTCTACATCATGAAACAGAAGTTAAATCTTTTATTGAGACCGCAGGGTGCCTTTGACGGCGTACAAAGGACATCGTGAAGTCTAAGATATTTGTATGTAGCAAAGAGGGTTGAACGAGGAGTACAAGACCGAGATACACGCCAAAGAAGCGTTATACACAAAGTATACACAATAATAATCTGACTTTACACGACATCAAAAGAAGCACGAATTAACCTTTATTAATCCAAACGATGATGAATGTCTTGGGGCCGATCGTCTAGTCTGGTCAGGATATCACCCTTACGAGGTGATGGTCGCCGGTTCAAGTCCGGCTCGGCCCACCACTCATCATTTTTTTCAGAAAGGAGACGGAAATTAGATGTATTTGTATTCAGATGATTGTTACGAGATTCTGCGATAGCATGCAGTAATCAACAATGGTTTTTTTACGCGTGCTAGATCGTATGTTGAAGAGACTTTGTAGCTATCGAGCGGTATTTTTATTTTGAGTTTCACGCTGCATCTAAAAAGGAATCGATGTAATCCTTTAGGTAGTTGTGATAGCCCCAGAGGCACTGTGTGTTACCTTTATAGAAGTTCGTACTATCTCATCACGATACTTGCAGGACTCCCATAAATGAAATGATCTGATCACGTGTCTTGGAGGCTATAAGTTAATCAAGCCTAAAACCCCATACACAGAAAAAAAAGGAGTGTCGTACTACCTACTCTATATCGTACTTACTCGAAGAGACGGTAGATATGGACGATAGCCATTATCGAGAAAGTGAAATCCAAGCGTTAATCGTCCTCATCGAATTGAGTGATCCGATAGAGACACCTAATAATACGCACTATTGCTTTTACCCTAAGAACATCCCCCAAGCACAAACGTACTTTCGACGATTCGCGCTCGATCTATCCGAGGGGTTTGATGCGCTCCTGCGGAGAGAGCTCGCCTATAAACACGGGGGCTCGTGGCAGTTAACCACAAGAGGATGGCACGCGGCACGCCACGCGCGGACCAGACGTCCACCGATCTGGTATTGGTATAAGGACTTTTACCTCGCTATCGAGCATAGTCCCGCATTTTCACGCTATTGTGAACGTGTCTATGGAAAGGATTTGAGTCAGCATGGGTTCAGTAATGTAGACGAACTCGATTGGATGTTGAGTCTGATCACACTCGACGAGACAACCCACGTACTGGATATTGGGTGCGGAAACGGGAAGATCGCTGAGTATATCTCAGACACGACATCCGCTCTGGTGCTGGGAATAGACTACCTGCCTGAGGCGATTGCTCAAGCCCAGAGCCGCACGGTGAACAAGCACGACCGACTGCGTTTTCAAGTGAGAAACCTCGATGAGCTTGACGCACTAGAAAAACGCTTTCACGTGATCGTGTCAATTGACACGATATTCTTCGGCCAGGATTTAACCACCACCTTAGCCACATGGAAACGGCTCCTCAAGCCGGATGGTGCAATGATGATTTTCTGTGGAGAGGACCTGTCGATTGCGGTGACGCTAAATCAGCTAGTCTGCACGGTGTACGATCGGAGTCGAGAACATCATCAACACCTGCAACTGAAACGGAAAGTGGCTAAACACTTAAAGAAAGCCTTTGAAGCCGAAGGGCATCTATTCCTCTGGGAGAACATCATGGCCGAATCCCTGGCTGAGACCATCGGTTACGATTCTGCTACGTGTTCGAGACCACGGTATTTATATCATGTTTGGATCCCGTCAGTAAACTGAATAACAGCTAATTTGCATAAAGTTAGAAAGAGCACGGTAAAGCTACGAGGTCAGAAAGAAGGAAGCTGGCTTTTACCTATGGTTTGCGAGACAAACTGTTAATATTAGGTTTCGATCCTCTACCCCGCAAAGCCCTCAGCACTCACTCGTCAAAGAAGCTCATTATGAGCCTCCATTAGCACATTATCCTTTTACACTTAATAACGGGACAAACCAGCGCGTTAGTTCATGCTGTTTCTTAAAGCTGGTTAGGCGAGCGTCAGAGGATGTAGGAACCAACGAGTTCTGATGAAGAGGTTAAATTACATCGCGTAACAGTGATTCTTCCTAACGACACTGTATCCACACGGAGGACAGCATAAGACGGGATTTATCACAGCCAGTGGCATCCCTCCCGACAGGAGGCGTCTTAAAAAAAGGTTTTAGGGAACGATTCAGTGTTTATATATTAACTTACGGTATTACCACATAATAGTAATTCAAATGAGTGTTGTGTCATGATAGGAAAATTGCCGGAAGATGTTTTAGAAGCCGTGTTAGAAACTCTTCCTGTTGAATTTTCGGTCCTTGATGCAAAGGATCGAGTGCTCGGTTGGAACAAGCACGAAACACGGATCTTCAAACGGCCAACGGGTGTCGTTGGGCGAAATGTGCGAGACTGTCACCCTAAAAAGAGTCTCCATAAAGTGGAAACCATCCTGTCAGAGATGAAAAGTGGAACGCGAGACAGAGCGCGGTTCTGGATAGATCTGAACATAGAGGGTATAGGAGAGCCACAGAAAATCTTAATTGAGTATTACGCCCTCCGAGACTCAAAGGGTAACTATCTGGGCTGTCTCGAAGCTTCCCAAAACATCACGGACAAGCAACGCATTACTGGTGAAAAACGACTACTGGATTAGCAGATAGGTGGATTTTCGAGCATCCATTGACCACCCCCTGCTATCACTTGTTGGTTTGAACGTATTGAAGCTAAATTTTTAATAGCTTTCCATCCAATGTTTATTTAGAGAACATGCCAGACCTGATGACCGAGTACATCCGCTTTCCGACCATCGAATCCTTTGAACGATTTCTGTATTCAGTAGCTTATAGTTCACGTGTTCCTGCACATGTCAAACTGAAGAGAAGCAACATCCTCATCTGGCGAGATTATCAAAATAACTCACTTCGGATTAGTTTTAGTAGCCTGATCTATTCGGATATCGTAACGCAATTCCTCAACGAGAATGAGAGAACGCAACTCTTTCAACCAGCTTCGTACTACGTTCTCCGATACAACAGGGAAATGAAACGATGGGATCAACTATTCTTGGTTCAAGGTCGAGTTGCTCGAATTCAATTGGATGAACCTACGAAACTGAATAGAGCCTGCCAAATACTGAGAGACTATCTCTATTATACGACGTTTACTCGATCCCTTACGCAACTATCATACCATGATAAACGACGATTAGAGGATTGTTTAGAAGCTGTTCAAGGCTATTATTAGACGGCAATTGTATCGCGCGTGCTCCGATATGTCCAACAGTGGATGGCAACACTTCTATCAGCGAAATAACCGTCCAACATCCACCTCGCAACAATGGTTTTGCCCGTTCCAAGTGAACGACCTAAGACAACGTTCTCAGGAAGTCGATTGTTGAAAATGGATGCAAGTTTTTCCAATTCTCTCAGTTGACGATCCCGACGAAAACGTCTAGTCGGGATGAAGGCTTCAGTCAACAGAAGCTCAGGATATATAGTTAGTATCTTCGTCATTCACGTTGTTCTCTTAACGGTATGACTATCGGTTGTTAACGTTCCAGCGGAAATTCCGATACTCATATAAAGTGACGGGAAAACTGCATATTTATGACAAATCATACCTCCTTCAATGTCATGGAAGGCGATTGGGAAGACTTTGTGAAAGGCAATGCAAAGGGCATTCATTCAAAGGATGTTGATCCCACGGGCCTCATCAAAGCGTTTACCGTTAAATTGATGAAGGTCGAACCAAATGGAGAGTTCCCACCACACATTGATCCCTATTCTCATCTCTTCTATCTACTCAGTGGTGTTGGAGAAGGACGGCTCGGTGAAAACGTGTACACCATGACAAAGGGGCATGTCATGATTGTAGAGGCAGGAGCCACCCACGGGTATCGAAATTCCAGCACCGAAGACATGTACTTGTTGACGCTGAATATTCCTAACGAGAGTTAGCCTTTCTTTCAACGAGTATTCTACCAAGGCAATTCACAATTCGTCTTGGGATTAACTATGTACTTTGCTAATAGCTAAGACTGTGGTAGGTGGAAAACATCGAGGTATTGAAGCAGAAAATTTTGTCATCGGAGAACGTCAAAGACCTCGTATTGCTAGGGGTGACTCTGGTTCAGGACACTAGGAATGAACTCGACTTGCCGTTGTTCAGAACAATAGAAGACACAGGTAACCGGCTCAAGAACGGTGTTTATCGAGCAAGAAAGTTTCGTCTCCAACCCCTATCTCGTTATGCGTATGCCAAAGCGTATGGTTTTTTCAAAGCTCCATCGACCATCGTCCTAGATGAAGACTTACCCCTTGAAGGGCGGCTTTTCAACCAACCCGAGCTGGCGACGACAGCAACCTACTACTGTGCCGTTCATGAAGTCATCCATGCAGACGATTACACGGATAACAATCGAATCGTCACCGAGACGTTACACCACATCAACACCCAACATGTGAACGAGCTCGCTGAGGCCTCGAGCCGCCTATCAAGGCATGTTCGAAGCCGATGGGGACGAACTATTAAAGAGATCGTGAACACGTGGGCGTATCAGTATGTAGACTCAGCCACTCATTATCGAACGTATCTTGTCCTCAAGCATAAACAATTTCCTAAGATCGATACTGTTTGGGTGAGCCTTTACAACTCCATTTTCTCACCCCGACTCTTTACTACCTTAGAAAATACGAAAGGGCTTTACCATACAGCACAACTACTGTCGGACCAGATGGGAAGGACTTGCATTGTTGAGCTAGTGAAAGAACATGAAGAGGCGTCCCAAAGGAACGTGAGAACGTATACGGTATAAACGTATGGGTACTACGTACCGGCCTCTTTCGAGAAATTCAGGACACAATCTCTTCCAAGAATGCCGTCATGAATGAAGTTATCATAGTGTCTTTCCTTTAACCGAAAGCCAGCGTGCTCTAGCTTCTCTTGAAGGCGTTCTGAATCGATGTGTTTAGGATAGATCGAAATCAAAGCGGGGGGTCTTGAAACCCGATGCACTTCGGACAATAATTGGGGTAACCGTGGATCCCACAACGTGAAATACCAGAAAATATCATACAGCAACACTGCATCCACGGATTCATCCTCTAAAGAAATTCGCACGTCACCCGATGTATCGATTCGCTTGATGTTGGTCAATCCTTCGGTTCTCGCCCGTTGCATCAATTCATTTAATGAAGCCTGGTTCTTATCGAGCGCATAGACTGTTCCCTCAAGTCCAACAATTTTGGCGAGAGGGATCGTGTAGTTTCCAGAGCCACACCCAAAGTCTAACACCGTCTGTCCTTCTTTAATACCGACTCGTATCAGGACGTCCTCGCCTTGTTTCGCAAACCATTCGGTTAATCCAGAGCTCATGGCAACAGCTCAATAAGTTGGGATCACTCTAATACGTAAGGTTGAATGCGCCGACAATTCCATTCGACTTATGGTCGTTGAACGCTTTATAGGCTTCGTCTGCGCTGTAACTCGTGTTCTGCCTTCAGTGTGGATGTACTTCTTCCTTCCTGGTCGAACCTTCAGGAGATCCTAATACTTTGTTCCCGCTACTAGGATCTCCGGTCGCGTTTGTAGGACGCCTTCAAGATCGTCGTCATGCAATTCATGGTCTTCAAGCCTCCGCCAGTCGGGCTTCACGTGTTCCGATAAAAGGATTAGCTTTGAAGTTTACGCTATACTAGCGCTCTTAATTCGCCTAAAGCCATATGAGGTGATCCTTAATCTATCTCTAAATGAGTTTTCTAACGTCGTCTTTGATAAACGTGATGAATCATATACGCTGCATAAAGATTTATTTCTCAAAGGTAAAAGGAATGATGGAAACATGAGAAATACATCTATTTGCAGGGGACAGTTGTCTCTCTGTCGCCCTATCTCGGGCGAAGGGCGTGCGTTGAGGTATTCACTTCGGAACTTGAGAGGCTAGAATTCATCTGGCCAGTGGAGGACGTCATCAAAGCTGTAGACGTGGAGGCATAATCTGTGACGCCCCACAAAGTAGTCTTATCCGCTAGTCGCAGAACAGAACTGCTTCATTATCCAGACAGGTTCATTGAAAAACTAGACCTCTATCCCCCCGAGCGCGTTCATACCATCGTTCTGTGGACAAAGACGCCCTATCTCCTCTTCCAGCCCTCCAATAATCCATTGCTAACGCGGTTGCTCGAATACGATCACATATACATGCACATCACAATCACAGGTCTAGGCTCGTCTTTCTTAGAGCCTCATACCTCACCCTACATCGATACGATTGATCTCATGCCTCGACTTATCGACGTGGTTGGATCCCCAACAAGGATCAACGTTCGATTCGACCCTATCCTTAATCTCATACACGAAACGGGGGCCACTCTTAGCAACTTAGGCCTTTTCCCAACGATCGTTGAAGGCTGCAAAGAACAAGGAGTCACTGACTTCACGATATCATGGATGGCAGCCTATACAAAAGTGAAGAGAAGACTTAGCAATCTGGGGTTTGTCAAGTTTGAAGCTGATGACACTCTCAAGAGAAAGCAAGCTGAGAAACTGAATCACTGGGCAAAGAGTCTCGGTATCAACATCAACGGATGCTGCACCCAACCCAATTTTCCAGGCTATGGCTGTATCAACGGAAGACGTCTCTCTGAACTTCACCCTAAGAAAGCACAATGCACACTGGAGACGCCGTCAGGTCAAAGGGCGTTATGCGTTTGCACTTTGAGCAGAGACATAGGGTGGTATTTGTCTTGTCCCAATGGGTGTGCTTACTGTTATGGTCAGCCGAAATTCGAGTTGGACAAATCACTTACACTGATGGAGACGTGGACAAGTCAAGGTGTAAGGCTATGACCAGATTGCAGAATACCGAGTTCAGCAAGAACGCCAAGAAGAACTAGAAAGGTTAACGAGGATTCTGAAACAAGGCGACGAGCTTGAAGTTAGGTGGATTCTGAACAACAACCCACGAAGATCGAGTGAAGTCACAGGCGACTACAGCTACGCGTAAGGGGGCCTATAAGAGAAAGAAAAGGTGGATCAAACCTCTTTGTCAACGATCAGACGCTTCGTAAAGGCAGTACTGTAGCTTGCGAAACAGATTCGAAGGGTATTGCGGAATCGACAGTACGTGACGTTCTTTCTCTCTCGCGTTCTGTACTCTAAGAGTGGAAGAATATCCACACGATTACTATGCTGCATCAGATCCCAGCTTCAGCGGCATATAGAAGCTAGGCTTAAATTTGTAGAGCCTGTTTCTCAATCCATGAACGTACTAGTTCTTGATTTACACCGAAGGGATGCAACCGAAACGTTCAAGATCACTCAACAGCTTGATAAATTTACACAAACGAGTGTGTTGAGAGTGTTTTCACCTGACTTCTCGTATGCTGTTTTAAGAGCGTATGATGGACTCGTCTTATCTGGCTCTGACGACAGGAGTGTGTATTACGACCCAAAAATACGACAGCTCACTGCGCCTTTGAAACAGGTATCCCGTGAAGGAATTCACGTGCTGGGCATTTGCGGAGGAAATCAGGTGTTGGCTAAAATCTATGGGTATCGTAGGTATAGGCTAAAAGACCCCGAAGTAGCGTGGAAACCAATAACGGTAACTGCACGAGGACAATCAGACCCCTTATTCCGGGGTTTGAAGGGAAGGTTTGTGGCTTTCGAGCAACACATCCTAGCCGTTCGATGCCATGATAAAGAGCGGGTTTTGGCTGCAAACGAAACTTGCGTACAAGCAATCCTGTATCAACCTACCGTGAGAGGACTTCAGTTTCATCCCGAAGAACCCCCAACAAATGGAATCGACTTTGTCTATACGGCTCAAGGATATGGAGGCATAGACCATACGTTCAACGGATCACACAAACACCTCCCGCTCCTCATCTTCCGGAATTTTGTGAACATGATTTCGGAGGGTTCACTGTGATCTATCCTCACGGCATTGAAGGTCTAGAGTTGTTCCGCAGACGAACGCGCTGAGGGAGGAAACAGTTTTATTCCTCTCCTCGGGGAACATAGCGGTAACGGTGCACTATGATGAGTTCGAGGATTCAGTCCATTCGTGCGCGCGAAGTCTTCAGTGCCCGCGGCCACCCCGGCCTCGAGACCATCGTCACGACCGCGGATGGGTCGGAGGGGCGGGCTGAGGTCACGGCTGGCCTCTCTGTGGGGAAGTACGAGGTTAAATTCGTCTACGATGGGGGAACCCGCTTCGGAGGCTTGGGGCTGCGCCGCGCCGTGGAGATCGTCACCACCGGCATCGCCCCGAAGCTGATCGGCAGGGACGCCACCCAGCAGCGGGCCATCGACGAGCTCATGATTCAGCTGGATGGCACGCCTGACCGGTCGAAGCTGGGCGGGAACGTGACGGCCAGCGTCTCCGCCGCCGTCCTCAAGGCGGGCGCCGCGAGCCTCGGCGTCCCCCTCTACCAGCACATCGGCGGCGTGAACGCCTGCATCCTGCCGGTTCCCGATGGGGGCGCCTTCAGCGGGAGCCAGCGGTACGGCGGGGGGTCCCCGGGAGCCACCACCGGCGATAAGCCCAGCCACGAGTTCGTCTGCCACGGCTTCGCCTCCTTCTCCGACGCCACCTACGCGGCGTGGGACGTCCGACGCGTGTTCCAACAGTTCCTCAAGACGAAGTTCGGCTCCAGCAGCCCCCCGAACACCCCAGACTGCACCCAGCACGACCGGGAGCTGTGGGAGGGCATGACGACCGCCATCGAGGCCGCGGGGTACCGCAGGCAGGTGGGCATCCAGATCGACGTGGCCGCCGGCACCTACTACGATGAGCGGAAGGAGCGGTTCGTCGGCTTATTCTCCCGCCAGGAGAAGACGCGGGAAGAGTTGATCGAGCTGTACAAGGAGGCCGTGAAGACCTCCCCCATCCTGATCCTCGAGGACCCCCTCGACGAGGACGACTTCGAGGGCCACGCCATCTTGGCCAAGGAGCTGGGCATCGAGATCG
>SMTZ1_10028518_pt1 | contig 13530 bp, 13 predicted proteins | sample DeeMarSWOR136_30_FD_25667 | JGI IMG/M metagenome (IMG submission 25667) | reverse complement strand
TCCACTCTCGAGGTGTTACCGTTTATTCTGCTGCCTTAGATCAGCCAACCCTGGAGGACGTCTTTATCCAGATAACGGGAAAGAAGCTTAGAGATTAGAGGGGAGGTGAAAGAAATGAAGTTCTGGGAAATTGGTAAAAGGAATCTGAAGGAGATTTATAGAAACCCTGTGCTTCTAGGCTTCCTCCTGGGAATGCCTGTCGCCTTTATGCTGGTATTTGTAGCCGCCACTGGTGGGGGACAGGTCAGCCCTATTGCACTGAGCGTAGCGGACGAAGACCGCTCCCAAAACTCAGCTGACTTTATACAATATATTGGAAGCGTAGACGCCATCGAGCTGAATGAACCCATATACAGTGAAGAATCTCAGGCCCAGGAAGACCTGGAGAACGGCAAGATATCATTCTATCTATTCGTTCCCTCAGGATTCGAGGAGGCAAAACAAGCCCAACAGACTATCAACTTAGAGTTAGTCTACAAAGCAGCAGACCCGATGATAGGATTGCAATTAAAACCCATAATAGAGGCTGTCGGCTCTGAATTTCTGGGGGTGGCTCCCCCTTTAAATGTTGAGCTAAAAGGAACGGAAAGCAAAATAAAGAATCCGGCTGTCAATTTCTATGCCCCCGGAATAGTTGTCTTCGGGCTCATGATTTTAGTTTCCACAGCGGCGGAAATTATTGCCGGAGATAGGGAGAAGGGCTTTCTGGCTCGAATGTTTACTACTCCAGCAAGGCCCTGGGATTTCATTCTGGGTTACTCATTGCCCTTTATCCCGGTGCTCATCGTCTCCACGTTTATTTATCTGGGTGTGGGGATGGCGCTGGGCTTGACCATTGTCGGCAATCTGGGGCATGCCTTTCTTATTTTCTTTCTTATCGGGCTTTGCGCTATCGGGATAGGCATGATAGTAGGCAGCCTGGTCAAAAGCGAGTCTCAAGCGGGTGTTTCTTGGATCTTCATCGTCCCTATAGCCATGATCTCGGGAACCATGTTCACAGTGGAGTACATGCCTTCGGCTCTCAGAAGCGTCGCTGGAGCCCTTCCCTTCATACATGCCGTAGATGCCTCCCGGGCTGTTCTCAACGGCTCCTCCTTCTCAGCTATCATACTCGACCTTTACTGGCTTATTGGCTGGGCAGTAGTGCTGTTTGCTGCCGGGATTATGTTATTCAGAAGGACGATGGTGAGTTAGAACCTACTACGGTAGAGTTTGTATCCTATTATCTCTCTGATTGTGCTAGGTCGAACTTCATACCATCCCTGGCAGCAATGACGTTGTCCTCAGTCAGTTTTCTAGCCAACTCCCAGGGTTTAGCCCGCCACATGGTCATGCCAAAATGAGTAAGTATGGCTATCTTGGGCTTTACTTCTTCAATTATACTCCTTACCTCAGGAAGAGCTAGATGGTCAATGGGAGCTCCGGGGTTCAATCGGACTACATTGATAATTAGCAAATCGCCTTCATAGTGACTGGATAAATCTTCAAAATATCTGGTGTCAGTAATCCAGGAGAATTTATGCCGCGGCGTTTGGAAGATGAAGCCATATGTTTCTACAGGATGCTTGTGTCTGATGGGGGTTTTAAAAGAAACGTCGTTAATTACATAAGACCCGCCTTCAGTTAAGACCTGAATGTTCTGGGGATAAGACCGCAAATAAGACAAGATAACAGGGTCTTGATTTAGGGCATCGGCGGGAGCAAAGACCGTGCCACGCTTCTTTGTACCTCCGTCGGTCATAGCTTCAATCATGATATTAATATCCCCACTGTGGTCTAGATGCTTGTGAGATAAAATAATGGCCTCCAGTTTCGTGGCGTCGAGTTTTCTTCTAGCAACTTGTACCAGTGAACCAGGACCGGGGTCAAGGAGCATTTGAGTGTTACCAAGGCTAAGCCATGCGCCTCCTGAAGCTAAAAACTGGCGAGTCACTACAAATCTGGCACCGGCAGTGCCCAGAAAGGTGATTGTGTCGCTCAATTCAGTCATTGCTGAATTATAGCAAGGAGACGTGCTAAAATTAACAATTAATGGCAGAGCTGGAAGCAGAAATTAGTTGGCTAATAAGGGAATACCAGGCCAAAACAGGGAAGTCCTTGACCATCGGTGCTGTCGAGTCAGCTACCGGTGGCAGGATAGCTGACAGGATAACCAATGTGCCCGGAAGCTCCGATTACTTCAAGGGCTCTGTAGTAGCTTATGGCAACGAAGTAAAGATTGCCTTGCTGGGGGTAAAAAGGGTGACCATTCAAAATTATGGGGCTGTGAGCGAGCAAACGGCTCTGGAAATGGCTCAAGGGGGTAGGAAACTCCTGGATGTGGATATATGCGTTTCCGATACCGGGATAGCTGGTCCCTCAGGCGCTACTCCCGAAAAACCAGTGGGTCTATTTTACTTGGGCCTCGTAGCCAGAGATGTAAGCTTAAGCCAGAAGCATGCCTTCCCGGGAAGCCGAGAGAGAAACAAACGAAATGCTGCCGAAGCTGCGCTAGCTATGCTGAAGCGATACTTGCTGGGGTGCCTCAAAGCCACAGGACGTAGTGATAGGCTTTAGCCTAGTACAGCACGACCCTCAAGGGCCGCACTACAAAATCTACGTAAGGAGGTTAAAAACAATGACAACTGAGAAATTCACTGTCGAGAAGATCAAGGAGCTAATACATCAAGGAAATATCAGAAGAGTCCGTTTAATACATAAAGGACGTCCCTTGATAGACATCCCGCTGACAGCAGGTGTTGGTGTGGCTGCGGTAACGGTCCTGGCAGCACCAGTGCTGGCTGCGCTGGGCGCAATTGCCGCACTGGTCACAGAGTGCACTCTCGAGGTGGAGAGGGTAGAAGACACCCCAGGAGAGAAGGACAAAAAATAGTACAAACTCGTAACGACTAGGTGATTAACGACGTTACCTGGAATAATCAGCACTTATTCTTGGACAGAACTAGCCTAAAAATAAAAGGGCCCTGAACGTAGCTAAGGATTATCTTTCTGTGGAAATTCTAAATTTTTGGAGCCCTACCCTCGAAAAAGGCGGAAAGGCTAATCCTTTGTTTCAGTTTCTTCTTCAATGAGAGTAGTAAGGTCACGTGGTAAAGGACGACGGCGAGTAGGCCTTCGGCGAAGAAAACCATAGAAACTCGAAAAGTTAGCCGATATCCTCGCTGGGGAAAGCTCTCGGGGGTTAAAAAGAAAAATAAGCCGGAAACCCACCTGAGCAACCCGAAACAGACTTCTAAAGGAGAACTGACGGAGGTACACTGACCAGTAGATCACCCCCACCAAAAGGCTTCCACCGATTATATTGCCCAAGGTGACCGGGATCAAGTTCTTAACTAAGAAGCCAGCTATAGTTAAGTTGCCCAGCATTATCGGCTGCCCTGCCATACCTTGAGCAGCAGCCAACACATCAGGTTGCCCCTTTAATGCTATTCCCATAGGGATGAAATACATGTTTGCTACGCTATGTTCAAAACCGGATGCTACGAATGCTGTAATGGGGAAAATGACCGCCAGAATCTTGTCGATTGTGCTGCGACCACTGAAAGCAAGCCAGATTGCCAGACAGACTAGGACGTTACATAGAATGCCCCTCATAAATGCTTCAAGGAAGGTCATATTGACCTTGGCATTAGCGATAAGTAGAGCCTTGCCACCCACCATAGCACTGTGGAAACCCCACTGCGCCGTATAATACATAAGTAACACCATTACCAGTGATCCTACAAAATTGCCGAGGTATACTATACTCCATCCTTTTAACAGTTGGCGCGCCCGAACTCTTCCTTCGATAAAACCCATAACGATAAGGGAATTGCCGGTAAAAAGTTCTGCGCCAGCGATTACAACTAAAATGAGCCCAAGGCAAAAAACTAACCCACCAATCAGATTATTCAAACCAAAGGCGAGTCCGCTATCATGCACTACCAGAGTATAGAACTCACCACCGAAGGCAATGAAAACGCCCGCTAGTATAGCGAGCACAAACATCCTGAAGAAGTCGAGGCCAGACTTCTTCTCGGCAACTGCGGCAATCCTTTTGGCGATTTCAGGTGGGGAGTAGGCATCTACTCGTAGTTCTTCCATAGCTCAGATCCTTAGTTATTCCCACAGGACGCTTGCGACCAACATTAAATCTGTCCTGCGCAGCCGCTCGGCTAGTAATTGAGCCAGATTCCTCATAACTACATAGCCAAGGCGGCTATCTTGCTTAAAAAGCTCATCGAGCTTAACTCTATCAATAATAATTATCTCGCAGTCATTATCACAGATAGCAGTCGCAGAACGGCTTCTTTTATCCACCAGTGCTAACTCGCCAAAAATCTGCCCCACTCCTAACCGTTGTATAGTAGCCGTGTTGGGCTTGCCTTTTAATCCCAGCTCTATGCAGACTTTGCCCTTTTTAATGATATATACCTCAGCACCCGAGCTATTCTCAGTAAACACCACCTCACCTCTACGATATTTCCTTTCTTCTGAGACTTGTGCAAGAGATTCAAGCTGGCGCGAGCTCAGACCCCGAAATATGTCGACCTTCTCTAAAACCTTTATGCTATCCATGGCAGCCTCCCAAGTGAATGACTTTTATAATACACCCCTTACGTTGCGAATAAATCCATTGTAATAATCTCAACTTCTAGCTGTCAAGAGGTATAATGCTTGTCTCCTTGAAGCCACATAAGCATCCACTTCAACCTAGATTGTTATTGAAGCATTAGTTGGGTTGGTTTAAAACCTTTGAACCAGCTTGAATTGTTGACGCTGTATTGCTGGCGCTCAAGAATTCAGTATGGTGCAGCTTGAAGGCTTGGCTTGTACTAGTTGTAGCGATACTCACACCCACAAATGACTGGGTTGGCGAAAAAGAGCCAATGTCAAGGTGGATAATCATAAAGACCAAGCTGAATTATTCCTTACCTAGTAGAAGAAAGTTGTATATTTAGGATATACTTTACAATGCGATGACGGCTTTCGATCTGGATAGTATAAAAGAACAGGCAAAAAGCAATTTCACAGATGCCTGGATAGCTACGGCGAAGTTTATCCCCACCGGTACGGAAATCTGTCTGACGAAGAAAGGCACCCCCCATCTTGTACGGGAATTAATTCAAAGATCTCGCCAGATTCTACTAAATCTGGGTTTCGACGAGGTTGAGAATCTCACATTGCTGCCTGACAGCGATGTGGTCAAGCAGTATGGGCCTGAGGCCCGAGTTATTCTCGATCGGGCTTTTTACTTAGCTGAATTGCCTCGCCCGGACATAGGGCTAAGTGCTAAAAGAATAGCTCAAATAAATAAGATAGCGGAAAAAATTGACATTGAAAAATTGCAGACCATTTTGAGAAATTATAAAAAAGGGGAGATCGAGGCAGACAATCTTATGGAAGAACTCATTGCCGGAGTGGGCATCACTGACTACCAGGCTACGGAGCTTCTGGATAAGGTTTTCCCCGAGTTGAAAGAACTAAAGCCCGTGCCCTCTAATAAAACTCTGAGAAGTCACATGACAGCTACTTGGTTTCATACATTAGCAGCGTTGCAGAACAAAACCAGTTTCCCAGTCGCTTTGTTCTCGGTAGGTCCTAGATATCGCAGCGAACAGAGGGAAGATGCCAAGCATTTGCGAGTCCACCACTCAGCCTATGGTTTTTCCGATATCAAATTCGAGACCAAAATAGCAACATCTAAATACTATGCCCCGGGGCAAGAGCAAGAGGTCTTTGTCAAACATAAGGGCACTTGGCTCGAGATAGCGGACATTGGGATGTACTCGCCGGTGGCCCTGGCCAATTTTGACATTGAATACCCAGTGTTCAACGCCGGCTTTGGCATTGAGCGACTAGGGATGCTTATTTATGAAGTAGACGATGTTAGGAAGCTAGCATATCCTCAATTTTCCGTAGTTGAGTATTCTGACGAGGAGATAGCCAAATCTATTACCTATATTGCCAGCCCTCAGACAGCCCGGGGGCAGAAAATAGCTAAGGCAATTGAAGAAACCGCCCGAAAGCACAAAGACGAGATTGCCCCATGTGAGTTTTCAGCCTGGAAAGACAAGTCTGTTGAGGTGAAAGTTGTCGAAAAGGAGGCCGGCAAGAGACTAATCGGTCCCGCCGGTTTCAATGAGATCTGCGTTGCCAATGGCAGTATTTATAGTGATGTTGTGCCTTCGGGCATACACACTGGTATAAGCTATATGCATGCCATAGCCATGGGTGCCGCAGCAGTAATAGAAAGTAGCAACGATAGCTTAACTTACCAGGTGAAGGGAATAAAGCATCTTTCTGACCTTGATTTACAGATTCCCGAAGCTGTCCGACAATATATTGAAGGGCAGCAGAAGAAGATAGGGGTCGGCGGTGCTGTATTTGTGGCCATAGAAGTCAAGAAACTGTAGGAGAGTGTGTAGCTGTCGTTATCAGGGGTATGGAACAGAAAAATAGTAAGTCACTACAGAAGCTCAGTGGGCTGCGCAGGGAACATAAGGGGCTTATTAACCTCATGCCCTTGCAGACAGGTGGCATGCTTACCGATGCCGCTAAGGAAGTTTTAATGGAGTTTGGGGATGGATATTCTGTGTGTGTTTGGGGATGGATATTCTGTGTGTGATTTTTGCCAGGGCAGTTTGTGTAATGTAACCAATCCCCCCATCCGAGACTTCGTCCAGGAGCTTCTACGAAGCTAAATTTATTGTCATGCATTCTCTAGCCAAGCCGGGGGATTTAATTGTTGTCGACGGCAACAAGCATTATACAACTGTCGTTGCTGCTGAAAGGGTAGGGCTGAATATAATCGAGGTGCCCCATTCTGGTCATCCGGAATTCAGTGTCGATGTTAACGATTACGTAGAACTCATAAAAAAACATGCCCCTAAGCTAATTCTATTAACTTATCCAGACGGCAATTATGGAAATATTCCTGATGCAAAAAGGTTGGGAAGAATAGCTCAGGAATACAATATTCCGTATATTCTTAACGGGGCGTATGCTGTAGGTAGAATGCCGATAAGCATGGAGGAGATAGGGGCTGATTTTATTATTGGCAGTGGGCATAAAAGCATGGCCTCTGCCGGACCTGCTGGCGTATTGGGAATGAAGAAGAAATGGCAAGAGACAGTGTTGAGAAAATCTGGCAAATACAGCAATAAAGATATTGAACTTCTCGGTTGTAGTATAAGAGGGGTTCCTCTGGCAACACTCATGGCTTCCTTTCCCTATGTGAAAGAAAGAGTTCAGCATTGGGACGAACAGGTATCTAAAGCACAGTGGTTTTCTGCTGAGCTTGAGGAACTAGGCTTTGAGCAATTAGGTGAGAAACCGCACCGGCATGACTTGCTGCATTTTGACGCCCCTGTGCTCTACGAAATCTCCAAACGGGTTCGAGAGAGGGGGTATTTCGTCTATAAAGAATTAAAGGAAAGAGGCATTTGGGGACCACAGCCAGGCTTAGCCAGGTCCTTCAAACTCTCCACCTTTGCTGCTGACAGGGAGCAGCTAGGGTTCGTTATAGATTCCTTTAAAGCAATTCTGAATAAATATAGTTAGCGGACCTGAGCAAAAATCTCGCGGTGTCTTTGGGCATGGGCTTTTTTCAACTGCTGAAAAGGTGCTTGAAAAGGCATAGAGGTAATATTGTCCGTGCTCATGATTATAGCGTCCTCTCCATCGCTTGAATAATACTTTAGACGCCTCCCCACCACTCGGAAACCATACTTCTTATACAGTTCCTGAGCTATTTCATTAGAAGCACGCACTTCCAGGGTGACTACATTAGCATTCAGTATTTGTGCCAGTTCGATGGTTGTGATAAACAAACCTTCACCTATTCCGAGTCGTCGATAACCATCTCTTACACCAATGGCAATGATATGTGCCTCCTTCATCATCAACCAAAAGCCAGAAAAACCTACTATATTTTCCTGTGTGTTAAGATGATGCTCATAACTGAAGAGCCTTTTGAACCAAGGTGTTTTCTGCGGCGCTTGTCGCTGGGGTTCTGACACATCGCTCTTCTTACCAGCCACTATATAGCGGATGGACGGATTGTCAAGGTCTTGCTTATATGCTGATTGAGAACGAAACACCCACTCACCAGGGAAAGCCTCTCTATCAATTTGGGCTACCTCCGGGATGTCTTCATACTTCATAGAGCGGATGACATAATATGTGCCTGGCATAAATGAAATTTTAACACAGTATTGAGTTTTTCACCCTGAGCCCTTATTTATGTTACAGCAGATAATTCAGTGTGCCTTTCCTATACGCCTTTTGGCCTTCAAACCTGCAATTTAATGTGCGTTTCGGTAAATGCATTTCACAGAAGTTGTCATTCTGATACATTTCTTAAGTCGTTCTGAGCCTTCATTTCTTGTCATCCGAAGACCTTCATTTTTGTCTTTTTAAGTACCTGAGAGGTGCGTGACACTCTCATTATCATTCGCTAAATTGCTTCGGATGATTAAAGTCAGCATTGTAATGATAGGATGGAGTGTCATCCTGAATAGAAATAGGAGAGCATTGCCTGGTTGTGGAGGTACTACAACAGGTTAATGGACAATTTCACCCTCAGGTATGCTCTGGGGTTCTTCCTCGCTGCTAAGCCACCCGTGTAATCAGTGCCACTGAAGCTAGCACCAGCAATCTTATTATGGCTGCCTTCTAGGCCAGAGAAACGTTGACGGCTACGGCGCTCATGGCCACAACAGGCAAGAGCCCAGCCCTCACTATTGGCTTCAGACTGGGATGCTCAGTTATGAACTTGGCTATTGGTGGACTGACTGTATAGTAGAAATCTATAAAAGCTCGTCCCAGCGGGTTCGTAAGCAGATATTGATCTCTGAACTCACGTAGAATCTCCATTTCTTCTGCCATTGGTGAGCCATAGGCAGCGGTGATGGTGCAGCACGACGAGCCAGTTCCATTGAAATTGGCTTTGATGGAGTAGGAACTAATCGTGGTAACGGTGGTCTCGGCAGCATTGACATCGGCGACAGTGTCCACATCGCCCGACCATTTGGTAAACTGGTAGCCTTCGTCAGGCTCAGCCACCAGGCTTACCTCAATGCCGAGAGGCAATAAGAATGTCCCTTCACCAGGGGTGGTTACCGAGCCGCCTCCAGTGCTGGATACTGTCAATTGCACCAAAGGGTCAGGATATAACGACTCAAAGTTAGCCGTAATCGAATAATTGTCATCCATGGTGATGATGGTCTCGGCAGCATTGACATCAGCAATGGTGCCCACATCACCAGTCCAGTTAACAAACTGATAGCCTTCGTCAGGCTCTGCGACAAGGATAACCTTTGTTCCAGCAAAGTGGATGGATATCCCCTCGCCGGGTTGGGTTACTGAGCCGCCAGGGGTACTAGAGATGGTGAGGCTGTGCGAACCCTCTTGTAGTTCGAAGTTAGCGGTGATGGAATAGGAATCGGACATGATGATGGTGGTCTCATTAGCGTAGACATCAGCGATGGTATCCACATTGCCAGTCCAGTTGACGAACTGGTAGCCCGGGTTCGGCCTGGCGACAAGGTAAACCTCTTTCCCTGCCCCGTAGGCAAATTGTCCCTCACCGGGGGTGGTTACCAAACCACCAAGGGTGCTGGAGATAATGAGGCTACACCAACCTTCTTCTAGTTCAAAGTTGGCGGTGATGGAGTAGGGCTCGTACATGGTGACCGTGGTCGAGGGATCATAAATATCGGCGACGGCATCCACGTCACCAGTCCATTCTACAAACCCGTAATGCTCGTCGGGTACACCTACAATGTTAACCGTCGTCCCGGCATTGTAGATATGCCTCCCTTCACCGGGGGCGGTTACTTCGCCACCAGAAGTGCTGGTGATGCTGAGGCTATACTGGGCCTGCAGGGGCTCCACGGCGATATCAAGCCCGTCAATAATATGCTTTGCCTTGCTGATGATCGCGTAGGTTTCAGAGCCAGCAAAAACTAGTCCCACGAACTTTCCATCTTTATCCACTGCAGAGCCTGAATCACCTGGCTTTGCAAAAGACCAATTCTCTTGTGTTACTACAATCTGGTCCACGAAATAAGCTAATTGGTCGCCGTACCAAACCAAGACGGAGACATTGGTGTGAATTATCTCACTGCTGGTCACTCCAGTCGTGCGCCCAGATTTTCGTACGATATCTCCTGTAGAGACCTCGGTCCACCCTTCAACCCAGTAATGACCTCCTTCAGAAAACTGCTCGCCAGGAGATGCATCAATACCAACATCAATACTACCTATAGCAGCATCAGCGTAGTTTTCCGCATTAGCCTCAAAATTAACAGGTATGTATGTCTCGAGTTCCCCCACCCGATTCACTAACCTTCCTCTGTCCCCGGTTCCGGGCTGGATAATTGGTGTTCCTATGTCGAGAAACTCACCTGTATCCGGATCCATGGCGATAACGTGGGCATTAGACAGAATCTTGTCGTCATAGGTGACCATGCCCAGGGTCGCGACATATGAGTATATTGTTCCTGGCCCCTTCTGGACGTAGGCTGACAGGCTTGTCCCGCCAACCAAAGGTCTGCTCTCGTTTTGTCTCTCATCACTAACGTCGGCCATGGGTTCCGCTAGCTGAGTGGAAAACGTTTCGATTCTCCCGCTAACTTTCGTCTGCACCGTGTAGCCTTCGAAGGAGCGGGGCACCTTTTCCCACGTCTGTTCATCCTCGACAAAGACAATGACTTCGTCCTCAGCTTCCGAATAGGCGATGCCAACAAAGCCATCTCCAGCCAACGGCAAGAGTTCCTGTTCCAGGGCCTTTCTGGCTTCCGCCAGTGACTTTACACGACCAGGATTTTCACCAGCCAAAGGAGAGGCAGAGCTAAAAAGCAGCGTACCAACAACAACCAGTACTAATAATAGAAGCTGCTTCTCTTTATTCATATTTTCTCATCCGTTAGATTAGCCATTGTTCTTTGGTTGTATTATGACAAAAGTTGAAACTCTTGCCTTTCATGTACTCTTTTCTTATCATTCAAAAGATTGTCTATAATCTCTCAGTCCACTCATGGTGAAGTGACGAACATTGTCCCAAAACCGCTCATAGTATATCAACTCAGAACTGTCAATTATTTTCGGGATTCTTATCAGAATTTCATACAGATTTGAGTCGACGTACTGACCCGATTATAAGCAAATCTGATAGAGCCTTTCTCAACCTTGGATGACAACTTTATTCATCCTCAGCACCAGGAGAATCTGCCTCTTGAGGTCCATAATATCGAAGACTGCCTCAATAACAAAATCAGTGTCCTTAACATACTTGGCAATATCAACAAAGGTCTGAATATTAGCCAAAATCGTCTTTTTTATCAAGCGAGTGAGTCATTTTGGTCAAGCAAGATAGCAATCTCTATCATACTAAGAATTGGTAGTCCCGGCTTGTTGCTAAAAGGTCTGAAATGGGAATAGAATACTCATAAATACAATCGTGGTTGGGAGCAGTCAGCTACGAACAAAAGATGAGCGATACGATAGTCTTGGGCATTGGCAATCGGCTGGGCGGCGATGATGCTGCCGGCACTTGTGTGGTGGACATACTCAACCAGAGGCGGCACAGAGCCAAGACCTTCCTCCCCACTGAGATTATAGCCGTAGACGCAGGCACCGCTCCAGAAAGCTATACCTCGCTTATTCGCCAGCACAGGCCTGACTTATTGATACTGGTAGATGCAGCCGATATGGGTTTACCTCCAGGTGCTCTCCGCACAATCCCACCCGAGAAAATCAGTATTTTGTCATTTTCCACACACCACATGCCCCTCTCCATGTTCATATCTTATGTAAAGGAGTTTTGTGGCGAGGTTCTGCTTGTCGGCGTGCAGCCTGAGCAGACAGAGATGGGCAAACAAAGCAGGCTATTCTGGAAGGAAGGATAGCTGAAATTCCATTGCTGGTGTAAAGGAGTTAGCTCTGCTCGGTCGGCTTATCCTCTGTTTCGGCGGTTGTTTTTTTTCTCTTTACCGAGCCCGGCAGCTCACCACTATCAACAACTACCAGCTCGTCGGCGTACTTGGACATATTTCCACACACTGAGCGCAGAAGCAACATCTGGAGATGAATATTTTCACCTTCTTCTCTTCGGGTATGAATTCTATGGCTCCTGTCGGACAGACATCGATGCATAACCTGCATCCGGTACACCCCTCCTTATTATATGCGAGTTTTCCACGAAATTTGGATGGTACTGGCACTGGCGGAATCATCTGCAATTCGCCTTTTGTAACACTGTTTAGGAATTGAATGGTTGACTTTGGAGCATATTTTGCTGGAAATTTATTCGTCGCTGGATTTAGAAAGAGCTGTTTTAATATCGTTTTTGCTGCTTCAAACATTTCTATCACACCATCGAATCAGCTGCTATCAGTATCAGACCAATAAGACTGATAAGAGTCATGGCTATTATGTAGACCCAACTTACCTGACTTATCTTAAATCGTGCCATTGCCGTGCGTATCACAGATATGCTAATGAACATCACAGCAAAGACCTTGATCAGAAAGAATAAGCCGTCCACTATACCGGCGGGGACTGGCGTGCTAATTCCAACCAAAGGCGATAGGTTATATGGAATGAATAGGGCTACTACTAATGCTGACATGGCGAAAGCCTTTATTATATCAGCGAGGTAGAACAAACACAGGTTTCTGCCCGAATATTCAACCAGTATCCCGCCAGCGATTTCAGTTTCAGCCTCGGCTACGTCAAATGGCACTTTGGCGCCCTTACCGGACGTAACCACCATTAGGGTAAATATCAGAATCAGCGAGCCGACTATTCCTAGCGGGCCAACCAAACTCCATATAGGATATTTGGCCATCGTAGAAAACATAAATGGATTGGCGGTGGTAGTGTGACCGATGCGCCAGCCGAGAGCAACTATAGCTATTGCCAGAGGGAATTCATAGCTCATCAAGACGACCATCTCGCGCTGTGCCCCCACGGTGGCATACGGTGAACTGGAGGCAAAACCACCTATGGCAAAAGCCAGAGATGGTAGTATTAATAAGTATACTACCAGTAGTGCATCACCAAATCCTGGTACACCACCAAATCCACCTAGAAGCGCTGGCTGTCCAAACATAGGTATGTAGAGTAATAGCAAAGCGGAAGTTATCAGACAGATAAATGGAGCTGCCTTGAACAGCCATGCGACAGCACCGTCAGGTATAATACTCTCCTTCATCAGCAGCTTTTGCACGTCTCGGAAGGGCTGCACTATGGGCGGCCCCACCCTACCCTGCATATGCGCCACCAGCTTGCGGTCAATACCACGGTAGAGCATGCTGAAAGCGCCGCCGATGAACACCATTAGGGCGGATCCAAAAACGATAATCACAAAGTTCATCGTTGTAGTTCCTCCGTCTTTTCTACAGAACGCCGGTGTAGTTCCTCGTAGTCCATCACCGACTTCCGGCCGACGACTCTGTCCGTTACCACAATCCGGTTGGTACAGGACATACAAGGGTCAAGAGAGGCAAAGGTAATAGGCACATCGGCAATCTGCATACCTTTGAG
>SMTZ1_10026480_pt1 | contig 13530 bp, 5 predicted proteins | sample DeeMarSWOR136_30_FD_25667 | JGI IMG/M metagenome (IMG submission 25667) | reverse complement strand
ATCTGATTCTTTAGTCTTTCGTGGTTTCCAAATACTCCGGCACATACGGTTCCCAAGGCGATTTTGATTGCTGAAGTCAAAGTGGCTATGTCCACAATGGCGTCGGGCTTAAAAGTTTTTGCGTAAGAGAGGGCATCGGCCAAAATCAGACGTCCCTCCGCATCCGTGTTCAAAATCTCTACGGTTTTTCCAGAATGGGAAGTAATGATGTCCCCGATTTTCAAAGCAGAACCAGACGGGAGATTCTCGGCGGCAGGGATTATGCCAATTAGGTTCAGCGGAAGCTTCAATTTGGCGACACCAGCTATGGCGGCCATAACCACCGCCCCTCCGGTCATATCTCCCTTCATCTCCAGCATCAGCTCCGTAGTCTTCAAAGACAGTCCTCCGGCATCAAAGGTGATTCCCTTTCCCACCAGAGCCAAAGTGTCAATTCTTTTATCCTTGACCAAATGCCCAGTGGGGCCATATTCTAAGATGATAAGCTTTGGAGGTTCCTTACTCCCTGATGCTACTGCTAAAAATGAGTTCATTTTCAGTTCTTCGATCTCAGGCAAAGAGAGAACTTTACATCGCAGGTTATTTTCCCTGGCAAGCTTTTCTGCGTCCAGAGACAGACGGGTAGGGGTCAAAATGTTGCCTGGCTGATTGGCTAAATTGCGAGCGAGATTGGTAGCCTGTGCGAAGATTTCCCCGAACTTCGCTCCTTTTTTGATGGCTTCGATTTTTTCTGGGTCTTCCTCCATTATGGTGAAACCTTTCAAGCTTCTATCTTTTTTTATGGTCTTGTATTGATCCATCTGATAGGCAGAAAGGAATATTCCCTCCACCATAGCTTGTGAGGCCTTGCCGAGATCGATTTCTTTTAGATCGGTCGGAAACACTATAGTAGAGAAGCTCTTAATCCCCAGCTCTTTTACCCTTCGACATGCAGATCCAAAAGCCTGCCGAAATTTCTCCAAGCACTCTCCTGCCTGTCCGGGAACATCAAATTCCTTTCTTCTGCCCAGTCCCACCAAAATGATCCTTGGAGTTGGCAGCCTATCTTGCGAATAAATAATCGCTGTTTGATTTAACTCCCCAGAAAAGTCTTTGTTTTTCAATAAATGGCTGATCATTCCGAGAACTCGATCGTCTATTGCCTTGATCGGTCCAGTGAGTTTCTTCTGATCTTCAAAATGGCTTAAAATGATAGCTTGGTCTTTGATTTGGTCTATCTTTCCCTTCTTCACGTTTACCTTCATAAAAAACTCCTTAAGCAGAAACCCACGACGTTTATCTCCATTAACTATAGTGAAAAAGACCCGGCTTGGCAAGAACAAAATGGTTTCCAGTTCACGGTTAGTGGGTCATGGGGAAAAACCAAAGAGTACAATTGGTAAAGACCGCCTGATTTGTTGTCGATAAAAGAAAGGAAAATTCTACTTCGAAGGACCCAGCTGGAGAAGATAAAAAGTACATTTGTTTTGTCTTTTTCTAAGGGGGTATTTGTGGACAGGAATCATCGAGATATTCCTTACCGGAGGGGGGAAGATCCAAACCGTCTTGAATCCTCTTCGCCAGAGGATGAGGGAAAAAACTCAAGAGTCTCCACAACAACCTTGCATACTGACCGCCAGGAGAATCCAAACGCGCAATCTGGGAAAAAAGTCACGGAAAAAGAAGGCCATTTGAAGAAAAGCGAAATTGATCTCTCTTATGCTTCACAGAAAAAGGATTTGGCGGGAGATGGACGAAAGACTGCATCAGAGGGTGAGGAAGATGCGATCTTGATTCAGAGTTCCACCGAGGCGATTTTTGAAGAAGATACGGAACCCCTAGAGAAGACCCCACCGAAAGGAGAATCAAAAACCAGCTCAACTAAGGAGAGGAAACCCATTCCCCGAAGGATCAAGTCGGAAAAATCAAGTAAAACTGGCCTTGTCGCCAAAAGAAACCCCCCAAGGAAACGAACTGCTAAAAGGGCCAAGCCACGCATTCCCAAACCCATCCCAGAGCAGGTGGTCACGAGCAAAGGGGTGGCCTATTTGGAAGGAAATACTATCAGAATGACTGGAGGGATAAAACCCCATCCGGGAGACCAGCTCAAGATAGGAGAAAAGGAATTTGTATTGAAACTCAGGGAAAGGAACAGAAAGCCCACATATCTTTCCATCCTCATATTATTGGCCATTGCCGTATTCATATCCTTTCAACTTCTGAAGGGGACAAGTTCAGGCAGGCTCATTGGAATTGTTTTCGAGGAAAACAGTAAAGTGCTTTTAACCGATGCGGAAATCCAGATCAAGGAACTTGGGAAAGAGGTCAACACGAACCAGCTGGGGTTTTTCATGTTCGATGTTGTGCCCTCAGGTTCCTACACTTTACAGACCAGGCTAAAGGGATACCAGATGGCTGAGGATAACGTCACCATCACTAAGAAGCAGACAACCACCATGACCGTATCGCTTTCTCCAAAACATCTGGCTGGACTTTCCGGCGAATCCTCTTCAGGAATTGTCTCTGAAGCTCAAGCCTCTGGGGGAACTAAAACGCAAAACAAATATGGAGCCATAAGGATAGAGTCAAACGTTTCGGAGCCGATGGTTGTGGTGGATGATTGGAGGTTGGGAACTGGTAATAAGGTTTACCAAAATATATACATTGGGAAGCATACCGTAAGGATCAGCAAGGAGGGCTATCAAGAGTGGATTCAGAAGGTGGAGGTCAAGCCTGGAAAAACTATAGCGTTAAAGGCAAATCTCTCAGCTGCAGAGGAGGGAACTGTCTTTTCCCAAAGCACAAAGGACTGGATAGCGCTTGCCCAAAGCCAGATGAACTCCCACGATTTCTCAGAGGCAGTTAACTCTTATGATCAAGCTTTAACTTCAGAGCCGAATTCCCCGGGGGCATTGTTAGGGAGGGGGTTAGCCTACCTTCAACTTAATGATGGATCAAGGGCTCTGGAGGATTTGAACAGGGCGGCTAAGGCTTATAGGGACGCAGGGGATTGCGATAAAGCCATCATTTGCTATACCAATCTGGTGGCGCTTGATGATCAGGACTTAAAATCTTTTTATAACCGGGGGATTTGTTATCTCAAACTGGGGCGATACCAAAAAAGCATCTCAGACCTCAAAAAAGTAGTCGGGCTGGACAAGAAGTCTTTCTTAGGTTACCTCCATTTGGGAGAAGCTTATTATAAATTGGGGGATTATGAAGCTTCCATTAAGAATTATAATAAGGCGAAAAAACTCAACTCCCACAGCCAGCAAGTTTATGTTGGTTTAGCTAAGGCTTATTTTGCCAATGGGAAGAAATCTTCTGCCAAAAAAAGCTATAGGAAATTCAAAGAGCTTTCCACCTATATAGATCGAGAACGGATGAAACAGGATCACGAATGGAGAGAGCTATTGAAAGGGATAGGAGAAAAAGCTGAGCCGGAGTTTTAGAATCCCCCACCGAAAAACCCAATCATACCCTGAATTGATAATCTCTGAAAAAGTGATACGAAATTCCTTTTAAGCGTCAAGTTTTAGCTGGTCATTGAATTTTTGTCCCCCCCGAAGCCAAACCATCTGCAGCCGTGAAGACTTCACCTAACTCTCTTCAACTATCCTTGGCAAGCTTTGAATTAAATTTTCTATATCACACCTCCTTCTTTAAACGCATGGCACCAACTCTCTCCAGCAACTGTTGGACCTGATCCAGATTGAATGGTTTGGATAAGATCCACTCCACTTTATTCTTCTTTAGATCTTCATAGCTGAGCTGAGCCCCCCATCCGGTGATGATCACCACCGGCATTTCTGGTTTTCTCTGTTTTATGTATCTGCTCAGCTCCCAACCCGACATTCCCGGCATTCCTAGATCGGTAATCACTACGTCAAAATCTCGTTCGGAGAAGAGCTTCAAGGCTTCCTCTCCGTCTTTTGCCAAAATGGGTTTGTGCCCCTCGAAATTCAAGAAATCCTCAAGCACATCTCGGATATTTTCGTCATCGTCCACCACCAATATTTTAAATCTGCAGCGCAAAGAACTGAAAGAATCTTCCTCATCTTTCCCAGAGGAGATTAAGTTCCTGGAAGAGAAAACCTCCTTCTCCTTTTGTTTTTGGGCAAGACCCTCGGTTCCTATCTTGACTCCCTGAACCTTTTTCAACTCGATAGTCTCTGTTTTTGGCTTTGTTTTGCCCTGGTCTTTTCCGTTGTTCTCCATGTCAGATCATCTTCTCTTTTTAAGATTCTTCTCTTTACGCAGAGGGAACTTTGCTCTTTTCAAGACCTTTCTTATCTACTCTTTCCTCTATGTTTGGTCCGGCTTTGCATTTGGGGAGTTTTATGGTGAAGGTGCTTCCCTGGCCTGGAGAGCTTTTCACATGGATTTCTCCGTCATGTCGAGAGATGATGTTATGTGCTACACTCATTCCCAAACCAGTTCCTTTAGTTTCTTTAGTGGTGAAAAAGGGTTCAAATACTCTCTCTTTGATTTCCTCGCTCATTCCTATGCCAGTATCGGTCACCTTCAGATAGACGAAGCTCTGATCCTGCTCTGTTTTCAAGCTGAGAGTGCCACCTTCTGGCATGGCATCCACTGCATTGAGGATTAAGTTGGTCACGACCTCTCTGAGCTCGGTGCTATCTCCCCAGACTGGTTCTACTTCTTGCAAATCCTTTTTCACATCTATCCGAATTCCAAAAAGGATGGCCGCGTTTTGCCAACAGGCTTGGGTCATTTCCAATGAGTCTTCCACTATGTGGTTCAGATCCACGGGTGAAAGGGCGGTATCTCTTTTGGCTTTAGCGAACTTCTGGATTCTGGACAATATCTCGGTTCCATCGGCAGCCGACTCCTCAATCGACTTCAATCCTCTCAATAAATCTTCTGGTTCTTCTATTCCCTGCTTTTCTAGTTTTCTTGAAATCAGTTGAGTCCTGCCCAAAATAGAGGTTAGGATGTTGTTAAAATCATGTACCACTCCGCCGGCCATCTGCCCCAAAGCTCTGAGCTTTTCGGTTTGAATGAGTCGATCCTGAGCCATCTTCAGGTTTTCGTAGGCCTTTTCCAAATCCGAGAATAGCCGCGCATTCTTGATGGCTACCGAAAGATGACTGGCTAAGGAGTTCAGCAATTCGATCTGTTCGGCTTCGAACCGGTTGGATTTTTTACTCTCCAGGTTGAGCACTGCAATGACTTCTTGTTCATTCAAAATTGGAATCAAAAGATAGGATCTTATCCCCTCAGAAAAGATCAGACGATCACGGGATCTGATGCAACCTTCCAAAGTTAGCCTGGGAATATAATAGGGTTTTTTAGTTTTAACCACCTCATACATGCTGGTGTCATCAACTGGTATCAGCTTTTCTCTGCTGGCAATAATCTGATTCTGAGAGTAGATCAACTCCAATTCGAAAGAACGTTGTTGAGGATGCCAAAAGGCTAGGCTTAATCTGTCATAATCCACTGCTTTTTTTAGTTCTTCAGAAATTATTTTGAATATGCTTTCCAGATCCAAGGTGGAACTGATGGCTCGGTTTATCTGGTCGGTTAAAGCCAGCCGGTTCGCTTTTCTTTTGGTATCCTCGTAAAGCTTCACATTGTTCATGGCGGTAGCTAAAAAATCCGCCAAAGTCTCCAGAACCGCCACATCTCGGTCATCAAATGCTCCTGTTTTGAAGCTTTCCACATCCAAAACTCCCAGCACTTTTTGTCCGCTCTTGAGGGGCACACAAACTGCCGATCTCGTTTTCTGGATAACGGGAACATATCTGGGTTCTTTGATCACCTCATTGGACAGAAACGTTTTCTTGGACTTTGCCGCCCATCCAACTATTCCTGTCCCCATCTTCAATCTGAAGTCTTGCGGGATCAAGAAAGCATCTTCTCCAAAACTGTTCTTTAAGATTAGCTCACCTGAAAACTCATCCATTAAGAACAAAGAGACATGGTTATATTTAAAATCAATTTGGATGCTCTCGATCACTCTTTCTAAGAGCTTGTCCAGATCCAAGGTGGAGACCACCCTTCGACCTACATCATTGATCAATGCTAACTGCAGAGATCTCTTCTTTTCCTCTTGAAACAGATGGGAGTTTTCGATGGCTATAGCTATCTGGGAAGCTAACTGAGACAATATGCGGATGTCTTTTTGAGTGAAAGCGAAGAGCTGGTCTGATTCTGCATCCAGAACTCCGATCACCCGATCTTTTAACTTCAGAGGAACCGCTATCTCCGACTTGCACTCCTCGATCCCCCTTATGTATCTCGGATCTTTGGAGACGTCCCCTACTACCAATGGCTGCCCAGTATGAGCCACCCATCCGGCGATTCCCTCTTCTCCTATTTTTAGCCTTAGATTCCTGGCCCAGTCCTCAGGGAAACCTCGGCTGGCTTTGAGATAAAGCTGGTTGGTCTTCTCCTCCACAAGCAGAATGGCACAATTGAGATAACCAAAGGAGCCCACGATAACCCTCAATATCTCAGCCAATAATTGGTCCAGATCCAGGATGGTGGAAAGGCTCTGCCCCACATTGTAGATGGTGTAGATCTCGTTCACCCTTTGTTTGACATATTCATAGAGCTGAGCATTTTCGATGGCCACGGCGGTTTGAGAAGTGACCGACTTGTACAGATTTAATTTTTCTAAATCCAGCTTATGCTGGGCTGAGATGCCCAATCCGGCGATTCCCAAAGTCCTCTGTCCAATGGAAAGGGGCATCAACACCACCTTTTTCACCGTATCCGCAAAGAAAAGCTCTCTTTCGATATCCGAGATTTTGTCTTCTCTCTTTATTTCTACCATCTTTCCTGTTTCAATCACATTTTTGTGATAAGGCACAAGCTCCAAACTTATTCTTCTTTTCTTCTCAGTAAAATCGACCTTATTCTGAGCCAAATAGGTTTCCCTCACCCTCAAATCTTTCCCATTCTCATCCAAAAGCGCTATATAACACAGCTCTGCCTCTGCAATCTCGGCCATCCGCTGGCTCAGAACTTCCAACACTTGACCTAAATTCAGACTGGAAGATACTGCGTAGGAGATGTTTAAAAGCAAGGAGAGATCCTTGGCTTTTTTAGCCCAGCTGGTGAGTAGATTGATATTCTCAATGGCCATTCCTACCTGTTGAAAGATGGCCGTCAGAAATTCGTTTTCCTCCAGACTCAAATCTTTCAAACTGAAACTCCCCAAACCGGCTACTCCGAAAATCTCACCTTTGGCTACAAAGGGAACGGCTAATATCGATTTCGCTTCTTTGTCTTTTAGGTTGTTATTCCAGGGTTGATCATCTTCTTCCACATCGGGAACGAAGAGAGTTTTCTCCTGTTTGGCTGCTTGGCCAAAGATTCCCTCACCCAACTTGACATGGTCAAGATCCGAGATTTTATCTACCTCTATTCCTCTCCACGATTTTATCCTTAAGTTCTTTTTGTCCTCATCCAAAAGATATATTATTCCCCAATCGAAATCGGTCACCTCTAAAGTTGTCTCCAAGACGTCACCGAACATTTGGTTCATGTCCCGAATCTGATTTACTGCGGTGGCGATCACACTAAAAGCCATAATCCTTCTATCCAAGCTTTTGATCTTTTCTTCTTTCTCTTTCAAACTTCGGGCTAAAAGATCCAAAAATCGTCCTAACCGGGTAATATCGTTTGTAGACCGAATAGGTGAAGTTTCAATTTCGCCTCCTTGGAAACATATCGTCTCCGCCTTTTTAACAAGCTCATGTAGTGGAGCCAGGGTTTTCCTGCTAAAAAGGAGCACAATGGTTATGGCCAGAACCAGACAGAATCCTCCAAAAAACAGGAAGATTCTATCGGTGTAATCAGAGGCAAAAAGGGGTGACAAAAATATATAGAAAAGAAACATAGCCCCCGAGGCCGAAATGGATAACAGAAGAATTATCTGTTTGTGGGAAAGCTTTTTGAAAGAAGTTTTGGATGATCCCATGGGACTTTGGTTTACCTATTGAAATTTTCGAAGCATTGAAGTTTTGGATTACCCTTCCCCGGGAGGTCTCTATGACTCTTCAACACCTATTGGAATTTCGAAAAATCACCTGACTTACCAACTCAAGATTCTTTTGATCTGATATTTTTTAACCTTGAGATAAAATTTAGAAACAAAACTAACGAACGTAGGCTGAGTTCATAAACTATTTTTAAACCCACAAATTAAGCCATAACGGGATTGGTCTTAACATTGTTAGGACTTTGATTGTGCTTTGATCGGGCAGAATCCAGAAATTCCTCTACCACCTTCTGAACCCTATCTGCTCCTTTCTCTATGTTCCGAATGTATTTGAAGTTCTCCGGGCTTATGTTAGGTTCCTTCAACCTCAAAAGCTCTGCTGATCCGAGAATGCAGGTCAACGGATTGCTGACCTGATAGTTTAGATCCGACAAGGAAGGTGAGAGATCTGTCCAAGCTTCCAAAGTATCCCCCTTTTCTTCGAATCTTCTGAGTTTTCGCCTCATGCGTTCATTTGAATGCGAAAGAAGTCCTTTATTCAAAGCCAAGGAGACCTGGTTGGCCATGTGTCTGATAAAGACTGTCTCCTCTTCGGTCAGAGGCTGCCTCTCCCAGTTTCGCATCTCTCCCAAGGAGATGACCCCTATCGCCTCTCCGTTTATGAACAAGGGAACTAAAAGTGCGGATTTGATCCTCTCGTCCAGGATAATTTTTGCCTCCTTGTCCGACATCAAACTCTCCGGGTCATCCTGATTGACCAGCATGGGTCTTTTGGCTTCCAAGGTCAAACGATGCCAGGGCAGATACTTCAAGGGGAATCTTTCCATCTTTCTTAAATTCATTCCCTCCTTCCTGATTTGATGCAGCGCATGGGTGACCAGATGATCTCTCTCTTTATTCAACAGGGTAATTCTGGCAAAGCTTTTTGGCAACTTTTCGGTTAAGCCGGAGGCCGCCCCATTCAAAAGAGTTTTTATATCCTCATCTTGAGCCAGTTTCAGGGTATAATCAGAAAGCAGCGAAGAGAGCTGGTTTTCCTTCTTTATCTTCTCCAAAAGATTCTTTTCTCGGATGAAAAGGGAGAGCTGGTGACTGAATGGTTTAAGCCATTTCGCATCGTTGGGCGAATAGAAGCTGGACCTTTGATGTCCTAAACTTAAAGCACCACAGACTGATGCTTGGGAAAACAAGGGGAGGATGAGCCTGGATCTGATTCCACATGCTTTCACCAATTCCTCATCCTTGAATTTTTTGTCTTTTGCTAAGGGATCGCAATGGCGAATATCTTCTTCGAGCCATATCTCTCCTGATTCTATGGCTTTGCCCACCGGGGTGTCATTGGTGGGAATGCTTTCCCTCTTATCCAGAAGCATCCCACCTGAGGTTCCGGAAGAGATGTGCTTCATATTTTGACCTGATCTATCTGCAATGGCTAAAGAGATATAATCAAATTCGATTATCTTTTTTAGTTCCCTGGAAATATGAGGGAATGCATCTTCTAAGGTGAGGTCCTCTTGCGTCAGCCTTGAAATATTCTCCACACATGAAATATACTCCCTCCTCCTTTTAATCTGCCTCGCCGCCAGCCCCAAAGTTTCGCCCAAACTGGTCAAGAACTGGATTTCCTGATACATAAAGCGATTAGGCTCAGAATCATAAATCCCCAAAAGTCCCAAGATCTTTCCGCAAAACTTGATGGGAACGCAAGCGAAAGAACAGATGTTCTCTTCTGGGGAGAAGAGAGTGCCGTATTCAGGTAAGCCCATAATGTCGAAGCTGGTGGTAACCTCCTTAGATTTTGCGGCTTCTTGATATAATGTATTTGCCGAATAGAGATTATGAAGGTTAGAAATGTTTTTTCCCTGTATCCCCCAATGGGTGACCAAAATCATCTCGGGTGAACGAAAAGTGGGTTTGAAGATAACTCCCATTTTGTATTGCATCACGTTCATCACACAGGGGAGAGTGTGTTTAAAAATCTCATCCAATTCTTTGTGATGATTTAGGATGGATAGCACAGCCTTTATACAGGTCAGCTGCCTGAGACGCAAAGTGGCAGTTCTTCTGACATTCAGAAAAGCAGAGGACCATTTTAGAAAACCGGCCATAACCACACCCGCCCCAGATATGTACAATAAGATCTCCGCTTTGGATATGAAAGAGTACCATTTGGTCATGGTGAGAGTCTCGCTTATATAAAAACTGCAAACGTATTTTGTGCTGGCAGCCAAAAAGAGAACAAAACCACCCAATACCAAGATTCTCCAGCTTTGGGGATAATGCTCGAAATATTTATGTTTGAGTTTTATGATTAAAACCGAAAAAGTAAGAAAGATCAAAGGAGGTATCAATTCTATTATGATTTTATTCATCTTTCATCCCTCCTGAGAGAAAAGTTTAAAGTTATTTTCGACTGAGCCTGCCCATATGGGTCACCGCATGAGGACATCTGTCCGTTCACCATAAAGGCATAGATACCGGAGTTTTTATAACAGAAGAATTTTTTAGTTCTTTCGAATAATTTCGAGAATCTCGTCATGATGAGATCATCAATTAGAAGGCAAAAGAAATACGATTTCTCAAAAAATCAGATGGTCGACAAGCTCACCATAAATGGAGAGAACAATCGACTGATGGATTCCTAAGTAATCAACTCATTCTTATTATCGACCGAAAACTTTGAATTTTTACCCTGCGCAACTGGTTGGTTCAGATACGGCAATGCAATTTGTAGTATGAAGTGGAAAAAATAGGAGAGAGATTTTCCTTGCAGAAGGGTTCAACTTCGCCCTACATCCCAGAATCCCCGGACGGAGGAATCTTCTCGTTCACCACAGGTCGTATCTTTTAATTCTTTCCCTCAAGGTATTTCTGGAGATTCCCAGAATTTGCGAGGCTCTTACCTGGTTATGATTGCAGTATTTCAAAGTGAGGGAGATCAAAGATTTCTCTAACCCGGAGATGAGATGGTCATAAATGTTGCCTTTAGAATTCACCATGATTTTATCATATATAGGAACCAAAAGTTGTTCAAATATCTGGTCATAATTCTTATTTCCGGATGGGTATCCTTGATGAGATTTTTCACAATTGATTTTTACCTTTTCGGGATTTTGTGATACACCTGGGAAGCTGGTGATTTCTTTTAACTCTCTTTGCTCCCTTTCCCTGGATGCTGTGGTGTGAACCTTTCGGTCTATGTTTATAGACAAAGCTTCCTTAACCATATATGAGAGCTTTTCTGGCTGAATAGGTCTTTTCATAAATCCAAAAACTCTCTTTCTGAGTATATCAATGTCGCTTAAATTCGATAAAGTATCAATGATTGCTATAATTGGAAGATTTGAGTTCGACTCTTTCAATTTCTTTAAGACGTCAAGTCCGGAATGGTCGTGCAAATTAAGGTTTAAGATGATCAAATCGGGCTTAAGGCTTACTGCCGAGGCAATTGCATTCTTAGCATCATATGAGGAAAGAAGCTTATATTCTTGTGGATCGAAATATCTCCGAAGATCTTCGTATATCTTTGCATCCTGGCACACCACCAAAATCTTTTTCATGGTTTTTATTGCACCCCCTAGGATGAAAGCAGTATTTTCTTTAAAATCTATATCGGCAGAAAAGAAGTGTTCTGAAGTTTGGATTCAATTGAAAACATAGATTCTCAAATGAAAAAGAGGAAGCCAGTTTCTTTTTCTGTTCTTATCACTTCGTAACCAGGTAAAAGCTACCATTCGATTTCAATTCGCCCTCAAATTCTCCCCTTCTAAGTGAAACTGCCAATTTGGGTTAGAAAAAAGACCCCTTTTTATTAAAAAAAGCTTGACAAAATGAGAGCCAGGTGTTATAGTATGATTGCTTAAAAATGGAAGCGAGGGTGCTTTTTGACCTTACCTCATTTCATCTAAAATAGGAATTTGATGGTGGGGAAGGTTTAAGAAGGTGTGGCATTTAGCCACTTTTGATCATGGGACCAGAGATTGCTTACCTTAATTATTGCATAGGTCAAGAGCGCTAATGTGTTATTCTCTGGGAAAGAAAATAAAACTCAAAACAGAAAAGGAGGTCACAATGCAGTATTAGAAAAAAGACCAAGAGCTATCTCTGTCAGAAAAGAGGAGGTAATAGAGAGGGGAAAAGACTAAAGCCTGATCGGACTCAGCCACAGTTTGCCGAGGGGCTAGTGGTCAAAAAGCTTGATTAGTTACTGTAAAGAATACCATCACTAATGATGGGAGGCAATTGAAACAAGTAGCAGAGTTTTCCCAGGGGTTTCGTAAATTTGAAACCAAAGGTCGACAGGATCCAGAAGTAAACAAAATTAAAAAGAGGTGAAAAAAATGAAAAAAGTGAAAATGATTTTATCAGGTTTGATAACAGTGATGATGGCATTTACTGTCTTGTTATCTTTCAGTGAGTTAACCTTGGCTGATAATGATTGTGCGGCTGTTGCTCCCAGCGGCTCACCAGAAAGTTCCATAGACAATACCCCTGAGATGGAGATCTTGTATAATTCTTCTGAAATGATTGAAATTGAGGTTGATTGCTGGCATCTCGGACATTGTTGGATCTGCCATGAGAATGCTGACTATGATTGCAGCCCTTATGGTTCGTATGGGGGCTACAGCGAATTTAATTATGGGATAGACGATGGTTGGGAACCCTGCCCCTTTTCTGACCCTATTCCTTCAGGGAATATAGTCACAAAAGTAGAGGCAACTGTTCAAGGTACAGGTTGTCCGGACTGGGGAGGAAGTATGTATACCAAGGTCTTCCTCAATGGCCAATTACTTGACGGTGGAACCCAACTAGGAGCTTGCGCGTGTGGCTCCTGCTTTCCTCTGACTGTCATTAGCCCGGAATACGCTGGTGGTTTCCCCGGTTATGTCTACGAAGGGAGTAATCAACTCTCCTTAGAAATTGATGGTGTCACTTGTTTTTCTGATGTCCACCTAAAACTCTATTATTCTCCAGCCGAGCCCGGCATTGAAAAATCTTTTACAGACACGACATTGTTTGAGACTCTCCTCGCCCAAGATGCTGTCCTAAATGATGTGACAGTGAGTGGTGATTTCACCAGCACCCTTGATTTCACCAATTTTGAACTTGTTAGTATCACTACCGGACCCTTCGCGGGTAAGGGATTTTCTAAAGGTCAGTGCGAAACTATGCTTGGAGGCATTCCCTATGCAGGTAATTGGCAAGGAGCTTTGTTCCTTAAGCCTCAAGAAGGAAAAATCTATCTAAAAGGTGCGATATCAGGAGAAATCTCAGCCACTGTTGAGGGATATCTAACCGAATCTGTTCCGGGAAGTGGCACTTATGACCAATATCAAGCTACATGGAGGATAGGTCGTCTTGGAGGTACAATTACTTCGGCGACTATCAACCTAAATGGCACTGTATCTTACCAGAGCAGTTCTGAATTTCCGGCTACCGAACTTTACATCCTGCAAACCAACCTCGAAGGAAATGTCTACGGCGATTATAGTGGGCCGTTGAGCACTGTTTTGACGCATCTTAGAGTGCTTGAGGAAAGCAATCCATATTCTGGAGAAGGCTTTTCCATAATCTCTTAT
>SMTZ1_10006603_pt1 | contig 13530 bp, 14 predicted proteins | sample DeeMarSWOR136_30_FD_25667 | JGI IMG/M metagenome (IMG submission 25667) | reverse complement strand
CTCAACGGCTATGAGGGAGAAGGACGAGGCAGCCAAGCTGGGCTCAGAGCTGGGGAGGCGGGGCTTCAACAAGCTCTTCCTGGTGGGGTGCGGCGCCCCCAACAGGGCGATGTCGATACTCGAGTACTTGCTGAAACGATACGCGAGGAGGGTCGAGGTACGCAGGTACTTCCCGGCGGAGCTCGTCCACCAGGACCCCGAGGCCATAGACGAGGGCACCCTCGTGCTCCTGGGCTCTCACTCGGGAACCACCAAGGAGACGGTCCAGTCGGCAGCCTACCTCAAGGGGAAACCCTGCACCACCGTCTGCATAACCCAGAGGCCCGACTCCCCCTTGGCGAGGGAGGTCCAACACCCCCTCACCTACGGTGTCTGCGAGCACGGATACTACCCCTTCAACATCATGGCCCAGGCCTTCGCCAGCGGCTTCTTCAGCGAGGCCGACGACTGGCCCCTACACGGCCCCATCATGTCCTCCCTGGGGGCTCTCCCATCAGCCATCGCCGACGCCGTGGAGGCGAGCGAGGTAAGGGTCGCGAAAGATGCCCAGAAACTAAGAGACGACAGGTTCCTCCTCGTCGTCGGGGCGGGCCCCATGTTCAGCGCCGCCTACATATTCGGCGTCTGCGTCCTCATGGAGTCCCAGTGGATGCACGCCTACCCTTCCCTAGCTGCGGAGTTCTTCCACGGCCCCTTCGAGGTCGTCGACTCCTCCACCCCCGTCGTCGTGCTCGTCGGGGAGGACCCGGGCAGGCCGGAAGCTGAGAGGGCCGTCAGATTCTGCGAGAGGTTCACGGATCGCCTTACCGTCTACGACTCCAAGGACTTCAGGATGAGAGGCGTCCACAGGGACGTGAGGGGTATCTTCGCCCCAATCGTCGTGGAGGCCGTGCTCTACAGGATGGCCGAGCACCTCGCGGAGCTGCACGGCCAGCCCCTCTCCACCCGCAGGTACATGGGGAAGAAGGAGTACTGAGATGGTCAGGGTAGTCGGCGTAGGCGACAACACGGTGGACACCTACATCCACCTAGGGATGATGTTCCCGGGGGGCAACGCCGTGAACGTCCCCGTCCTCGCCCGCAGGTACGGCCACGAGGCCAGCTACATCGGCTGTCTGGGCAACGACGGGAGGGGGAAGCTCATCCTCGACGCCCTGAGGGAGGAGGGCGTGGACACCAGCCACTGCAAGGTGCTGGAGGGGCCCAACTCCTTCTGCGAGGTGGACCTCGTGGAGGGGGACAGGGTCTTCGTAGGCTCCTTTACAGGCGTCTGCGACAGGCTCGAGCTCACCGGGGATGATCTCGACTTCATCGCCGGCCACGACCTGGCCCATACGAGTATATACAGCCACGTCGAGCGCCAGCTCCCGGACCTCAGGGAGGCATCCCACCACCTCTCCTTTGACTTCTCCTCTGACTGGACAAGGGAGTACCTGGAGGAGAACCTGCCCCAGGTGGATCTAGCCTTCCTGTCCAATCCCTCCCAGACGCTCGCCGAGTCCGAGGCGCTGCTCAGGTGGGCGAGAGGGCTCGGGCCGGAGATAGTGATCATCACCTGCGGCGGTGAGGGATCCATGGCACACGACGGGGAGAGGATCTGGAGGCAGGGGATCGTCGGGACTCAGGTGGTGGACACCCTCGGGGCGGGGGACGCCTTTGCGGCCCGCTTCCTGGTGCAGTATCTTAGCGGCTCACCCGTCGGGGAGGCGATGGAGGAAGCCGCTAGGTCGGCGGCCGAGACCTGCGGTTACTATGGTGCGTTTGGACATGGCGTGCCGATTGGAAACGACTACGTGCGTAGTAAATCAAAGAGAGAACAATAGGAAAATTGGGGGTTTCAGCCTATCAAGTGGAATTCGGTCTGCCTCCCGGCGGTGAAGGCGACCGTCTGCTCCAGGGCCATCTTGACCTCCTGGCCGCCCCACTCGGGCACCTCCTTCTTCGCGTTCAGCTCCAGCGCGTAGCAGGTGTCGTCGAAGAGCTCGTAGTCCCCCCGTCCCGGGACTCCCTCCTGCCTGTCCCAGAGGCCTATCGTGGGGCCGGCGGCGTGGCCGTGGTGGCCGATGGGATGGGTGTAGATGCTCGCGTTGATGCCCTCTTCTTTTGCCTTCTCCAGCGCGGCCCTCAGGATCTCGTTCCCCGTCCTACCCGCCAACATCGCCTCGGCGTGGATGTCCTGCAGCCTGTTGCCGACGGCGAGGGCCGCCTTCAGCCCCTCGGGTGCGTCCGTCTCTCCCATCTTCAGGACGTAGGCGTTCTGCTGGGTGTCGGTGGCGAGGCCTAGGTAGTAGAAGCCGAAGTCGCAGTGGAGGAGGTCCCCCGGCAGGATGAGCTTCCTCTTCTCCTCGGCGTCATGCCTCTGGCCCGGGGCCTGGATGTCAACGCTGGGCTGGAACCAAGCCTGGAAGCCCAGGTCGAGGGTCCTCTGCCTCATCCACCAGACGACGTCGTCCGTCGTCGTGATCCCCGGGTGGATGACCCTGCCGGAGAAGGCCTCTGCTATGACGGCGTGGGCGATCTCCACGATGCCCGGGTAGGCCTCCAGCTCACTCTCGGTCCTCCTCTCCAGCCAGCCCAGGCAGAGGCGCTCCGCCCCCCTCGTCCGGGCCATGTACTCCTCGCCCAGGGCCTCCGCCATGAGGGTGTAGTCGCCATGGGTGAGGCCGTCGCCAAAGCCGAAGGTCTCCGAGACATCTATGCCGATGACCTTCGGGTCCCTCTCCCTCACGTGCCTGGCGAGGCAGGCGTACTGCTCCTCCTTGTCGGGGTCCCAGACGCCCTCGTAGAAGCCCTTGACTCCGTACCTGGAGAGGGCGAGCCTCTCGACGCTTCCGTCCTCCCTAAGGCTGAACATGAGGATCGTTCTCCGCCTGGCGTACATCATCGGCCTCGGGAGGAGGGTCATAATGACCGGGTCCTCGTTGTACTCCCGGGAGATGACTATCCACATGTCGAAGCCCTCCCGCCTCATGATCTCTGGCAGGACCTTGTCAAGCCGGCTCCTCAGCCACTCGTTCTCCACATCCGCCCTCTGCCTGAGCGGCAGTATCCTGCCCCGGTAGGCCTCGGAGCCCGCGATCTCCTGGATCTTGAAGTCCCTCATTCAGTATTACTCCACGCATCAGCGTTCAGACCGTTCCCAAGATAAGTTTTTTGAGATCTCACTGGCCTCTGGACACGGAGGGGAGTTCGACAGGCTTCACCTATAGAGCGTTTGTAGGTTCCAGATACATACTTGACGTAAAATATCACGCACCCGTAGAGCAGATACGGTGTAAGGGCGCGTGACCCGAAGGAGATCCAAGCTCGAGATCTACGTGGAGGTTCTCTCGATCATCAAGGGGGGGACGACGAAGCCCACCCGCATCATGTACGAGGCCAACCTGTCCTGGGACCACCTCCAGCGTATCATAAACCCCGCCCTCAACCAGGGTCTCATAGAGGAGATAGACACCACGACCCGGAGGAAGAGGGACCGCAGGACGACCCGGTGCTACGAGCTCACCCAGAAGGGGGAGAACGTCCTCAGGTACTTCAAGGACTCCAGGACCCTGGGGATCAAGGAGCTAAACTTCGCCTGGTGAGCACCGGCGCCCTCAGGCGAAGAGCTGCGGGGTCTTCGTTTCCTCGTCGAACCTCTTCTCCATCTTAATGTCTTCAAGCTCCATCAGGATGATCTCTGCAAAGCCGAAGATTATACACCCCTCGATGAGGTGTCCCCCAACGACCGTGATCTCCTCCCCCTCAACGGAGGAGAGGGTCACGTGGGTGTGCACCAGGGGCTCCCCCTCCAGCATGGTTACGTTCCCCGAGGCCGAGAGTATCTCCAGAGGCCTCTCGAGGGAGAGGTAGGTCCTGTTCTCGTCGGTGATCGGGTAGGCCTCTGGCAGCCTCTTGCAGTTCCTCAGCCTCGCCCTCTCCAGGAGACCGACCACTGAGAGGATGACCCCCGCCTCGATCCCCTCATCGCGGACTACGCGCCTGAGTGCCTCCAGCAGGTCGCTGCCGGGCATGACCCTGGCGACGATCACCCTCCCCGGTCTCCCAGTTCTCGCTATGTACCTCACGTCCAATCTGATTCACGTCAATTGACTTCCTTGCGGGCCTTATAACGCTGACACCTATCTAGGAAGAGATTAATAGTCTCTGGTCGAGATCAGGTCTGTCCAGGAGAGGCCGATTGTGAGCGGTTCACCGTCTGAGGAGCTTGGTAGGCGCAGGGAGGAGCTGAGCAGCCAGGCCGAGGCAGCGGCCGAGCGCCAGCACGGGAGGGGTAAGCTCTCCGCCAGGGAGCGGATAGACGCTCTCCTCGACCCGGGGAGCTTCGTCGAGCTCAACCCTTTCGTCGAGCACAGGGCTACGGCCCTCGGCATGGACAGGCGGAGGGGCCTCGGCGACGGCGTCGTCACGGGCCACGGAACTGTGGATGGTAGGAGGATCTGCGTCTACTCCCAGGACTTCGGCTTCATGGGAGGCTCCCTCGGGGAGATGCACGCCGACAAGATATGCAGGGTGATGGACCTAGCCGTGAGGACGGGCGCCCCCTTGGTGGGCTTCCACGACTCCGGCGGCGCCAGGATCCAAGAGGGCGTCGCCTCCCTCGGGGGCTACGGTGAGATCTTCAGGAGGAACGTCTCAGCCTCGGGCGTGGTGCCCCAGATAGCCGTCATCGCAGGGCCCACTGCCGGGGGCGCCTCCTACTCCCCCGCCCTCATGGACCTCACGATCATGGTGGAGGGCATCGCGACGACCTTCATCACGGGCCCCAGGGTGATAAAGCAGGTGACCGGGGAGGAGGTCTCCCCGGAGGCCCTGGGAGGGGCAGAGACCCACGCCACCATAACCGGCACTGCCTCCCTCAAGGCCGCCTCGGAGGAGGAGGCCATCCAGGCCGTGAGGGCCCTCCTGAGCTACCTGCCATCCAACAACCTCGACGACCCGCCCCTATACGAGGTCCTCGAGCCCGCCTCCAGCGTGGAGGGCGTGATACCCGCCGACCCGATGGCGGCCTACGACATCCACGAGCTCATCGAGTCGGTCGTCGACACCGGTAGCTTCCTGGAGATCCAGCCAGATTTCGCCGGGAACACCGTGGTCGGGTTCGCCCGGCTGGAGGGGAGGTCAATTGGGGTCGTCGCCACCCAGCCCTCGGTCATGGCTGGGACGATGACCATCGACTCCTCCGACAAGGTAGCCCGCTTCGTCAGGCTCTGCGACACCTTCAACCTCCCCGTGGTCACCTTCCAAGACGTCCCCGGCTACCTACCAGGAGTCGACCAAGAGCACGGGGGCATCATACGCCACGGGGCGAAGGTGATCTACGCCTACGCCGAGGCGACCGTGCCCAAAGTGACCGTCATACTGAGGAAGTCCTTCGGCGGCGCCTACATCGCCCTCGGGAGCAAGCACCTCGGGGCCGACCTCGTCTACGCCCTGCCCCAGGCGGAGATCGCCGTGATGGGCGCCGAGGGGGCCATCGAGATCGTCTACCGCAGAGAGGTCGAGGAAGAGCCCGAGAGGCGAGGGGAGCTCATCGAGAGGTACAGGGAGGAGTTCTCCAACCCGTATCAGGCCGCAAAACTGGGCTACGTCGACGACGTGATCGAGGAGAGGGAGATACGCCCCAGGCTGATCGAAGCCATGGGTGTGCTCTCGAAAAAGAGGGTCAGTCCCCACCCACCGAAGCGCCACGGCAACATGCCCGTCTAGAGGGTTGGCAGCCCTCCGAGGCTTCAAGAGTAGTATTAGTAGATTAGGCTAGACCCAGCTTTGGATCATCATCACGGCCTCAAGGACGTTCTCCGCCGTCTCGTCTGCCGACTCGGAAGGCGTTCCTTCCCTCCCTATCTGGATCGTCTTAAGCCCCAGCTCTCTCGGGTTGAGCACGTCTAGAATGGGGTTGTCCCCGACGACGACCGCCTCCCCCGGCTCGACTCCAAGCTCATCCAGGATCCGTCGATACATTTGGGGATTGGATTTCTCGTAGCCCGCCTCGTACCCGGTGCAGATGTAGTCGAGGAGCACTTCGACGGGCTCCAGCCCCTTCATGAAGAAGGGTCTCGGCGTCGACGTGGCGATGGCCGTCTTTAAGCCGGTGTCCTTCGCCCTTCTTATGGCCTCGATTGACTCCCGGTACAGCACGAAGGGGCTGCTCCTGAATAGCGTCGACAGCGCCACTGTCGTGGGCTCATCTACCTCCAATCCAAGGCGCTCGAAGACCTGGCGGAAAAAAGCCTCATGCGTCGCGTAGCCCTCTTTGGGGTAGTCGATGAAGGCGACGAAGCCGAATGCGTGCCTCCAGGCCTGAGGGTAGACCTCATATCCCTGCGCTCTGAGGAACGACGCCGCCTCGTAGTCCGTGATCAAGCGCCGGAACTCGCCTAGCGTCTTGAAGAGATCGAAGATGACAGCCCTAATCATCAATCAACAACCTATCTTACCAGCTTTCAATAATTAAAGAATACAAGGCTCCTCGCGAAAAAGAGGAGGGGAGTCACCAAAGAGCTGTAAATGTTCTAACTGGGTAGGGTGATCCCGATGCCCTTCTGCTTCGCCAGCTGGTAGACCTTGTTTGCCGTGCCCACGTCCTGGATGGCGAGGCCAGTCGCCTTGAAGAGGGTCACCTCATCCGGGCTCGTCCTGCCCTTCTTCTTGCCTGCGACGATCTCCCCCATCTCTGCGTAGATGTCCTCCTCGGTGATGGCCCCCTCATCCTTCGGGACCTTGAAGTCGCCGACGACGAAGGCCTGGGGGATGAAGTCGACCACCAGCTTGTCCGCTTTCTCAATGACGCTCGTCATGAGCTCCCTCTTGGCTCCCGTGTCGGCGCCGATGGCTGAGACATGGCAGCCCTTCTTGAGCCAGGCTCCGTCGATGAAGGCCTCTGGGCTGGGGGTGCAGGTGATGACTATGTCGCTGCCCTCCGCCGCCTCCCTGGGTGAGCCAACCGAGTTGAACTCGACCTTAGTGTACTTGGCCCTCATCTCCTCGACGAAGGCCTCCCTGACCTCTGGCAGGATGTCGTAGACCTTCACCCTCTTCACTCCCGGTCGGACCTCCATGAGCCCCATGAGCTGGCTCCTCCCCTGGACCCCAGCCCCGCAGAGGCCCACCTCCCTGCTGTCCTCCCTGCTCAGGTACTTGATGCCAGTAGCCCCTGCGGCCCCCGTCCTGAGGGCTGTGATGTAGGTGCCATCCATGATGGCGAGGGGCACCCCGTTCTCCGGGCTGTTGAGGACGATGCGGGCGATGACCGCGGGGAGGCCGTAGGCCGCCTTGTTCCCTGGATGAACCGTGACAAGCTTGGTCCCCGCGGCGTTGAGCCCCGGCATGTAGGCCGGCATGGCTATGAGGACCCCCTTGTCGAAATGTAGGTAGACCCTGGCGGGCATCTCTATCTTGCCCTTTCCCATCTCCCCGAAGGCGCTCTCCACCGCCTCAAGGGTGCTACTCATGTCCAGAACGGACTTTACCTCTTCCTGCGTTAGGTAGAGTGTCATACAATCTCCGATGAGAATAAGGGGCAACCACGATTTAACGGTTTCACGGGCTCAGGTGGTGAAGGGCTCCCCGCCCATGAAGACCCTGGAGACCTCGGAGTAGAGCCTGTTGAAGCCCAGGTTGGTCTTCGTGGAGACGGGTATCGGGGTGAAGTCGATGCCAAGCCTCCCGATGACCTCCATCATGTCCTGGCTAATCAGCCTATCGAGGCCCGTCAGCCGGCTGTTTATCGCCTCCTCCAGGAGGAGGGGGTCCTCCGCCCAGCCCTCCATCTCCTCCAGCTCCTCCCCCAGGAGGTCGGCCTTCGACAGCACCGAGATCTGGGGAAGGAGGAAGCGACTGTTTATCGCCGAGGCGAGGAACATGTTCATCACGTAGTTGAGGGGGTCCCTGCTGAAGGAGGCGTCGAAGAGGTAGATGATGCCCTTCCCCTCGTCGGAGATGCCCTCCGCGATCCTCGCCCCAATGTCCCTGAAGGCGAACATCTCCAGCTGCCCCGGGGTGTCGACGATGGCCACGTCGGGCCCGAAGTCGTCGATGTCCGATGCGAGCTGATCGATGATCTCCACCATCATCTCGCTCGCCAGCATGAGGCCGCCGTTGGGGCCCAGGTCGTACTGCTCCATGAGGGACTCAACCCTGATGTAGTCACGGACATCCACGTTCGCCGAGTAGGGGAGGACAATGGCCCCGGGGTCCAGGTTCACCGCCATCGCGTCCTCGCCCTGCATCTCCAGCCACCTGGTGAAGACTCCTGTCAGCTCCGACTTGCCCGAGCCTGCGGTGCCCAGGATGAATATGAGGAACAAGGATCCACCTGTCTCTAGGCTTCCGCGTACTCCTTGAAAAGCCTGTAGGCCTCGACGAGGCCGAGCCTCTCGGGAGGCCTCTTGAAGGCGTAGGAGCAGAGCGCCCCGATGGGGCCGCCGAGGCCCCTGTCCGAGGCAAGCTTGAGGCCCCTGATCACGTCGAGGAAGACCGCCCCGGCGTTGGTGGCGTCCTCGGTGCTCAGCCTGACGTCCATCGTGAACGGTGCACCACCAAAGTACCGACCTCTGAACCAGAAGAAGCTGTCCCTCTGGTTTCCGAGGAAGTCGACGTAGTCGGTGGAGCCCGAGACGAGGGGGAACTCGTAGGGGACGGCCCGGGCCACGGCGGAGGTCTTGATCCCCCTCTTAAGCTCCCTCGTCTTCCAGAGGGTGTTAACCGACTCTGCGCCGCCGCCCACGTCGAGCTGGTAGCTCTCGTCTATCCTCACTCCCCTCTCGTTGAGGAACTCCAGGAGGCCGATGTGGACCACGGTGGCCCCGATCTGGTCGAGGAGGTCGTCGCCGACCAGGGGGAGGCTAGCCTCTGAGAATCGCTTTGAGATCTCCGGGTCGGCACAGACGGGCGCGGGCGTCGCGTTCAAATACCCACATCCGGCCTCCAGCGCGGCCTGCGCATAGAATTTGGACGCCTCTATCGAGCTGCCGGAGACGAGGTTAACAAGGACATCCGCTTTCCGTCTCTTCAGGACGGCGGTCACATCGACGGGCTCTGCGTCGGACAGCTCGATCAGCCCCTCTGAGTCGGCCTCCAAGCTGTCGAGGATGTGCCCCATATCCACGGCGACCCCCATCTCGGGCAGGTCGACCACGCGAGGGGCCTTGTTGGGCTCAGCGAAGACGGCCTCAGAGAGGTCCCTACCCACCTTGCGGCCGTCGATGTCGAAGGCGGCCACGACCTCGATGTCCGGGACCGAGTAGCCTCCGACCCTCTCGTGGATCAGCCCCACGCTGTCGTTGCTGCCCCTGTACGCTTGGATCCCTTGGAGTAGGGAGGAGCAGCAGTTGCCCACGCCTGCTACGGCGACCCTGATCTTGCCCAATGAACACACCTCGAACCTTTCGGTGTAATGGTGATGGTTCGTATATATAATGGCGGCGCTCGGGGCGCTCAGGCCAGCTTCTTCCTCATAATGACGGCGTCCTCGTCGGGGTAGTACGCCCTCACCTTGCCGATCTCCTCGTACCCCCTCCCCTCGTAGAAGGCCCTAGCAATCGAGTTGGACTCCCTCACCTCTAGGATCACTTGGGAGGCCCCCCTCCCCCTAAACCTCTCCTCGATGCTGTCCATGAGCAGCGTGCCGACCCCCCTCTTCCTGATCTTGTCGTCGACGGCTATGTTCATCACGTGGCCCGTCTTGGGCTTCTCCGAGTAGCCGCTGAACATCACCTCCCTGATCTCCCCCAGTATGTAACCCACCACCCACCCGTCGTCCTCGGCGACGAGGAAGAGATCGGGAGATTTCCCGTGGACATAGGCGAAGAAGCTCGCGGGCCAGGGATCGGAGAAGGAGGCGGCCTCGATTTCGCTTATCCTCCTCAGATCGCTCTTCTCGAAGGGTCTTATCGACACGTTCAACTCACGATATCCTCGTTCTCGAGGCCTTAAAGCTTCGCCGCTCATACCCTTATCCCGTAAGGGACCTGAAGAGCTGGACGATGCCCCCGAACGTGAAGGCGAAGCCCCTGATGATGTCCAGAATCGGGTAGACTATCATCTTCCTCAGGCACTTGGTCCTTATCGCGATCCGCATGTAGAATGTCTCCAGTATGATGAAGCCGAAGAAGAAGAGGCCTGCCGCGACGTTTATCGGCAGAACGTGGTCGAAGATGAGCCCCGTCGAGGTCAGCGCGAGGAGGAGGATGATGCCGAATACTGTGCTGAAGAGGTAGGTGGCGAACCACTGGGCGAGCTTCGTGTTCGCCCTGTTGATCATGAGGAGGGCTCCTCCCCTGCCGTAGTTGAAGTGCTGACTGAGGATCTCGGGGAGTGTCGTCCTGTTCTGGTGCCAGACCTTGACGTCGGGGTCGAGGACTATCCTGAATCCCTTGCTGCCCAGCTGCTCCACGGGAAGGAGGTCGTCGAAGCCGTAGGCAAGGCGCTCGTCGAAGAAATCGATCTTCTCCAGGGCGTGCCTCCTGAACGCCATGTTGGCGCCTGCTGGGAACTGGAAGAGGTCTATGTCTGTCATCTCGCTCCGCCACCTGAAGCCGGGCTTCACCTGGAAGTAGGTCTCGTCCAGGTAGTTAGACATGAAGTTGCCCCTGTCCAGGCCCTCCACGGGCCCCGCCACGAAGCTGACGGTGGGCTCCCTGAAGTTCCTGGCTATCTGCCTCGCCCAGTCCGGTGGGACGACGCAGTCACCGTCGGTGAAGGCGACTATCTGGCCCGTCGAGTGCTTTATTCCAGTGTTCCTGGCGGCGTTGAGCCCTCTGCCCTCCTCGTCGACGAGCCTCACAGGGTACTTCTGCACTATCTCCCTGGTGCCGTCCGTGGAGTTGCCGTCGACGAAGACGATCTCCAGCCTATCTTCATCGTAGTCTATCTTCATGAGGGACTCGAGGAGGTCGCCCACGGTCTTCGCCGAGTTCTTCACAGGAACAACTACACTCAGGCGGGGGTCATCGGGTGGGTGCTCGATCATCCCTGAGAAAACAATGCCTTTTCTTTATTAAAAGACCGCTATTATTCTATAAACTCGATTCCCGGGTCGCCTCTCAGGGAGTACTCGTAGACGCCCCTGTTCTTGTGGTAGCGGTTACCGTAGAGCCTCGCCCTCCTGCCGAGTATGTGGGCGGCGATGGCTACGTGGAGCCTGTCTGTGAAAACCCTGCCTGCGCCCGCAACAGCCGATACGAACTCCTCCAAGCTTCCCTTCTTGGATATGTCCTCTACGAGGGGATTGGCGAGGGAGCCTATGATCTCCTGTTTGGTCGCCTCAGAGACTATTGACTCCCTGTCGTTCCTGAAGCAGACGAGATCGTAATCTCCCCCTTTTGGATCCATCAGGTCCTCGAGGTCTCGGCTGCTCAGGTATAGGGCGGTGTCATTGGAGAGGCCGAGTCCGACGTTTGGTGGCACCTGCTCTCCACGTAGGAGGTCGAGGCTGTACCTCTCCCTGCAGAAGATGGTGACGGGTCTCTCGCCCCTGAAGAGCTCGAGGAAGCCAGGCCTCCGGAACCAGAAGCTGTGGGGGCCCACCGCCATGGGCTGCTCGTGCCTTCTGAGGATCTGCCTGAGGAGGGTGAGGCCGTACCAGATGTCGTTCATGTAGCCCCCTCCCTCAAAGAGGATGAGCTCAGTCTCCGCCGGGATGTCCAGCAGCCTGAAGCCCCGCCGAACGCCCACCCTGTCTGCGGCGATGTTCATGAGGTACTTCGCCCCGACGACCCTGTCTTGGTCGTACGCCTCCTCCAGGTTCCTGCATGTGTAGTCTATGCCTAACTCTTCCATCACCTTGACCAGGCCCATGTGTATCAGGGTGTCCCCGTGGTTCCCCCCGGGCGTGACGGCGCAGACCCTGAGGCGGCGGTTCTCCCTTAGGAAGGCCTCGAACTCGTCCCTTTGTTCCACGGGGTAAACGTTGCCCACGTCGACTATTTGCGTTTTTTCCCACGATCGTTTCCGTCACCTATTTATGGGCTCTCATCGAGTTGATGTAGAGGTTCCGGGATGCTGGGCGGCAAGAGGGGGCTGGCGCTGACTTCGCTGGGGCTCGTCCTCTTCATCGTCTACCTCGTCTACTCCAACCCCCTAGAAGCCCTGACGCAGCTGGAGGGTTTCGACGTCGGCCTCTTCCTGCTCTCCATCGTGGTCAATGACATGGGGTTACTGCTCTTCGCAGTCTCCTGGTGGGTGCTCCTCAAAGCGATGGGCGTGGGAGTTAGGCTCTCAGAGGCAATCCAGGCGACCTTCATAAGCCTCTTCGTCGTCTGGATGTTCCCCATACCCGTGGGATCCGAGTTCATCAGGGCCTACCTCGTCAGAGACAAGGGGAACTCCAGCTCCGGGAAGGCCATCGCCTCAGTGGTCATACACAAGACGATGTACAACGTCTCCTTCGGAGCGATCATCGCCGTGGCGGCCGTCGTCCTAACCCTCGTCTACGGCGTGGAGATACCCCTCCGGGGCGACCTACTCTGGCTCGTCCTCGTGTTCTCCGTCGGCTCCAGCATCCTCTTCGCCGTCATACTGAACACGAGGGCCCTCAGGTGGCTGTACGGCCACTCGCCGTCCTTCATCAGTGACCGGCTGGAGGGCTCGGTGGACGACTCCAGGCTGGGGCTGGGGGGATTCGACAACCTCGTCGACGAGATCGGCTCCGCCGTCTCCTCCCTAAGGCCCAAGCTGTTCCACAGCGCCACGGCCTTCGCCATGGTGGCCTTCCAGTGGAGCACGGGGTCGATCACCGCCTACCTCGTCTCCCTCTCCCTGGGCCACCCCGTCGACTTCTGGCTCATAGTGATCATCTACGCCATGGTGGAGTTCGTGCAGCAGTTCAACATCTTCATCCCGGGAGGGCTGGGGGTGATAGACGCGGGGCTCACCGGCGCCTTCGTCCTCGTGGGGGTGCCCCTCTCCATGGCCTCGGCGATCTCCCTGCTTACGAGGCTGGTGACATACTGGTTCGAGGTGGTGGTAGCGGGGTTCGTCAGCTTCCACTACGGATTCAGGGAGTCGCTGAAGGAGTACCTGGAGTAGCTCAACTCGCATACGGCGAACGTTCTCCTCGGGGGCTTACTATTATCTCTAGCGATATGTATTTATATCACTAGCGATAAGAGATTAGCATCTGGACAAGGTGAATTGAGATGGAATGGTGGATGAACGCTCTAATGGCGGTCTGCGGCTACCTGCTGGGGATGGCCTTCGCGGGCAGCTTCCTGGGGAGGAAGTGGATGGGGACAGTGGACGTCTTCCTGCACAAGCTACTGAAGAGGGACGTCACGACAGCTAAGTACCTCTACTGGAGGTACTTCTGCAGTCTCAACAACCCCCCGATGCCGAAGAACCTCAAGTACCCTAGGAACCTCACCGATAAGCTGGTGCTCAAGTTCTGCAGCATCTGAGAGGGGGAAGCAGCCTTTTCAGCCGCATAGAAACGTATTAAACGGGCACCCCGGTAGGTAGTTGTATGCTCCGCCTCGGCATCGTCGGCTGCGGTAAGGTGACGACCATGTTCCACCTCAGGGCCATAGAGGA